>Ga0070725_10002097_pt1 | contig 10654 bp, 13 predicted proteins | sample tdDd002_FD_69781 | JGI IMG/M metagenome (GOLD analysis project Ga0070725, IMG submission 69781) | Marine sediment microbial communities from the Atlantic coast under amendment with organic carbon and nitrate - tdDd00.2 | ecosystem: Environmental > Aquatic > Marine > Coastal > Sediment | place...
AGATATGAATCGTGCTAAAAAAGTTCATTATTATTCTGTTACTGTCTTTAATGACTTTACAGAAGGTGAAAATAAATTTAAAGGAAACTCAACAATTAAGCTATCTCCTAGTATGTCAACACAAGAGATGACAGAAAAGATTGAACAAGCAGCATTAAGTGCTTCATTTGTTAAGAATCCTCATTATGATTTAGTTGAAAAAACTAATAAACAAACTCAGAGTATTCAGAGTAACTTTAGTGAAAAATGTATTTCTGATTTCTTACCTGAACTAATTGAATTAATGTTCAAACACGACTGCTATGAAAATGGTGGTATTAACTCAGGTGAAATTTTTATTAATAAACATGATAAAAGATTCATTTCTTCAACAGGAATTGATGTGACTTCTACAAGTTACACAGCACAAATGGAAATCGTTACTGATTGGACGGAAGATGGCGAAGCAGTAGAAATCTTTACAGTACTAGATTTCAGTGAGTTTGACAGAGAAATGATTGAAGAAGAAATTAAGAATGCAATTGAAAACACTAAAGATCGTGCAATTGCAGTACCAATGCCAGAACTAAATAACGTTGATATTATTCTAAGCGATGCTAATGTTGATGAGTTCTTTTCATATTATCCATCCCGTGCTAATGTTGGATCAATCTTTAGTCGTATTTCTGATGCTAAAGTTGGTGACAATATTCAAGGTGATGAAATTTTAGGAGATAAAGTAACAATTACATTAGTTCCAGAAATAAAAGGATCGATTAGAAATAGTTATATAGATGGTGAAGGTACTATCCTTGATGATTTAGAACTATATGCTGATGGTGAATTAAAAACATATTATGGATCAACTCGTATCAGCCAATACCTTGATGTTGAATCAAAAGGTATCTATGGGAACACTAAAGTAAATCCTGGTTCAAAAACTATTGCTGAGTTAAAGTCTACTCCTTATTTAGAATGTGTATTCTTCAGTGATTTCCAAATGAATTCAATGACTGGTGACTTTGGTGGAGAAATTAGGTTAGCAAGATATTTCGATGGTGAAAAGATTATACCGGTTACAGGTGGATCAATCACAGGGAACATCAAAGATGTTCAGAATGAAATGTACTTCAGTAGTGAAGTAGCAACATCAAATAACTTCAATGGACCAAAGATCATAAAACTTAAAAATGTATCAATTGCATCATAATTTTCAAAGAAATACTTCGGTATTTCTTTTTTGTATTCTATATGATATTTATTATATTCTATAGGGATTATAGGTATTTACATTTATCTAATTTAGTGGTAAAGTAATAATGATGGAATGGAGGTTTTCGAAATGGGAACATTAGATATAATTATATTGATCATATCAATTTTACTTATTGCGTTAGTATTACTACAAAGTGGAAAAGCTGAAAGTGCTTCTCAAGCAATTACTGGTGGATTAGATTTATTCAGTGATAGAAAAGAGCGCGGTGCTGAATTGTTTATAAGTCGGCTAACAATGACTCTTGGAGCAGCATTCATCGTATTAACTTTCATCTCTTCATATTTTATGTAAAAGAGCGAGTAAAAAGCTCTTTTTAATTTATACTAATAGTGTTAGGAAGTGAAAAAATGAAAGAAAGAATTATTAAAATATTAGATCATGATAATGTAGGGCTTACAATAGCAGAAATATCAGAAGTTTTAGAAATGAGTGACGCTAGTGACTTTAGAGAAGTCTCTAAAGCTGTCATTGCTTTAGAAGATGAAGGATTATTGTATCGTTCAAAAAAGGACAAGTATAGCCTAATCTCAAGATTAGGATTTTATCAAGGAATTGTCAGCATTCATGATAAAGGATTTGGATTCTTGTTATTAAAAGATGAAGATGATATCTTCATTTCTAAAGATAATATGAATGGAGCTTTAAATAATGATGAAGTTCTAGTACAGATTTCAAGTTCTGTAAACTCTACAAGAAGTAGGGAAGGTAAGATTATAAAGATTATTAAACATAATTTTGATAATCTCGTAGGAACGTATATTGAGAAAAATGATGTAGGTTTCTTGAAGTTAGATGATCCAAAAAATAAAGCACATATTTTTATTAATAAAAATAGGAACATGGGAGCTATGACAGGTCATAAAGTTTTAGTAGAAGTATTTAAAGAACTTGGTGAGTTAAAGTTTGAAGGAGCAGTTAAAAAGATTATTGGTCATGAAAATGATCCAGGTGTAGATATCTTAAGTTGTATCTATGGACATGGAATTACTATTCCTTTTGAAGAAGAAGTAATGGACCAAGCAATAAGTGTTCCGGAAACAATTAAAGAAGATGACCTTAAAGGTCGTGAAGACTTAAGAGAAGAGTTAATCATTACTATTGATGGAGCAGATGCTAAGGATTTAGATGATGCAGTATCAGTTAAGAAATTAGAAAATGGAAACTTCTTATTAAATGTTCATATCGCCGATGTAAGTCATTACGTAACAGAAGATTCACCACTAGATTTATCAGCAAGAGGTCGCGGTACTAGTGTGTACCTAGTTGATCGTGTTATTCCGATGTTACCACATCGTTTATCAAATGGGATTTGCTCACTAAATCCAAATGTCGATAGACTAACAATGTCTTGTGATATGGAAATTGATTTTGAAGGAAATATCGTTAATAGTTTATTATATCAATCAGTCATTAATACAACAAACCGAATGACATATAGTGATGTTAACCAAATTTTAGAAAAAGGTAATCAAGAATTAAGTGAAAAGTATTCTCACTTACTTGATATGCTTTATTTAATGAGACGTCTTTCTAAAATCTTAAGAAAGAAACGTGTTAGTCGTGGAGCATTAGATTTTGAATTACCAGAATCTAAAATTATTGTTGATGATAAATGTGTACCAACTAGAATTGAATTACGTGAACGTGGAACTAGTGAAAAAATAATTGAAGACTTTATGCTAGCAGCTAATGAAACAGTAGCAGAAACGATGCATTGGTTAAATCTCCCATTTGTTTATCGTATTCATGATAAACCAAAAGAACAAAAGATTATTCAATTCTACAATTTTGTAAGAATTCTTGGTTATAAGATTAAAGGTTCAACAACAGATATTCATCCAAAAGCATTATCAAGTGCAATCGATCAACTTTCCGAAGCAGAAGAAAGTAGTATCTTAAGAACTTTACTTTTACGCTCTATGCAAAAAGCAGTCTATACGCCTATGAATATCGGTCACTTTGGTTTAGCTAGTAAAAACTATACTCACTTTACTTCACCAATCAGAAGATATCCAGATTTATTAGTGCACAGATTGATTCGTGAATACATTGTTAATGGCGATGTGACAAGAGCAGAATATTGGGCTAAAGAATTAGGCCCAATGTTAGATCATGCTTCATCAAAAGAAAGAACAGCAGCACAATGTGAATATGATGTACGTGATATGAAAATGGCTGAATACATGTCAAAACATATTGGTGAAATTTTTGAAGGTATTGTCAGTAGCGTTCTAAACTTTGGGATGTTTATTGAACTACCAAATACAATTGAAGGGTTAGTTCACGTTACAGATATGAAAGACGATTACTATTATTATGATGATAGAAGAATTTCCTTAATTGGAGAGCGAAAGAAAAAAACATACAAGATTGGTACAAAGGTTAGAGTTAAGTGTATCGCAGCAGATAAACAAAAAGGTACCATCGACTTTGCGATAGCGAAGTAGTATAATAGTATGGGAGGGATTTTATGAAAGTTATCGCAAATAATAAAAAAGCATTTCATGATTATTTCATAGAAGACAAATTCGAAGCTGGTTTAGTTTTAAATGGAACAGAAATAAAATCTATTAGATTAGGGAAAGTCAATCTTAAAGATTCATTTTGCTACATAAAAGATAATGAAATATTTGTTAACAACATGCATATCTCTAAATATGAACAAGGTAATAGATTTAATCACGAACCGACAAGAAGAAGAAAACTTCTTCTAAACAGTTATGAAATTCTTAAACTTGAACAAAAGAAAATGCGTGAGGGATACACAATTGTTCCTTTGAGATTATATTTAATAAATGGTTTTGCTAAACTTGAAGTTGGATTAGCTAAAGGTAAGAAAAATCATGATAAACGTAACACTGAAAAAGATCGCGATGCAAAACGACAAATCGAACGTGCATTCAAAGATAATCAGCGTTAGACTTGATAAAAATAATTATTTTGGTATAATTATTTTTACACCCGGGGATGTTCTGGATTCGACAGGTATATTAGGGCTTAAACTGCAAGTCGCTTGGTGACGTAATCACCAACAGTTATAATAACTGGAAACGAAAATTTTGCTTTCGCAGCTTAATTAAAAACTGCGGGTTCTTGATAAGCGCTCCCGCCGCTTTTCTATGAACCTCACTTAGTGGGATACGGTTATTCTCCACCGTCTGAGGAGAATGCAAGAGACTAACCAGACTAGCTTTTTAGAAGGTTTTGTTTGATACCCGACTAAAAAGTTAAATTATGTATCAAACTAAACTTGTAGACGTTTAAGTATCGGTATATTTGGACAGGGGTTCGATTCCCCTCATCTCCACCATGAAGGTCTCGTCCGAGAAAGGACGTTGAAATATATGGAAGCATTATCTCTTTCTTAAGGGGTAGTGTTTTTTTGTAATAACCCAGTTAGTATATTTGCAAGTGTATAGCAATAACTTGATTAGATAAAATGAGTGTTGTATACTGAAGAAAATGAGGGGGAAAAATATCGTGATAAAAATTAGTATTTCATTTTTATCTTTTAAGTCTTATGCTAAAACATTTGTATTTGTGGGATTATGCATCGGACTTTTCTTAGCACTTTATGGTGCTATTCAAGACGTTCTTGGGTTTGTACCAGTTAATGAGATAGGATCAGAGGATTCTAGTACAATCTATTCATTATTCGCACTTCCTACTTTCTTTGGTATATTTGGATTTATTTCTGCTCTTCTATCCTATATCCCTTTTAAGTTAGTTATTAAGAGTAAAAAAAATATTGAATTTGAATGTGAATTTTCAAAAGAAATTTAAACACAAAATATATTTAATTAATCAAAATTGTTGGTTGAGACTGTATCCAGATATGACTCATCTCCACCATAAAGGTCTCGACCAAAAAAGGTCGTTAATTATATATTGTCGAATGGAACCCACTATCTGAAGATAGTGGGTTTTGTTATAATTAGGCTATGGGGGGATAAACATGAAAAAGAAAATTTTTATTATTAGTATAATTTGTGTCCTATTATTTTTTGGCTATTTGATTGTTAAGAAAGTTTACAATAAAGTATTTATTAGCAAAACTAACAATGAGTTATTTGACCTTTTTGAACCATACATTGAAAACGTAAAGATTGACTTCGAAGGTGATACTTACTATCTAAGAATAAATGATGCAAGAGTTACTGATTATCGTGACTTGAATAAGTTTGGTATTCGTGATACTTCAGTTACATTTTCTATCTACAAAAATGAAGTTAGCGAGGAACAGTTATATGGAAGTGCTAGAATATTTATGTATGCTGAAGTTGATGAAAACGATGTATATTACATAAACCTCCATCAAGATTCTACAACATATTTTGATTATATTTTTCAAAGATTTACACATTTATACGCTGATAAATTATGTGAAACAAATTACGATAAAAGTGAAAGCTATGTAATGGATGGAACAGGTAGAGCTAATGAAGTAGGACTTGAATATAATTCTTATGGAGAAGTAATAACCCCTTCAGATGTATATTACAATGCAAAGATAGTAACAAATAAGTTTACACTTAAATTTACAGGAACAGCTTATATTGTAGACTTTGACAAAGAAAACATACTTAGAGTAGTATTAGAATAAATTAACAGATGTCTTAATACCAAAAATGTGTATGTATATAAACGCCTTGTAATCGAGACCGTATCTAGTTGCGAGTCATCTCCACCATGAAAGTCTCGACCACAAAAGGTCGTAAATTATATATTGTCGAATTAAACCCACTATCTTAAGGTAGTGGGTTTTGATATAATAAGTTATTAAGGAGGGGGATGTTAACATGAAAATTTTAAAAATGATATTACTATTAATAGTAATTTGTGTTAGTTTGTTTCTGATAAAGGGATCACTAGAACCTGAAGCATTAATTTTTTTACCAATACCAATGAGTATTCTAATATCAAGTTTGCTAATTTTGATTCGAAGTGATTTGAGTAGGTTAGTCCCGAAGAGAACTCATTTTATATTACCAGTCATAAATTTTCTTATAATATTTATTTTCATAAGCATAATTGATTCTTCAATTAGTAGTTCAATTATTGGGCCTCAATATATTGTTATTATTTTTGTTTTAATTTCAATTTCCTGCTTTATACCTACATTCACTTATTACTCGATATTAAATAAAAGTAGTTAAATATGCCGACTTTCAATGAAACTATAGATAACTTTTTATGTAAAGAAAATATTTGAAATCTACTTATACTTACACTTATAATTGATTTACTATACTCGAGACCCTATTGAATTGCGACTCATCTCCACCATGAAGGTCTCGACCAAGATTAGGTCGTTAATTATATATTGTCGAATGGAACCCGCTATCTTAAGTTAGTGGGTTTTGTTATAATTAAGTTATATTATTAAGTGGGAGGTCTAACATGGGCGATAGCAGAAATAAAAAAGAATTAGAAAAAAGTATCAAAGAGGATTTTAAAAATGGGACTATTGGTGGAACTATTTCTGCAGGTGGAATGTATTCCTTTGGTAGAATATTAAAAACATTATTCAAAGCAAATAAATTAGAAAATAAAGGAAAAAAAAAATAGCATTTATTGTTGTTTGAGTGATTTAAATTTTTTAATTTATTATAATAATGATAGGGAATAATCTATTGGTCGAAACCTTACTGGTTTGGCCCCATATATTTTTGAGGAAACTGGAATTCATTGTCACAATATAATGAAAGCACACAGAGAGAAGTGTTACATAATTATATGAGATATTTTTGAGAAAGAAGGGGGAAAATGAAGAAATTTATCCTATTTCTAATTGTTATTTTATTTTTATTTATATTGATATATTTGAATTTATTCAATGAAGGAAAAAAAATGTCAATATCTAATAATTCAAATTTATCTATTGAAATTACTGATAAAGCTATGATTGATAATATGATTTTTTTATTCGAAAACTTAGAAGAAAAAAAATTTGAAAATGAAAAAGAGAAAACACAATTTATAGAAGATAAATTTATGAACACAATGTATAGAATAAACATTCATTATCAAGTTCCTTGGAGAGAGCACGAAATACTTATTAAAAATGAGTTTATTATGGATAAAAATAGAGTTTATTATGGAGAAAATATTAGAAATATACTAAGTATGATTGTCTATTTATTTAATAAAAATCTTATCATTGATTTAAAGTTGGCAAATGAGCAATATATTGAGTATAAGGATTTAGATTCTAAGAATGATCTTTCAAATATTCAAATTGAGACTTTACAAAACATTATAAATAATTCAAGTGTGAATCAGGATGAGTTTGCTCCTCTAATTTTGAACAATATTAAATTTCCATATATTGTTTATTATGGCATATGTAATTATGGGAAATATGAAGTTACAATTGTTGATGAATATAATTTTTCATTGTATATTAATGATAAGTTCATTTCAATGTATAAATTAAATGATGGAGAAATTTTTGATTTTGGAAATCAAATAGTTCCAGAAAGTAAAATAAAATGGAGATATTTTATTGATTCATCGATTGAGCTTGTTGATACTAGTTTGTATCCGGTCAAGCACAAAGTTGATATGACATTTTTTATCAACAAAATAGCACGTATTATTGATTCCAAGATTTTAGATAACTTAGATATTGCTCATACAGAAAATTTTTATGTAAAATTTTCTATTAGTAAAAATAATCGAGAGGTATTTTTAGAGATTTTTGATGATTACTATGTATTAGATAATAAGATTTATAATTTAAATAATGTTGGAAGCTATTTTAATATGCTTTTGATAACAAATTAAGAAGAAAAAAATTATTAAAAAAAATACTTTTGTTATCGTTATTGATTTATATTTATCTCAATCATGAATAAGTAATCAACAGTTTTAGGAGTTACAGAAAATGTATATGAGTATCTTGTAGGAAATAGTGTAAATACTTTAGGTAAGAGAGGTGATATACCAGGAGTTGAAACACAATCTGTTGAAGCCTTTACAAGTGCTGATGAAACGTGGCATTGGGTAGTAGGATATGGATACGTAAAGGATGAGAATGGAATGTTGTACATTAGGTATCGTAATCCATATTGGTCAGAATTTAAAGATTTAGCAGTAAATGAAATATCGTATAGATATAATAAAGATGATTTTGCATTTACATATATTAGACCGAATTAGATTAATATTTTTACATTATATGAATTAGGAGATTTGAACTATGAGGAAAAAGATTATGTTAATTGTAATTATATTAGTTTATTATTTATACAATGACATTTATCCCTTTTCAATATTGGCTTTACAATTTACAGATTATGGATATAGTGAAGATAAACCTAATTCATATTACTATAGACAAGAACAATTAGATACGATTGAACAAAAGGGTCTATCAGAATTAATTGAATATATAAATAATAATAACTTTTATGATAAAAGAATTAAAATTGTTACAAGAAGAGATTTAAAAAGAATGAAAAAAGAGATGGAAAATTTAATTGTAGAGGAACAAGATATTTCTGGAGAATGCTATTCTTTTATTAATTCTACACTAAGTGATTCTATACATGCTATAAATAAACTTCTACGTATAGACAATATTTTTGTAAATCAAATTAATACAGTAAGGCAAATCATATCTTCTATAGACAGATTGCAAAAAACATCCTTAAATTGCTTATAGTAACAATATTTATCAATAATAATGTCAAATTTAAAATGGGAAACCACTTTTTTTTACGTAAATTTTTCTCCAATATGAATAATTAAAATTTCGGTTGTGTTGCAACAAAACTATTAGTTTGAAGAAGTGCAACACAACCGTTTAGACTACTAGAAAATGGTTAACTAGTGATATGATTATAATAGAGGCTAAATACTTAGATTCATTTTTAGGGTTGAAACCTACTTCGAATCTAATTCAGATGAGTGGATAAGTAAAGGTGAGAACTTGAAGCAATTAGAGAAATTTAATAAAAATCTATTTTCGATAGAGATTGTTGGTTATGTTCAGAATTTTGAAATATCAAATGAAGAAGAATTATCATAAGATGAGATATGGCCATTTAAAGTGAAAGATAAATAATACAGATCTTGAGTTCAAAGAATTGACTATATTAATCAAAATGGATCTAAAAGATCATTTAGGTAATATATATTTAAAATAGATGATATTAAGTTTTTTAAATAGTTTTATTAAAATCCATTGAATATAAACGAAAACCAACGTAGAACTGCGAAACGGGTAGTAGGTGGATAAGTGAATTATTGAAAGAATAGTAGCATTAACAAGCGTACTAGAAACGTACTATAAAATTTATGAGCCAGCGATTTAGGGTGATATATATGATAATAATGATAACAAAAATACTGATTTACATACGTTTTAATGTCTGATTAAAAATTATAAATAGAGTGGGAATAGGGAATAGTTGCAACTGGTTTACAGGTTACTATGGTAGCCTGTTTTTAATGAGGTTTGTTTCTATAATTTAAGTGATGTGGTAAAATCTGTATATAAGGTAATTTAGGAGTTGTGTTAATGAGAAGAAAATTAATTTTAATATTTTGTATATTAATTGTTATGTTTTTAATTGCATTGATAACATTTATGAAGTTGTTTCCGCTAGCAGATGATTTGCGATTACCAACATTAGATAAAGTATATTCTATTTCAATTATGCATTATGATTCAATACTGATTGAAGACGAAATAGAACTATAAAGTATTATGGATGTTTTAAGTACAAGCAAACCAACTAGAACTATTTCTGTAAATGACAACCCTGTTGGCATTGAATGTTACACAATTATTATTAATGCAGAGGATGAAATTATTTATCAGTTCTATATATATGAGGACAATCAAAAATGGAAATTAGAAAATCCATATGAAGGTGTATATAATATAGATTTTGACTTAATTGTAAAAACAATAAATTAACAATTTAACTTTTCTTCACAAAATTTTAAATTATTTGAATAGTTAATTGAACTAAATGTGTAAACGGTTAAGGAGATAGAGCAGGATCCAAATACTATATTGATACCAATTTGATACCAAAATAATATTCCAAGAAGTAAGCAAAAAAGTTAAATAAAATTTATTTCAATATTGAGATTCTATAAAGAAAAGGAGATAATATGAACTTAGCTAATAAAGTTACAATCATGAGAGTTATCATGATCCCAGTATTTATTTTTATATTTATATCAAAATGTTTTGGAGAATTAACTGACATAATATCGCTATCGATATTTGTTTTTATAAGTATAACCGATTTTATTGATGGTTATATTGCAAGGAAATTTAATATGGTCACAAATTTTGGGAAGTTTGTAGATCCATTAGCAGATAAATTACTCGTTGCATCAGCATTAATATGTTTGTTAGAATACGGACGAATAAGTGGTTTA
>Ga0070725_10002099_pt1 | contig 10653 bp, 9 predicted proteins | sample tdDd002_FD_69781 | JGI IMG/M metagenome (GOLD analysis project Ga0070725, IMG submission 69781) | Marine sediment microbial communities from the Atlantic coast under amendment with organic carbon and nitrate - tdDd00.2 | ecosystem: Environmental > Aquatic > Marine > Coastal > Sediment | place...
CACCGATGATGATTACATCATATAACTTGCTCATTCTAATCCTCCTAAATTTACAGACCGACTGCTTCGATTGCACTTTGTATAAGTCTGAAATCGATCAATCTAAAGTCATCTAAAATTCTTTCAGGCCATTCCTTGATCTCTGAGTTATTTAAAAACTTGATCGTCACTTCAATGGCACTTTCAATCATGTTTAATGATTCTACATCTAATGAACCTGTATCTTCTGTCATCATGATAGATTTGAAAGGTGTTTCATTAGGCTTTATACTTCCTGTTAAAGGATGTGTTAAGAGTTTGCCACCTTTATGTACACGATCTCTAGAATGTTTCAGCACATCAAGAAATTTTGCATCTTCTAAATATTCTATTTTGATGACGTCTTTATATGTAGTATATACAGACTCATTATTTGTAATAATAATCATATTGTTCCTTCCTTGAGCATCTTCTTAATACCCACGAACTATGTCTTGAATCTAAACAATAAAAAAAGGAAATGACAAATAAACTTGCCACTTCCTCTGTTAATAACCTGAGAGTTTCTCCCTTTCTAAAAAGGAATTGCCCCGTCGGTGCAAAACTTAAATTTTGCTTTCCAGAGTTCTGTCCAGAACCGGTCCTTTTGCCTGAGAAATTCACTATATACGGGCGTGTATATAATTTATGCCTTCGGCGACTTATTTAAAAGTTCTCTCCCTGTTCCATCATTCAGAATCTTTATATTTAATTTAGCTTGTATCAAATTTCTTACACTGTGATTATATATAAATAAATATTAAAATGCAAGCTAAAGAATGATATATTTTTGTCAAAATTAAAAAAAAACAAAAAAAATACGATTTTCAAGGAAACGTTTTCCAGTTTGCTTGAATATTTTTCCAAATAGATGTAACATTCAACCTCATAAACAGTAAGTGCTTAATTGCTTAGAGTCTTGAAATAAGCTAGGTTGGGCAATTTTGTTCCCACTGTGTTTAGAAGGGATAAAGATACGATTTCAACAACTTAATCAAATTATACCATTTCACTCCACATTTCAAGAAAATAAAAAAAAACAGACATTCAAGTGAATGCCTGTTTTGTATTATGCTACTACTGCACTTTCAATAACTGCTGTTGCCATGTTACTTGCATGGTCACCAATTCTTTCAAGGTTATTAATGATATCTAAGAATAAAACACCTGCAGCTGGTTGACATCTGCCTTCATTTAATCTTCTGATGTGTTTCTTTCTTAAGTTCTTTTCCATTAAGTCAATTTCACCTTCACGTTCAATTACTGAACGGGCTAACTCATGGTCGCCATCTTTAATTGCCGTAAGTGCTTGTTTATATGATTTAATAACTCTCTCACTCATATGACGGATTTCTTCCATTGCACTGTCAGAGAATTGTAATTTATTTTCTACCCTGTAAACTGTCATTTCAGCTAAGTTGTCAGCATGATCACCAACTCTTTCAATATCACCTATTGTAGAGAATAAACCATCTACCATTTCTCTTTGTTGAGCTGAAATGCCTGTATTTGTTAATTTTACTAAATAATCTGCAATCTCATGCTCTAGTTCATTAACAACTCTTTCTGTTTTAAAAGTTTTCTTAGCCTTTTCTAGGTCCCCTTCAACAAATGAATCCACAGCATATTGGAATTCTTTTAATGAAAGTCTACCCATATGAAGCACTTCTCTTGCAACTTGAGCCATTGCGATTGATGGTGTTTCTAAGATACGTTCATCTAAGTATTTCACGCCATCAACAATTTCTTTTTCATCTTCTGTTTCAGGAATAATAAGTTTTGCCACTCTAACAAGAAGTGGGGCAAACCAAATTAAGATTACTGTTGTTACAATATTAAAGATAACATGTGCAGATGCAACTTGTTTTGCAGTGTCAAAACCGAAGTTACCTGCCAGTATGTTTTCTACGAACCATAAGGTTGGAACCCTTAAGAAGATTATAAATAGTAATGTACCAATCAAGTTAAAGACAAGATGCATTACCGCAGCTCTTCTTGCGTTTTTATTAGCGCCAACAGATGACAACATCGCAGTTACACATGTACCGATATTTGTACCTAATAGAATTGGAAATGCAGCTGCTAAAGTTACGTTTCCTGTTGCAGCTAAACCTACAAGAATACCTGTTGTTGCTGATGAAGATTGAACAATTGCAGTCATGGCAAAACCTACGAATATTGCTGCTGCAGTGTTAAAGAAGCCTGGCTCACCAAATGATGCTAGAACTTCTCCTAATACAGGATTTTGCTTTAAATCACTCATACCATGTTTCATTGTATCCATACCTAAGAATAAGATACCAAAACCTAATAATATTTGTGCATACTTCTTTGTTTTTGTGTTTTTACTGAATAGCATTAGCATAACACCTATACCGATGGCAAATGGTGCTAAATCAGTTAACTTTAATGCAACTAATACAGAAGTAATTGTTGTACCAATATTGGCACCCATGATAACACCTAAAGCTTGTGTCAATGTCATAATACCTGCATTAACAAAACCAACAACCATTACTGTAGACGCAGATGATGATTGTACAATTGTTGTTACTAAAGCACCAACAGCTACACCCATATATCTGTTCGTTGTTAATTTACCAACAATCGACTTCAAACGATTACCAGCAGCTTTTTCTAGCCCCTCACTCATTAAGTTCATTCCATAAAGAAACAATCCTAACCCTGAGAATAATAGTACAAACATTTCCCAGCCTGGAGTGCTCATAAGTTCTTTCATTAAATTGTCCTCCCAATTTTCATAACAATAACTAACAAAGATATATTACACTAAATATTTGTTGTTTGTGTTAAGATTGTGTTAACTTTGTTAACATTATTGAATTTATGTTATATCTATATTGTATATAGCCATTTACAGCAAATTATAACCAAGTTTTTATAGACTATTTACAATAAAAACAAACTATCAAGTTTAAACAAAAAAAAACAGGTCGTTATGTTTAACATAACAACCTGACATTTACTTTAATCCAGGAAAATCTAATTGTCTTAAGGCTTCAAAAGCAACAATATTAACAGAGTTTGAAAGATTCAATGATCTTACATCTGGATGACTTTTCATAGGTATAGTAATTTGTTTATCTTCATATCGTTCATGTAACCATGCAGGTAAACCTGCAGTCTCTTTACCAAAGACTATAAAAGCATCTTCTGAATACTTAACATCAGTATAAAACTTTTTAGTTTTAGTGGTTGCTAAGTAAATATCTTCTTCACCATATTTTTCTAAAAAAGCTTCAATATTTTCATGCACTTCTAAATCTAATAAATGCCAATAATCTAAGCCCGCACGTTTTACCGCTTTATCATCAATTTCAAATCCAAGTGGTTTTATCAAATGAAGTTTTATACCAGTAATAGCACACGTTCTAGCAATCGTACCTGTATTGGGTGGTATTTCCGGTTGGTATAATACTATGTTAATCATTACTTCTCCTTAATTGATATATCAAAATTCATTGTACCAATTTCAGAATTTAGTGGTACGCCTATCGTTTTCATCGTTGAAGATGAAATGGTGATACCGTCACCTACCATTAATGATGGTGGTGTAATATCAACTTGTATTTCTTCATTGTAAAGTAATGTTGCTGCATTACCCATAATCATGTTCCCTAATTCAGAAAGAGCTGATTTAGACATTTCATCTAACTCACTAACAGGCATCCCCATCATCATTTTAGATGCAATACCCATCGCTAACTCTTGTGTCATACTAATAACTGCTTGTCCTTGAATCTCACCTGTAATACCAACAACAATTAATACACTCGATGGTGTAAAAGGACTTGTTTTCATATACGGTTTACCAGTTGTAAAATCTATTTGTGCAATCATTTTTAATACTTCTGTACTTGCTTTAATAAATGGATTAATATATTCAACTTTCATTTAGAACCTCCCGATTTGACTACGATACATTTCATATACCCATATAAACACTTCATAACCGACTATCATTAAATTTTAATCATTAATCTTCCTATAGGATGTCTATAGACTTCTATTGCTTTTACAGGACATAACTCCTGACAACAAAAACATCTGATGCATTTATTTAAATGAATCCTTGCCTTTTTTTCCTTAATATCAATTGTCTTAGCCGGACAACACAATTCACATTCACCACAACCTATGCACTTTTTCATGTCTACAACAGGTTTTGGCTTTATCATATAATCTACAATACCATCAAACCATTTAGGGACTCTTCCTTTTAACAAGCCTACACCTTTGATGCTAGGTATTTTAAAATCTGATATATAATATGTATCGATTGATTCACCCATAATATTTATATCATTATCTTTAATTATATCTCTTTCAACACATCTTTCAATGGTTGGTACTGACATCGGATCTATTCCAACAATTTTACATGCTACCACATCTAAATGATACGGTGAATCTGAGGCAATTACAACCCCTATTTGTCTAGGCTCTCCACCTGATGGACCAGCACCTTCCATTCCAACTATCCCATCCATAAATGAAAGAGTTGGATTAGCATTTAAGCATACATCAACTAGCATGTTTGAGAAATCTTTAATATCAGGTAATGTATAGTGATATTCTGCCTTTTTAAGACCAGGAATAGTACCATACATATTTTTTACAGCCCCTGTAAACTTGGTCATACCATGAGTTTTTAACTTAGATACTGAAACAACATGATCTACATCATTTAGAACATCTATTGTTTCAATTGATTTCATCAAAAGACCTTTATCAGAATTAGATGTATAACTTCCAAAATTATCATTCAGCTTTACATGATCAGAAACCAAATTTTCATAACCACAAACTCTGTAAATACCTGCAAGAGCATTCTTATTGTAAGGACCACCAGGGCTATCCCCTATAATTATATCCACTCCATAGGCAACAAGTATATCACACAAGACTTTTACGAATAAAGGATGAGTCGTAGTAGCCTCTTCAGGTTTTCTTTTCATTAATAAATTAACTTTAAGAAGAACCTTTTCTCCTTTTTTAAAATACTGTTCCAAGCCTCCTAAATCCTCTACAGATTTAGTCATCTGATTCATCAATATATCATAATCATATTTAGAACATCCACGAAGTGAAACCTTCATCATAACTTACCTCTATTTTATAAGAAAGTTGATAATAAAACAACTATCCCAAGTCCAATCCTATAATATGCAAAGACCTTAAAGTCATGCTTTTTAATGAAATTCATAAAAACAGCTATAACAGCATAAGCGACAACAAATGATACGAAAGTACCAATTGCCAATAATAAATACTCATAACTTGTAAAACCAAATCCTGCTTTCATTAACTTTACTAGAGAAGCACCTAAAATTACAGGAATAGCCATAAAGAAAGAAAACTCTGCAGCAACTGAACGTCTAAAGCCCATAACCAATCCACCAATAATTGTTGATGCTGATCTAGACATGCCCGGTATTAAAGCCAAACATTGAAAAATACCTACTATGAAGGCTTCTTTATATGTAATATCATCTTCATGGTGTACTTTTTCAGGTTTTGGTTTTCTCTCAATTACTAATAAAATTACAGCGCCTACTATTAGTGCAATAGCAACAGTAAGAGGATTATACAATAACTCTTCTATTTTATCTTCAAATAGTACACCAATAATACCTGCAGGTATTATTGCTACAATAACCTTTAACCATAAATTAATATATTTCTTGAATTTGTGCATACCACCGTGATCATCCTTTTTAGGAAGTGGTGGTAGAATTTTCTTCCAAAAATAAACAATAACTGCAAATATGGCACCTGATTGAATCACAATGTTGAATATGTCATTGAACTTACCTTCTAATGACATAAATCTCGAAACTAAAATCAAGTGTCCTGTACTTGATACTGGTAGAAACTCAGTTAATCCTTCTACAATACCAAGTATGATAACTTTTATGATGTCCATAATATCTCCTTCAAATCTCTAATCAATTGCTCGTTATGAAATCTATCCTTTATTGCAATTCGATAATAACCTTGTGTTAAACCTTCGTAATTGCTACAATTTCTAATCATAACGCCTTTTTTCTTTAATAAATCATCCAAACCAATTTTAGCCTCAAAGAATATATAATTTCCCTGAGTATTGTAGGTTTTTAAACCAAGATTATCTAGTTCATGTAAAAACCATTTTCTTTCTGAAACAATCCAAACTTTAGTTTCTTCTATATAGTCAAGATCGGAAAGCGCTGCTATCCCTGCTCTATTTGCCATACAATTAATCGACCAAGGCATTTTATTGTACTTGATGTTTTCAATAAGTTCAACATCACTTGTCATTAAATAACCCAGTCTTAATCCTGGCATAGCAAAAAACTTAGTTAAAGACTTTAGAATTACGAGATTCTCAAACTCATCTAAATATTTAACCATGGTCGCTTCTGCTTCATCATCAACAAAATCTATGAATGCTTCATCTAAGATAACTCTTTTTTTATGCAATTTTGCATAAGTTAGAAAATCGTATAACATCTGGCTTTTTATTAAATATCCAGTAGGATTATTGGGATTACACAAGACAATCCCTTCTGATTCATCAAGTGCTTTTTTTACTTTCGTAAGATCTAACTCAAAAGGCGAATCTTGATAAAAAAAGTTCACAGAACCATACTTTGAAAAAGCTCGTTCATATTCAATAAAAGTTGGGACAGGAATTAAAATGTTTTTTAGTTTTAAAGCCTCAGCCACTAAAAACAAACATTCTATTCCCCCATTACCTAAAACAATATGATCTGATTTTACTTTTTCATAATCGCTGATTGACTGAATCAAACGATTATAATCTGGATCTGGATAATTAAGAACATCATCTAAGTCCATCAAAGCATCTTTTACTTTATCTGATAATCCCAATGGGTTTATATTAGCACTATAATCTATAACGGATTCAAGTGGAATCCCCTGGTCAGAGGCAAACTTAAAAACATTTCCTCCATGTTTTTTTAACTTCATATTACAATCCATTTCACACTTAACAACAATACCATTCCTACAAGAGATGTTGTATATAGAAGGTACTTCATTCGTTTTAAATCATCAACTTCTATTGCTTTACTAGGATCTCCCATAGTCGCCTTCATAGAAGTCACACCAAAATATGTTGCCTTACCACCCAATTGTATGCCTAACAAGCCAGCCGCAGCTGCCTCAGGATATGCACTATTAGGACTTGAGTGGTTTCTCTTATCCCTTTTAAGTATTCTAAAAGCTTCTGATAAATTATACCTAAGAATAAAACCAGCTATTAAAATAAAAATTGATGTTAATCTTGCTGGTATATAATTCAATACATCATCCCATTTAGCAGAAAAATACCCAAAATCACTATACTTTTCATTCTTGTAACCGACCATAGAATCTAAAGTATTAACGCTTTTATAGTACCACCCCAACGGAGCACCACCAATGAAAACATATATCATAGGTGCTATAACACCATCACCTAAGTTTTCTGCTATAGTCTCAACTGATGCTTTAATGATATCTTCTTCAGACATTGCATTGGTGTCCCTACTCACTAGATATGAAATGTATTTTCTAGCTTCATTTATATCACCTTTCTTAAGGGCATCATAAACCTTTCTAGTTTCAACATCCAAACACTTGGTAGCAAATATTTGATAAATCATAATACTTTCTAAAAGTATACCTAACGTTATATGAACTTTGGAAACAGCAAGTAATATCAGAAAAGGAACAATAAAAGAAACACCTGAAACTATAATCAATAAAAGCAAACCTTTTAATTTCCTATGTTGACCTTGGTTTAATCTTTTATCTAAGAAGTTGATCAAGTGTCCTATTAATCTTACTGGGTGATATAAGAAATAGGGATCACCCAGTATTAAGTCCAATGTATAGCCAACTACTATTTGAATCATTCTATGATCCTTTTACGATATCATAGATTTTATCTATATCTACATTTTTTCTAACCACATCTGCCAGCTTATTATATTCAGTTTCTTTGAACTCATCAAAACTTAAGACTTGAGAATCAATGGAATCTAAACCCTTCTCTTTTCTTATTTCATTTAAGAAAGCTCTAGTAAAGTCTATATCATCAAAAATACCATGAATATAAGAACCAAATACTTTTCCATTATCTGATATTGCACCATCCATAATAGAAACAGCTTCATCTAAACGTGTTGTTATCTCAACAAAAGGTTTGGCTTTTTCTCCTAATGTTGAAATACCCATATGAATTTCATAACCGGCAATATCTTTTTTATATACCTTCTCTATTAAATCTGAATGAATTTGACCCTTTACTTGAGTAGTTGTCTTTTCAGCTTCAAAAACCGTATCTACATCCAAAAGACCTATACCATGAATGTCGTTGATTGCACTTTCTGTATGAAGAGGATCTGATAACTTATTACCAAGGATTTGATAACCACCACAAATACCAACAATACGTTTGCCTTTTCTTGATAAACGAATAATCTGTTCTTCCAAGCCAGAGTTTCTCAGATAAATTAAGTCTTCAATTGTATTTTTTGAACCTGGAATAATTAATAAATCCGGATCACCTATACTTTGTCCTCTCATAACGTATCTAACATTAACATCTTCTTGTGTCTCAAAGATGTTAAAGTCTGTGAAGTTTGAAACATGTGGCAAATAAAGGATTTCTACTTTTAATTGACCTTCTTTTTCTTGATCATACTTAAATCTTTCTGATAAAGAATCTTCATCCTCTATACGAAGATGAGTATATGGTATAACACCTAGTACTGGAACACCTGTGAGTTCTTCAATCATATCTAAGCCAGGTTTCAGTATTTCTACATCACCTCTAAACTTGTTAATGATAACACCTTTTATGCGTTTCTGCTCGTCTTCAGCTAAGAGCTTAATCGTGCCATATATAGAAGCAAATACACCACCTCTATCAATATCACCTACAAGAACTACAGGTGAGTCTGATAACTCTGCCATACCCATATTAACAATATCATTTTCTCTTAAATTTATTTCTGCTGGACTACCGGCACCTTCTAAAACAACAATATCATACTGGTCAGACAATTGTTTGTAAGCATCTTTAACCATATGCTTTAGTTCTGGTTTAAATTCATGATATTCAACTGCGCTCATATTCTTATGAACTTTTCCCATAAAAATCACTTGAGCTTTTTTATCTGTAGACGGCTTCAATAAAATAGGATTCATTAAAACATGTGGCACAACGCCTGCAGCTTCAGCTTGAACAACCTGTGCTCTTCCCATTTCTAAACCTTCTTCAGTTATAAAAGAATTCAAAGCCATGTTCTGAGATTTAAAGGGTGCAACTGTGTATCCATCTTGCTTAAAAATTCTGCAAAATGCTGCAGTTAAAATACTTTTCCCAACAGACGATGCTGTTCCTTGTATCATTAATGATTTATTTTTCACTTTTATTCTCCATTTTATACTTTAAACATGATTCTATAAAACCCTTCGCAACGTCTTGATTACTATAGAAGTGAATATGAGGATATGCTCCTAAACAATTATACTTCATATAGCCACACTGCCAAGTCTTAACCGGTAATTTTTTTGCTTTTTTAATATCGTATGACATCAAATGATCTAACTGATTAGGTTCAGTAAGAACAACAGATCTATGAAACTCATGAGCTTTAAATTCTAAACCCTCTTTTCCTAGAGGTGTTGGACGATTTGTAGATACTTCTACATAACCAAATCGTTGAAGACGCTCAGTCATTTTTGATCCATTTTCAAATACCCCTACCATCTCAAAACTCTCGTTTTTTAAGTTTGTTATGTAAGAGGTCAAGTACATTAGTCCTCCACATTCAGCATATGTTGGTAAACCTCTTTCTATAAGATGCTTTATAGATTGCTTCATACTTAAGTTATCTGACAAGTCTTTGGCAAATACCTCAGGAAAACCACCACCAATATATAAACCATCTATATTATCTGGTACCTTTTCATCTGAAATAGGACTAAAATGAATTATTTCACATCCCATTTGCTCTAATAAATCAATATTGTCTTGATAGTAGAAGTTAAAAGCATGATCTAGAGGAACACCAATTTTCAACTGTTTTTCCGCTTCATTATTACCTGTATATTCAAAAGGTTGAGCTGACTCTGCCACTGACATAATACCTTCAATATCACAAGTCTCTTCAATCATATTGGCAACTTCATTGATTTTATCATCTAATGCTTTGACCTCAACACTAGGAATTAATCCTAAATGCCTACTTTTAAGTGAGATGTTTTCATTCTTTTTTAAGTAGCCTAAACAAGTGATTCCTACATGATGTTCTATGGCTTCCTTTATTAAATTATAATGGTGTTCTCCACTAACTTTATTGACGATAACACCTTTGACTTGAACATCTGGATCAAACATTTTAAAACCTAAAACCATAGCTGCTGCACTAGCTGCTACACCACCACCATTAATCACTAGAATAACTGGTGTGCCTGTCATTTTTGCTAGGTGAGCAGAACTACCTTCAAGAGATTTTACATCAGCACCATCGTACATTCCCATTACACCTTCCATAATGGCAATATCTGCGTTCTTAGAATGTTTACCTACTAAAGACTTAATAACATCCTCTTCAAGCA
>Ga0070725_10002100_pt1 | contig 10632 bp, 11 predicted proteins | sample tdDd002_FD_69781 | JGI IMG/M metagenome (GOLD analysis project Ga0070725, IMG submission 69781) | Marine sediment microbial communities from the Atlantic coast under amendment with organic carbon and nitrate - tdDd00.2 | ecosystem: Environmental > Aquatic > Marine > Coastal > Sediment | place...
ACTTTAACGACGTGACGACGACCAGGGGAAGTCGGCTTACATTTAACAATAGCCATTTTTAACTACTCCTGTTATTCCGCGCCGCCAACAAAGTCAAGATCTTGACCTTCTTTCAAAGTAACGTAAGCTTTTTTCACGTCTGAACGACGGCCTTCACGCATACCTTGACGTTTGGTCTTACCCTTTAGTACAAGAGTATTTACAGACTTAACTTCAACTTCAAATAGCTTTTCTACAGCTGCTTTGATCTCTTTCTTAGTTGCATCTTTAGCTACTTTAAAAACGATAGTGTTCGCTTTTTCAGCTGCCATAGTTGCTTTTTCAGAGATGTGTGGAGCACGTAGAACTTTTAAGATACGCTCTTCAGTGATCATGCAAACATCTCCTCAACTTGCTTAACTGCTTCAGCAGTCATTAGAACCTTGTCGAATGCGATTAGGCTTACTGGGTCAATACCAGCAACGTCACGCGCATCAACTTTGTACAGGTTACGAGCAGCTAAGAATAGATTCTCATCAACTTCGCCAGTTACAATAAGAACGTCGCTTAGATCAAATTCTTTAAGCTTAGCAACTAGCTCTTTTGTTTTTGGCGCTTCAACTGAGAAGTTATCAACAACGATTAGACGCTCTTGACGAACAAGCTCAGAAAGAATGCTTTTCATAGCACCGCGGTACATTTTTTTGTTTACTTTTTGGCTGTGATCCTGAGGTTTCGCAGCAAAAGTAACACCACCTGTACGCCAGATTGGGCTACGGATTGTACCAGCACGTGCGCGGCCAGTACCTTTTTGACGCCATGGCTTAGCGCCACCGCCAGATACTTCAGAACGAGTCTTTTGAGCACGAGTACCTTGACGAGCACCTGCTGCGTATGCAACAACTACTTGGTGTACAAGAGCTTCGTTAAAGTCACGTCCGAAAGTAGTCTCGGAAACAGTTAGTGCATCAGCACCTTTAACCATCAATTCCATTACTTACTCCTAGACGTTATGCTTTAACAGCAGGTTTTACGATCACGTTGCCGCCTGTTGAGCCTGGTACTGCACCTTTAATAAGAAGCAGATTGCGCTCAGCGTCAACACGTACGATCTCTAGGTTTTGAGTCGTTACACGCTCAGCACCCATGTGACCTGCCATTTTTTTGCCTTTAAACACGCGACCTGGAGTTTGACATTGGCCAATTGAACCCGGTGCACGGTGAGACAAAGAGTTACCGTGAGTCATATCTTGAGTAGAGAAGTTCCAACGCTTAACAGCGCCTTGGAAGCCTTTACCTTTAGATGTACCAGTAACGTCTACTTTTTTAATTTCGTTGAAAAGTTCTACGTTTAGCTCAGCGCCAACTTCAAACTCTTCACCGTTTTCCAAACGGAATTCCCAAAGACCGCGACCAGCTTCTACACCTGCTTTCGCAAAGTGACCAGCTTCTGGTTTAGTTACACGGTTAGCTTTCTTAGCGCCAGTAGTTACCTGGATTGCTGCGTAGCCGTCTGTCTCAAGAGTTTTAACTTGAGAAATACGGTTCGCTTCAACCTCAACAACTGTTACTGGGATAGAAACGCCTTCTTCGGTAAATACGCGGGTCATACCCACTTTACGTCCGACTAGACCAATCATTATTCTAATCTCCCTTAACCTAGGCTAATTTGTACGTCAACGCCAGCAGCTAGGTCTAGACGCATCAGAGCATCAACAGTTTTGTCTGTTGGCTCAACGATGTCGATTAGACGTTTGTGAGTACGAATTTCGTACTGATCACGTGCATCTTTGTTAACGTGTGGAGAGATAAGAACAGTGAAACGCTCTTTACGAGTAGGTAGTGGAATAGGACCACGAACCTGTGCGCCAGTACGTTTTGCTGTTTCAACGATTTCCGCTGTAGAAGCATCGATTAGCTTGTAATCGAAAGCTTTTAGACGGATACGAATACGTTGGTTCTGCATGAGACAGAGCTCCAATAATAAATTAATTACACAAACAATATCGCCACTCATACTCGAAAAGACGAGAGAATGCCGATTGATTTATGTGAAACCGTAGCATCCAAAATCAGGATGCGTTGTCAGTTAACTTGTATTCGCCACTCTTAAAAAGAGATAACTCATAATTATTAACCGCGAACATAAGCTGAGTATACATTACTAGGCTATCGCCTACTCCTCAGTGCTCATTGGTTCACAACTGACTTAAGCCAGTGCGGTGCATTATACAGATCACAGTTTTGGTTGCAAGCAGCGGGTAAAAAATAAACGAAAAAACTTTAACGCCTTCTAAAGCCACATTTTCTCTTGCCACTTCGCATCGACGACGTCGGCCTTCAGACTTCGCTGTTAGCACGTCCGCCTCAACAAACCATATATGCAATCACGCTACCCGCGACCACCAAACATCCCCCCACCCTTCTTAACTGATGGTCAGGTTGCTCGCTCAATTGTGCCACCATGTTTCTCCAGCCATTTGGCGCAATCAATGGCCCTAATCCTTCTACGATTAACACTAAACCAATAGCCAGCCAAATTGATTGAGACATGAGGAACTCCGAATTAAAGGGAAACAATAGGATGAGGCTGCAGGATCGCACATTCGTTCGGCGAAGCACAGGAAAAGGTGCGGGTTGCGGGTTGCGGGTTATGTTTTGGCCCTAGCTAAAAACGGTCAGTGCTTTTTCGCTGTTTTCTTGTCCCGTAACCTTTAGGACAAAGTCCGCCCTGTTACCTGCCACCCATAAAAAAGGCCCCTTTCGGAGCCTTTTAAGTTTACTGTTTGCTAAGCCATTACTTCGCCATGGTACCGTGAACGTTGTTCATGTACTTGAAGAAATCGCTCTTTGGATCCAGTACTAGCATGTCGTTCTTGCTGCTAAACGATTTCTCGTAAGCGTTAAGCGAGCGTAAGAAACCGAAGAACTCAGGGTCTTTGTTGAATGCAGCTGAATAGATAGAGGCTGCTTTCGCGTCGGCATCACCGCGTGTTACTCGTGCGGTTTTATCTGCTTCTGCTAATACAGTGGCTACTTCTAGCTCAGCTTGAGCACGAATAACTTCTGCTTTCTCACGACCTTGTGAACGGTGTTTACGAGCAACAGACTCACGCTCTGCACGCATACGCTTGTAGATAGAGTCACTGATGTTGTCTGGTAAGTTGATTTTCTTCATTCGGAAATCAACCATACGCACACCTAAGTCGTCCATTGCACTAACGCGAGTTTGAGTAAGAACATTGGCCATGATCTCATCACGCTCACCGTCAATTTCTAACGCGTCTTTTGCCGCTTCAGTAGTCACTTCTTCGCTATCAACGGATTCAGGTAGTACATCCTTATTGCGCGGACCAGAGACGATCTCTTTGATTTCACGCGAACCGATTTCAGAACGCAGAACGTCGGTCACTTTACGCTCTAGAAGCGCTTGAGCCGTTAGTACATCACCGCCGCCCGTTGCCAGATAGAACTGACCAAAGTCTTCAATACGCCATTTTACGTACGAATCGATGATCACGTCTTTTTTCTCTGACGTTACGAAACGGTCTGAGCGACCATCCATGGTTTGGATACGCGCATCAAGACGATTGACGCGATCAAACATAGGTAGCTTGAAATGCACACCAGGTTCATAGATGCGCGCAATCTCGTTGTTGTCTTTCAGTACTCGACCAAAACGAATTACGATGCCGCGCTCACCTTCCGGTATAACGAATAACGACATTAGCATCAATGCTAGCGCAACCACCAATACAGGGATCATTAACTTACGCATGATTAGTATCTCCCTTGACGTGAGCTAGTAGAACGTGAATCTGAAGTTGAAGACGAGCCAGTCGCGCCTGATTCCAACTCAATTTGGTCGTAAGCTGAAGTTGCCTTCGTTTTACGCTCGGTTTGAGTGGCTGCCTGTCCTACAATTTTGTCGATTGGTAGGTATAGCAGGTTGCCGCTCGACTCAGAGTCAATCAGTACTTTTGAAGTATTCGAGTAAACTTCTTGCATTGTATCAATGTAGAGACGATTACGAGTTACTTCTGGTGCTGCTTGATATTCAGGCAGTAGCTTCTCAAATTGAGCCACTTCACCCAATGCGCCATTTACGGTACGTTCAGAGTAACCGAGTGCTTCTTTCTTCAAACGTTCTGCACGACCCGTTGCTTTTGGCAAAATGTCATTGCGGTATGCTTCGGCTTCACGTTCAAAACGCTCTTCATCTTCTCGCGCTGCAATTGCATCATCAAATGCATCTTTTACTTGCTCAGGCGGACGAGCCGACTGGAAGTTAACGTCGACAATCATCAAACCCATGTCGTAGTTGTCGATGATTTGATTTAACGTTTCTTGAGTGCTTTGACGAATTTGTTGACGACCACTGGTCAAGATACTATCCATCAATGAGTCACCAATAACGGCACGCAATGCTGAGTCTGTTGCTTGACGCAAACTGTCATCAGCGTTAGTGACGCGATACAAGTATTTGTATGGGTCTGAAACGCGGTATTGAACCCCCATCTCAACCGTCACAACGTTTTCGTCTTTAGTTAACATAGTGCCAGAAGCACGCAACGAACGAATCGCTTGGACGTTTACGGTTTGGTATTCATCGATAAAGTATGGGTGCCAGTTAAGGCCCGGCGCTTCAATGCGATCAAACTTACCTAAACGTAAAACTACACCGCGCTCGGCTTCGCCTACGGTATAGAAACCCGCGAACACCCAGATTGCGATAGCGACAACTGCGATTAATCCAACACCGACAGCGCCACCGCCACCGATAGAAGGGCCTCCGCCGCCTCGCTTACCAAACTTTCCACCCAGCTTTTGGCTCAGTTTATTAAACACTTCGTCCAAATCTGGCGGTCCTTGATCACGGCCACCACGATTATTGTTGTTACCCCAAGGGTCTTTATCGCGGCCATCATTGCCGTTGTTGTTACCAGGCTCATTCCACGCCATTAGAAAGCTCCATCATTTATATGACGTTATACTGTAGCAGTCATTTAAGTAACTATAAAGTCACGCAAAACTGCCCCTTCTCTTTTTTCTAGTCTAGACCAATCGACTTGCTGCATCCGAATATCGATCAATAAGTTACCATCTTGATCATATTCTTCCTGTTGAATACTCTTCATTTGGAAGAAAGTACTACGAAAACGCCCTTGAAACTGTGGCGGAATTCGCAAACGATGCTTAACCATCTGACTTGCAAGACGCTTGGTCAGAGCCTCAAAGAGTAACTCAAGGCCTAGCCCTTCCATTGCCGACACCCAAACACGTTGAGGAACGCCTTCCTCATCATATTCAATGCGTGGCTTCTGGCCTTCAATAATGTCAATTTTGTTCATGACAATAAGGTGTGGGACTTCATCGGCTTCGATCTCTTCAAGAACAATATCGACAGCTTGAATATTCTCACGAAAACGCTCGTCACTGGCATCAACAACATGTAACAAAATGTCAGCTTCTTGCGTTTCTTGTAAGGTCGCTTTAAATGCCGCAACCAAGTCATGCGGGAGGTGACGAATAAACCCAACGGTATCCGCTAAGATAGTGGTGCCGACATCCTCAAGCTCCAACTTACGTAAGGTGGGATCGAGAGTTGCAAACAACTGATCAGCGGCGTAAACGCCAGCAGCGGTAATACGGTTAAATAAGGTCGACTTTCCTGCGTTGGTATAACCAACTAATGAGATGGTCGGTATTTCTGCGCGGTTACGGGCACGACGGCCTTGTTCACGTTGCTTAGCAACTTTTTCTAAACGGCGAAGGATCGCCTTAATACGGTCACGCAACAAACGTCGGTCAGTTTCTAGCTGGGTTTCACCCGGCCCACGTAAACCAATCCCGCCTTTTTGTCGCTCTAAGTGCGTCCAACCACGGATCAAACGAGTCGAGATATGGCGTAATTGCGCCAACTCTACCTGCAGTTTACCTTCGTGAGTACGCGCTCGCTGAGCAAAGATATCTAAGATTAAACCGGTACGGTCCAATACTCGGCATTCAAAAAGTTGCTCTAAGTTACGTTCTTGGGCAGGGGAGAGGGAGTGATTAAAGATCACGATTTCGGCACCCGTGGTTCTCACCGCTTGTGCAATTTCCTGAGCTTTACCCTCTCCGACATAGTATTTGGAGTGCGGAGATTGACGACTGCCAGTTACTACTTGCAGTGTCTCAACTCCGGCAGAAGAGACCAGCATTTCACACTCAGCTAGATCTTCCCACTCACCTTCTTGCGTGAAGTTGATATGAACAAGAACAGCCTGTTCACCGGCTTCATAACGGTCAAACAAGCATTCAACTCCTTACTATACTATTAATATTAATCTTCAGACTTCTCTTGAGGACGATCTGAAGGTGCACGGTCTGCTGCACTGTGGTGTGTTACTGCGCGAGCAGGAACCACGGTAGAGATCGCATGCTTGTATACCATTTGGTTAACAGTGTTTTTCAACAAGATCACAAACTGATCGAACGACTCGATCTGACCTTGAAGTTTAATACCATTAACTAGGTAGATTGAAACAGGTACACGCTCACGGCGTAGCGCGTTTAAAAACGGGTCTTGTAGAGACTGCCCCTTAGCCATTTTATTTTCCTTATTTGATTGTTGTTTTAGTATTATTTAGCTATTTCGAGAGCTGTTTTTTGCATCCGAGCTAAATGAAACATGCGCAAAAACGATTGCATTATACACATGATCACTCATCTGTTGCTATTGCATCAGAAAGAGTTTTCACCGCGTGTTCAATGTTCTCGCTATCCAACCAAGTTAAATTATCCCAGCTGCGCAACCAGGTAATTTGTCGCTTGGCCAATTGACGGGTTGCACAGACTCCGCGAAAAATCGCTTCATCTAAGGTGCAATTCCCATCCAAATAGTCCCACATCTGTCGATAGCCTACGCAACGAATAGACGGAAGTTCAGGATGAAGATCATCTCGAGCGCGCAGCGCTTTGACTTCTTCTTCAAAACCCGCTTCCATCATCTTTTCGAAACGAAGCTCAATCCGGCGATGGAGTTCTGCCCTTTCCTTGGGAGCTATTGCAAACTGTTTGACTCTAAATGGCAAAGGTTCGCCCTGCTGTTGAGTCAACTCAGTTAAAGTTTTACCTGAAATTCTAAAAACTTCCAATGCCCTAGACAATCTTTGTGGATCATTAGGGTGAATTCTTTGGGCTGATACTGGATCAATCGATTTCAGTTCATCGTGCATCATTGCCCAGCCGTGCGTCAATGCTTGTTGTTCGATCTCTGCACGAATTTTGGGATCTGCCGCAGGTAATGGCGACAAGCCTTCCAATAATGCTTTGTAATAGAGCATGGTTCCCCCAACAAGTAAGGGGATCTTGCCTTGCGCCACTATGTCGTTCATTTGCTCGATAGCATCACGTCGGAAGTCAGCGGCAGAGTACGCTTCGCTCGGATCCAATATATTAATCAAACGATGCGGCGCTTGTGCCAGCTCTTTTTCATCCGGTTTGGCGGTACCGATATCCATGTCTTTATATATCAATGCCGAGTCAACGCTAATGATCTCGACCGGATATTTTTGTCTTAAGCGAATGGCTAAATCCGTTTTGCCCGATGCGGTTGGCCCCATTAAAAAGAGCGCTAAAGGTAGTTTGTCTGTCATCACTGATTAAATGCTGCAATCGTGGCGGAAAAGTCTACTGGTTGAACAAAAGAGAGATCGTGTAACGGCAGATCTCCTTGCCATAAATGCTCCAACTCAGAAATTAGCTGCAATGCTTCAGACTGAGTATAGACATCTTTTACCATGGCTGTTTTTGTTGCTAACCATTTAGAAATTGCGCGTTCATTAATAAATTCACTGTTACTCTCTAGATAAGATAACAGATCTGGCAATAACTGCTGCAGATTTTGCTGTCTCAGCGGTTGAGGAACGCTCATTACCATGATGCTGTCATGGTTTTTGTCTCTCAATTGAATGCCAAATTGAGTTAAAAACTCGATGCGCTGCTTCGCCTCGGCCAATAAATGTTTCTCTAATTTCATCGAAAGCGGTACTAATAGTGGCTGAGCTTTAAGAGGCTGCCCCTCAACATTCAATTGAGCAGCGACTCGGTACCACTCTGCACGGTGAAGGTTAAGCAGTAGCGGGCCTTGAGACGACTGAAGCAGCAAATAATGTTGCTGTACAACGCAAATAGCCTTACCAAGCTCAGTTACCGTCACCTTTTCACTCGCGGCCGTGTCGAACTGAGGCACTTGGCATTGCTGCGGCTCTGGTTGTGAATGGCGAACACTCTCTTGCTCTGCAGAGGTAGACAGTAGCTCACTGTAAGCGCGGATCTGTTGCTTGGTTGGGCCGCTCTCTACCACTTTTGCTGTTCGGCTGGCAGAAGAAGGGCCACGTGATGACGGCTCACTCGCTTGCCAAACCCTACGCTCACTAATACCGCCACTCTTTGACGTTTGGCTTGCCGGTTTCTCGCTTGGCACATATGCAGAGCCTGCGCTTGATACTTTCGAAGGGTAAGCTGGATTACTATCTATGCTGTCGAGCGCTCTTGTATTAGCCTCGATAGCTTGAGTTACCTGAGCCTCTGGCACGGCGTGATCTTGAGCAAAGGCACTGTGGCGAACTTCAGCAGGTTCAATGTGCTTACTTTGCGCTAGCGCGTCACTCAATGCTTGATAAATAAAATCATGGACTAAGCGTGCCTGATGGAAACGTACTTCATGCTTTGCAGGGTGCACGTTCACATCCACTTGATGAGGGTCAATTTCAATAAATAGAACAAAGGTTGCAAACTGATCCGGTCGTAAGCTGTTTTCGTAGCTTTGACGAATAGCATGATTGATCAGTTTATCCCGCATCATTCTGCCATTGACGTAGCAATACTGTAGGTCGCTTTGCTGCCTTGCCCCTTCTGGGGTGGTGATCCAACCATGCAGTTTTAAACCTTGATGCTCTAGCTCAATATGCAGCATATGACGCACAAACCCACTGCCACAAGCGGCCGCAATCCGAGCTTCGGCTTGTTTATCGGTTTTAGCAGCACGATATTGGCGGATCATTTTGCCATTATGACGCAAGTTAATCGTCACATCGAAGCGGCTCAAAGCGATGCGTTTGATTAGCTCATCGATATGGGCAAATTCGGTCTTTTCGGTCCGCAGAAACTTGCGCCTAGCCGGGGTATTAAAAAACAGGTCAAGAACTTCAACCGAAGTGCCAACTGGGTGGGCGGTTGGCTGAAGGTTAACCGTCATATCACGGCCTTCACTATAAGCGGCCCACGCCTGCTCCTGAGTTGCCGGGCGCGAGGTCATGGTCAACCTTGCTACCGAGCTAATACTTGCCAGTGCTTCTCCGCGAAAACCTAAGCTGACGATGGCTTCGAGATCGTCTAGTGTATGAATTTTTGAAGTCGCATGACGGCTGAGCGCTAAGCCGAGTTCGTCTTTCACGATGCCTTTACCGTTATCTCGAACTCGGATGAGCTTACTGCCCCCTTTCTCGATATCAATATCGATGCGACTGGCACCAGAATCTAGGCTATTTTCTACCAACTCTTTAACCACAGATGCTGGGCGCTCGACCACTTCACCGGCGGCAATTTGGTTAGCGAGTCGAGCAGGTAGAATTTTAATCGTCATTATTTACTCGGTATTATCAATACTTGCCCAATCGCCAACTGATCCGACTTAAGGCTATTCACTTTACGAATGGCGGTAGCCGTCACATCGTAGCGACTGGCGATTTTACCTAAATACTCACCGCGTCGAACCTTGTGCTTCACGATTGGCGTATCTTTAACTTTTGTCGTAATTTTAAGCTTTTGTCCGACTTTTAAAGTCGAGGTCTTAAGATTATTCTGCTGTTGAATACTGGAAACGGACACTTGGTACTTATCGGCAATCTTACCAAGGTACTCTCCTGGCTTAACCGTATGCGTGATCCGCCTAGTCTCCACTTTACTGACATGAGCGAAGCCCGCATTCGGAATGATCAACACTTGGCCAATCGCCAAGCTGTCACTTTTCAAACGGTTTGCCGTTTTGATCGCCTTCGCTGTTGTCCCGTAGTGACTGGCAATTTTGCCTAGGTACTCACCCCGTTTAACTTTATGTTTAATTTCAGCGCCACGGTTAGCCAGCAAGGTGCCCTCCGGAGGGTTTTCTTCAAAGTAATCGACGATGGCTTTCGATAAAGCGACCGCCAGTTTTTGCTGGTGTGAACGCTGGAACAATAATTTTTCTTCCGTCGGGTTGGAGATAAAGCCCGTTTCAACCAGCACTGACGGGATATCTGGCGACTTCAACACCGCCAAACTGGCGTGAACCGGGTCTTTTTTGTGTAAGCGCGTTACTTTGCCCATCTCTTTTAAGATGTTACTGGCTACCTTATAGCCTTCTTTTTGCGAGTGGCTAAATTGTAAATCGAGTAGCGTTTGGCTAACATTTTTGTCATCGCCTTTACGCGACAACACTTCACCGGCACCACCGAGCAGTTCTGATTGCTCTTCGTGCTTTTCTACCCAGCGTGCGATTTCACTGTTGGCACGGCGCATATTCAACACAAAAACCGACCCACCACGAGGCTGGGGCGAACGGAAACTATCAGCATGAACCGAGACCAATAGGTGCGCCTTGTTTTTACGTGCAATTTCAGAGCGCTT
>Ga0070725_10002101_pt1 | contig 10632 bp, 13 predicted proteins | sample tdDd002_FD_69781 | JGI IMG/M metagenome (GOLD analysis project Ga0070725, IMG submission 69781) | Marine sediment microbial communities from the Atlantic coast under amendment with organic carbon and nitrate - tdDd00.2 | ecosystem: Environmental > Aquatic > Marine > Coastal > Sediment | place...
GTATCATGACAGAAAAAAGAGAAAAGAAACCTCAAAGAGGTCATGGACCTGCAATGGTGAGACCTGTAGAAAAGGCAAAAGATTTTAAAGGTACCTTGAAAAGACTGTTAGGATACTTAAAACCAAGACGTATTCAGCTTATCTTTGTAGTGATCTTTGCTATTTTAAGTACAGTGTTTTCAATTGTAACTCCAAAAGTTTTGGGTTTAGCAACGACAAAATTATTTGAAGGTTATTTTTCAAAACTATCAGGACTAGGTGGTATTGACTTCTCATATGTAATTAATATCTTAATGATTGTAGGTGTATTATATGTTATAAGTTTTGCTTTTTCTTACTTGATGCGTTTTATTATGGCCAGTGTATCACAGTTGACTGTAAGATCTCTTAGAGAAGAAGTTAGTGATAAGTTAAGTCGTTTACCCCTTAAGTTTTTTGATTCTAAATCTCATGGTGATATATTATCGCGTGTAACCAATGACATAGATACTGTAAGTTCAACATTAGAGCAAAGTATGACTCAACTTATTACAGCCGTAATAACAATTATTGGAACCATCGTCATGATGTTATCCATTAGTCCACTTTTAACTTTAGTTGTACTGATCACATTACCTCTTAGTATCATAATTACAACCAGAGTCGCTAAAGTGTCTCAAAAATATTTTAAGAAACAACAGAAAACACTTGGTGAACTTAATGGTCATGTTGAAGAAATGTACACAGGACATCAAGTTGTAAAACTATTCTCACATGAAGAAAAATCTATAGAGCAGTTTGAGAAAGTCAATGATGAGTTATATTCAGTAGGCTGGAAGGCTCAGTTTATTTCAGGTATTATTATGCCACTTATGACACTTGTTAATAATATTGGTTATGTTTTTGTTGCTGTTGGTGGTGGTATCATGGTAGCAAATGGTAATTTACCTATCGGTGATGTGCAGGCCTTCATTTCATATTCTAGATCATTTGGTCAACCAATTGTACAAACTGCATCTATAGCAAACTTGATTCAATCAACAGTTGCTGCGGCAGAGCGTGTATTTGAAGTATTAGATGAAGTAGAGGAATCACTTGTAGAAAATGGTAAAGAGTTAGATAAACTTGAAGGACAAGTAAATTTCAACCATGTAAAGTTTGGCTATAGTGATGACAATATCCTAATGGAAGATATGGACATTCATGTGAAGCCAGGTCAAACTGCTGCTATCGTAGGACCGACAGGTGCAGGTAAAACAACCTTGGTTAATCTACTTATGAGATTCTATGATATCCAAGATGGTTCAATTGAAGTAGATGGCATTAATATAGAAGCTTTTAATAGAGGTTATTTGAGAAATAAATTTGGTATGGTACTTCAAGATACATGGTTATTTAATGGCACAATCAAAGAAAACATTGCTTATGGCCGTGAAAATGCAACTGATGATGAAGTTTATGAAGCAGCAAAAGCAGCATATGCTGATCACTTCATAAGGACCCTTCCAGATGGATATGATACTATTTTAAATGAAGATGCCAACAATATATCACAGGGTCAAAAGCAGCTATTAACAATTGCCCGGGCAATACTTGCCAATCCATCCATCCTCATATTAGACGAGGCAACTTCTAGTGTTGATACTAGAACAGAATTACAAATACAAAAGGCCATGAACCGATTAATGGAAGGTCGTACCAGTTTTGTTATTGCCCATCGGTTGTCTACAATACGTGATGCTGATATAATATTAGTAATGAATGAAGGGACAATTATTGAACAAGGTAATCATGAAACATTAATGAGTCAAAATGGTTTTTATGCAGACTTATACAATAGTCAATTCACTTCACATACTGTAGCTTAACTAGAAGGGAGTCGAATATGGACTGGAAACAAGCCTTAGAAGAAGGTCAACAACTAACAAGAGATCGTCGTTATGATCAAGCCGCTGAAAAATACAAAGAGATAATTGAAGGCACTGAGGCGGAACCTAGGTATCATTATTGGGCTCTTAAGCACTTTGCAGACTTAGTGGGTATGATATATTATAAAGATTATTTTAGAGCTTTGGATTTGTATCAACGTATTATCAATGAGTACGAAGAAGAAGATGGTTTGTATGAATGGTGCCAGATGGATATGGCGAAAACGTATTTGTTAGCAGGTATGGACATGTTTGAAGGTTATGATAACATCATGTCTATGTTAGAACCAATTAATGATGATATGGCTGACTACATGGAAAAGATGAAGGAACAGCGAGAGGATTTCTTTACTGATGTTGCTGAATCTATATACAAGAAAAGAATGTAAAAGGAATGGCGAAAGCCATTCCTTATCTTATTTCATCCATTGCTATATTAGCAAGTTCATCAGCCCTATTATTCATTTCAATTAAGTATAGATAATCTTCTTTTGAGATTTCTCTTTGGACAATAAATTTTTTATACCACTTATTAAATTCAGCATTTTTATTGGGGTCTAAATGTCCCTTTACTTTGAAGAAGGTTACTTGATTAAATGAACGAACAAGCTTTATAAGCTCTACCCAAAGTTCCTGGTTTTCTACTGGTGTTTTTTTAGAAGTTTTCCATCCGTTCTTTTCCCAGTTAAGATACCATTTCTTCTTAAAACATTCTACAACATAAGCACTGTCAGAATAGATTTCAATGTTGATGTGTTTATCTGTGACTAGTTTTAAGGCTTCGATAACTGCTGACATCTCCATAATATTATTGGTTGTGTCTTTAGCCCCACCTTTAATTTCCTTCTTATTCTCACCATATTGTAGGATAGCACCATATCCACCAACATTCTTTTCATGTTGGTTGCCAGAACAACCGCCATCTGTATAAATATATATTGTTTTCATAATTCACCTCTGACATATTATATCATATTATTATTTGCAAGGTGAATTGTTTCGACCTATAATGAGTAAAGACTAGGAGATGTATATGAAAAAAATAAGCTTAAACTGTAAGGATAATTATAGAATTATAGCCATTAGTGATGTACATGGTCATGTGGACCATCTAAAGGGGTTATTGAATAAACTTAAGTTAAATCAAGAAGATATACTGATCATTGTTGGTGATTTTATCAATAGAGGGATAAACAGTTTAGTGACTTTAGAGTACATCAAAAAATTGTCTAACCGCGACAATACCTATATTTTAAAAGGCAATCATGAATATTTTATACATTCACTTATCGAGAACCCAGAGAGAATTGGTGATTTACATGACTTTTTGAAAGAAGACTATTATGAAACCTTGGTTCATTCTGTCTTAATTGAATCAGACTTGACTGTTCATGACCTAAGTTCAACTGAGTTATTAGATCATTTTAAAGATCAATCATCCATAACTTATTTAAAAGAATTACCTATCATGTTAATGGCAGATGGTCATATATTTGTACATGGTGGTTATAATAAAACTTTTACCTCAGAAGGACAGTTCCTTAAGTATGATAATTACGATGAGTTAAGTGGCATCAATGAGGACAAGATAATTGTTGGTCATTGGCCGGCATGTAATTTAAGATACCATGATATTAATAATAGACCCTATTTTAATGAAGAAAAGAATATTATATTTATAGATGGTGGACTTGGTGTTAAAACAACAGGTGAACTTAATGCTTTAATTATTGACAAAAAAGATGGACTCATAGACTATGATTTTATCCAGTATAACGATTTTAAACCAGCGACAGTTATTAAATCACACACTTTTAATGAAGAAGCTTTAATATATGTTAATTATCCTCATTATCAGTTCAAATTACTATCACAAGGGGATAGGATGTCAATATGTGAACATGAGCATACAGGCATGAAGTTTACTGTCTTTAATAGTCTACTAATAGAAGATAATGCAGAATATAATCTAAAAACAAACTTCATTAATAGATTTTTTAATTTGAGCGTAGGGACAGAGGTTCTGATTGTTGAAGAACATGAGGATTGTGTCTTAGTAAAGCACAACAATTTGTTTGGATGGTTGTTAAGGGAGCAAATATATGATTAGAAAGGCCCTTGTAGAAGATGCCTATGATATTGAAGAGATAAGAATCAAGACTTGGAGAACGACCTATAAAGGGATAATATCTGATTTAGTACTGGATGAGTTAGAGGTAAATAAACACTTACGTGTTGATAATCTTAGAGAGAATCTAAAGAAGGATAAGTTTTTAGTTTATCTAAATAGGGAAAAGCCTGTAGGGTTTATTGGCTATGGCACTTCAAGGGAAAATGATAAATATGGTGAAATATTTGCTATTTATATTCTAGAAGATTATCAATCATATGGTTATGGTAAAGCCTTAATACATAAAGCTTTATTGGATATGCCTCATGAAAAACTATGGATATGGTCATTAAAAGAAAACCCAAGTTTAGATATCTATAGACATTTAGGCGGTAAAATCATAGAAGATAAGGTCATTAAATTAAAAGGACAAGCCCTAGAAGAAGTAAAGCTAGAGTATGACAAAAAAGCTTTATTCACACGGACTGCCTTGACTCTTTGACTTAAAATAAGGTAAGGTTATTAAGAAGGAGAACATAATGGATAAATACGATTATAATATACTAACTGAGCTTCAAAATAACGGTAAGTTAAGTATTGCAGAACTAGGTCGAATGATTGGACTGTCTACTACTGCTACAAAAGAACGTGTAAAAAAGTTAGAGAACGAGGGTGTTATCAAGGGATATTCTGCAATAATTGATGCATCAAAAGTCGGATTAGATATGACTGCTTACATTACAGTACCTGTAGGCAACTTAGAAATTAAAGAAATGGCGAGTCTCTTATCTAATCTTGAAGAGGTTGTAGAGTGTCATAAAGTGACTGGTAATACATGCTTTATGGTTAAGGTGAGAGCAAAAAACTCATCAGACTTAGAACATTTAATTGATAAGATTAACAACTTTGCAAAAAATACTTATACATATTTGGTACTATCAACTGCAAAAGATGATCAGAGTGTAGTAATTGATGAAAATGAATTTGATGAGGTTTAGGGCTCATCTTTTTTTTTTTTACAAACTTGACATTTGAAGTAAAACACTCTAAACTACCTATAATACAAAGGTAAGAGGTGGAATATGAGAGACATAGAAGAACTGAGAAAAGAAATTGATACCATTGATAAAGAGCTTGTTAGACTATTTGAGAAAAGAATGAACGTGGTTGAAGAAGTTGCTGCTTTTAAGATTGATACCAAAAAACCTTTAAAAGATCCAGCACGTGAAGCTCAACTTATAAAGAAAAACGTTGCCTTATTAGATGATGATAAATATGGTCATTTACTGAGCGTTTTTTTTAAAGATCTTATGGAGTATTCTAGGACCTATCAACAGTCAATTATAGGTAATAAAAGCCAGACCTTTGAAATCAAAAAGAATTCTACTGTTGTTTATCAGGGGGTTCAAGGTTCATTTTCTTCAATAGCTCTTAGTCAATTCTTTACAGATGTTAAGACAGTATCTAAAAGATCATTTAAAGATACCTTTGAATCACTATATAATGAAGAAGCTGATTATGCAATTCTACCAATAGAGAATTCATCAACTGGCGCAATCAATGAAGTTTATGATCTCTTATTAAAGTATGATATGAAGATTATTGGTGATTTATACTTAAAAATAAGACATCACCTTATAGGTAAAGGTCCAGTTGATGAAGTTGAAGCTGTTTACTCACATGAGCAAGGTTTTAAGCAATCTAATGGATTTCTGAGTCAATACAATTGGAAACACTTTTCCTATACCAATACAGCTGAAAGTGTTAAACATGTTAAGTCATTAAATGACAGCCGATATGCTGCAATTGGCAGTAAAGAAGCTGCAAAACTTTATGATTTAGATATATTAAAAGAAGATATTCAAGACCACAATTATAATACAACTAGGTTTATCGTTTTGTCAAAATTGCCTTTTGTACATGACCATGCAAATAAAATCAGTTTAGTTTTACGTTTGGCACATGAGCCACAGGCACTTTATAGGGTTTTGGATGTAATTGCAAAACGAGGGATAAACATGCTTAAGATTGAATCAAGACCTATCCCTGATAAACCTTGGGCATATATGTTTTATATTGATATAGAAGGTTCTTTGAAAGATGAAATTGTATCAGATATGATAGAAGAACTTCATGAAAAAGCACATTCAGTTACATTATTAGGTAATTACTATAGTAGAAATGGAGTAAGTAAATGAAAATAGCATTAATAGCACATGATAATAAAAAACCTAAAATGATTCAGTTTGTTGAAAAGCATAGAGATATATTGAAAGACCATGAACTTTGTGCAACAGGTACTACTGGAAAAAAAATTACTGAGGCATCAGGATTAGAAGTAGAGAGATTTTTATCTGGTCCAATTGGTGGTGATCAACAAATTGGGGCACAAGTTGCATTAGATAAAATTGATTTTGTTATATTCTTAAGGGATCCATTAACAGCTCAACCACATGAACCAGATGTTCAAGCTCTTCTAAGAGTATGTGATGTACATCAAGTACCATTAGCAACCAATGTAACTTCAGCAGAGATCTTATTGTATGGTATGATTCACAAGGAAGAATGGAAAACTATTAGAGATGCATATTAAGTTAACCTAACTTATCTTTTACTTATTCTAGGTATATCTTATGATGATGATGAAGCGTATCATTATCATAAGGGGGTATGCCATGAAAAAGAGAAGATTAAAGAAACTAAAAACATTAACTTATTATGAACTGAATGATCTTGACATTAATTGGCAATATCATTCTACGAAATTTAAAAGTATAGAAAAAAATAAAGCTGATATTTAATCAGCTTTTTCCATGCACTCCTGAATTGTATTCAGGAGTTTTTTCTTGTTTGGTACAGAACCTTTGAAAAAGAGTTCACCATTGATGACCAATGTTGGCGTCGCCATGACACCATAGGCAACTATAGATTTTAGGTCTTCAACTTTGTCGATTTGAAGGTCATATCCTTGCTCTTCTTTGATGTTTTCTAACATGTCATAAACCTTATCACATTTCTTACAACCTGTACCTAATACTTTTATATTCATGAAGTTCTCCTTTATTTTTTCATTATAACATGATTTGTAAATCATGAACATATGGATAACTTGTGCATAAGTCTGTGTATAATGTGGATAACAAAACAAGTGTTCGGGGAGTAGAATTGAGGTTATCAACAAAATCTGTGTATTAATTTACAATAATTGTGTATAAGTACTGAATAACTCACATTTTTTGTGTAAATTTGAGTATTCTGAATAATTAGACATACAACTTTGTGGATAACTTTTGTCACCACTTGCTGTTGTACACACCTGTTCATTGTGATATAATGCTACTGTTAAAACTTGATACAAGATTTTAAGGTGCCGTAAGGATAATAGGGAATGAGGACAAGCCTCAGCAGCCCCCGCTACTGTGAATGGTGATGATATCATATAACCACTGGATTAATTCTGGGAAGGGTGATAATCAGATGAACCAAAGCCAGGAAACCTGCCTTGAATTTTAATCAGCTTCGGAGGGAAGTGACGATTGGTGATGGCCAAGCTGATTCTATTTTTTGAATGAGCTTTTTTTATATCCGGTTGTCCTTCAAAGTATTTAGGAGGAAAAATGAAGAAAATTATTAGTCTATTACTAATCATGATGATGATGTTTACATTAATCGCATGCGGTAATGCAAACGAGAATGCTGTTAACAATACGGCAAATGATGTTACAACAGAAGAAGCAACAAATGAAGCAACAGAAGAAGAAACAACAGAAGAAGCAACAAATGAAGCAACAGAAGAAGAAACAACAGAAGAAGTAGTAGAAGCACACTATCCTTTAACATTTGCAGATGGTATGGGTAGAGAAGTTACTATTGAATCTGAACCGATGACTGTAATAACTATGGCTCCAAGTATGACTGAGACAATCTATGCTTTAGGATTAGGTGATAGAGTAGTAGGAAGAACAGATTATTGTAACTTCCCAGAAGCAGCTTTAGCTGTAGAATCTATTGGTACTTTAAGAACACCTAACTTAGAGACAATTATTGCATTACAACCGGATTTAGTTTTAATGTCAACACATGCTAGTGAAGAAGTATTATCTCAATTAGAAGAAGCTAACATTACTGTTGTAATTTTAATTGCCCAAGAAAACTTTGATGGTGTTTACGAGATATTAACTCAAGCAGGTAATATCTTTAATGTTACAGATGTTGCAACGTCAATAATTGATACAATGAAAGCTGATGTAGCAGAAGTTGTAGCTGCTGTAGAAGGTGTTGAGAAGAAAACAGTTTACTATGTAGTAGGTTTTGGTGAGTATGGTGATTACACAGCTACTGGTGATACATTTATTCATGAAATGTTAGAAATGGCTGGTGGATCAAATATTGCTGCTGATGGTGAAGGTTGGTCTTACAACTTAGAATCAATCATCGAAAAAGATCCTGAGTTTGTTATTTGCTCAGCTATGTATGATACTAAGACGACACTAGAAGCTACAGAAGGTTACATGGATTTAACAGCTGTTAAAGAAGGTAGATTAATGGAAATTAACTCGGATTTACTTTCTAGACAAGGCCCTAGATTAGCAGAAGGTTTGAAAGCAATTGCACAAATTTTACATCCAGAATTATTTGAATAAAAATTAAGACTAGGGTAACCTAGTCTTTCGCATTTATAAGATATTAAAATATTTTCAAATTATGTATAAATTATGAAAAAGGACTTAGTATGATTAAAAATAGTAAAAATCAATTGTTTTCACTTGCATTATTGATTGCCTTAGGTATTTCAATTGTATTTGCATGTACCGTAGGACCTGAGAAAATTCCTTTTATGGTATCCATGCGTTTATTGCTTAACAAAATACCTCTAATCAATCAATTGATAGATATTAGTGATATAGATCAAACATACGCAACCATTTTATATGTTGTAAGAATACCAAGAGTATTAGGTGCTACATTAATTGGTATGGCCCTAGCTGGTTCAGGTGTTATCTTTCAAGGAGTCTTAAGAAACCCATTGGCAGAACCCTATGTTCTGGGTATCAGTTCGGGTGCAGCATTTGGTGCTACATTGATGATTGTATCGGGTTTATCTTTTACTATTTTTGGTATGTCAGCAACAGCCATAGGTGCATTTATAGGTGCATTACTTACAATGTATATAGTATATAACATAGCAAGAGTTGGAAAAAATAACTCTATCACAGTTTTACTTTTATCAGGTATCGCAATAAGTTCATTGTTATCAGCCATGGTTTCACTTATGATCTCAATGAACAGAGACCAAGTAGAAAGAATTGTGTTTTGGACGATGGGGTCATTATCAAGTGTTAAGATGAGTCATATTGAGTTGGTATATATTCCGATACTATTGAGTGTACTGGTATTCTTATTCTTCTCACGTGATTTAAATGTTATGTTACTTGGGGAAGAAAGTGCAACTTCAATGGGGATAGATGTTGCTGTATTAAGAAAGATTCTTCTTATAACAGCTTCTGTAGCAACAGCATTTAGTGTTTCAATCAGTGGAATTATTGGTTTTGTTGGCTTAATTGTGCCTCATGCAATGCGGTTGATTGTAGGACCAAATCATAGGTATTTAACACCGTCCTCATTATTAGCCGGTAGTATATTCCTGATTATTTCAGATACCATAGCTAGGACAATTATTGCACCAGGGCAATTACCTTTAGGTGTTATTACTGCTATTATTGGTGCACCATATTTCATTTACTTATTGTATAGAAACTCAAGTATCAGTAGGGGGTAAGAATGGATCACTTAAAAACAAAAAATCTATCATTTGCCTATGATAAGAAGCTGATATTAGATGATGTGTCTGTGGATTTCGAGTCAAAAAAATTCACTGGAATTATAGGACCAAATGGTTCAGGAAAAACAACACTTGCAAAGTTAATCAGTAAACTTTTAAATGTAAATAAGAAAACTGTTTATGTAAATAAGGATGATTTAACAGATATAAAAGTAGCTGACCTTGCAAAGAAAATGGCTATGGTACCACAGGCAAGTCAAATAAATTATGATTTAACAGTATATGAAGTTGTTCTAATGGGAAGAACACCTCATTTAAAAAGATTTCAAAGAGAATCAGAAGAAGACTTAGAAATAGTAGAATCGGTCATGAAAGAAACTGATACTTGGCAATTTAAAGATCGTCTGATTCATCAACTCAGTGGTGGTGAAAGACAAAGAGTTATTATTGCTAGAGCCCTAGCGCAGGAGCCTAAAATCTTAGTCTTAGATGAACCTGTTACTTATTTAGATGTTCATCATCAGCTTCAAATTATGACTTTAATCAAGAGGTTGTCTAAACAAAGAAATATGACCATTATTATGATTTTACATGATTTAAATTATGCCCTATCATACTGTGATCAGGTACTTATGTTATCTGATGGCAAGGTATATAAATCAGGAAATCCAATGGATGTTATTACGAGTGATTATGTAAGAGATGTCTATAATATTGATGTAACTATTATTGAACATCCCGTTAGAAAAGAACCAATCGTTATTTATTAGAATTCGAGTTATCGAATTCTATTTTTTTGTTGACAAAGTATACAAGATGGGTGTACAATAAAG
>Ga0070725_10002102_pt1 | contig 10631 bp, 10 predicted proteins | sample tdDd002_FD_69781 | JGI IMG/M metagenome (GOLD analysis project Ga0070725, IMG submission 69781) | Marine sediment microbial communities from the Atlantic coast under amendment with organic carbon and nitrate - tdDd00.2 | ecosystem: Environmental > Aquatic > Marine > Coastal > Sediment | place...
TATAAATGAACCTATAATATTTGGACTTCCCATCATGCTTAATCCGTTTTTTACAATACCATTTATACTGGGACCAGTACTTACTACGATTATTACCTATACTGTAATGAGTATGAATCTTGTGGCAAAGCCTGTAATACTGGCTCCGTGGACATTCCCGGCACCTATAGGAGCTTATCTCACCACAGGGGGAGATATAAAAGCTGTATTACTGTGCCTTTTCAATATAGCCTTTATGGGAGCTATATACTATCCCTTCCTGAAAGCTTATGATAAAAAGATGGCAGCTCAGGAAGATGAGGAGATAGAGAGTAAGGGGGAGGTAATCTGATGAATGATATAAATAACAGAAGTGAGGAGGAGCAGTTAGAGGAGATTGTATTTTCTATAGTTGCCTATGCGGGAGAGTGCAGGGGACTTGCCTTTGAAGCTCTGGAACTGTCGGAAAACGGAGATGTAGATAGTGCCAATGCCAGGCTAAAGGAAGCTGACAAAGCTCTTTATCAGGCACACCATGTACAGACAGACCTTATCCAGAGAGAGGCAGCAGGAGAGAGACTCCCGGTATCTATGATATTTGTCCATGCTCAGGATCACCTTATGACAGCGATATCTGAAAAGGAGCTCATTAAAAAGCTGGTAAAGGGAAATGCCAGGATAGATGATCTCACCAGAAGGCTTGAGAAGGTGGAGGAGATAGTAAAGGCAGGGAGAGGAATATGAGAGAGCTGGGAATTTCCATATATCCGGGACATTCGGATCTGAAAAGAGATAAGGAATATATTACCCTTGCTGCTAAATATGGTTTTAGAAGGATATTTACCTGTCTTTTATCTGTGGAAGGTGACAAGGAGGGGATAATCTCTGACTTTAAAGAGGTAATAAGATATGCAAACTTCCATGGGTTTCAGGTGATAGCAGATGTAAGCCCGAAGATATTTAAGGAACTGGGTATCTCCTACAGCGATCTGAGTTTTTTTGCTGACCTGGATGTATACGGGATAAGACTGGATATGGGGTTTACGGGAAATGAGGAAAGCCTCATGACCTACAACTTCTATAACCTCAAGATAGAGATAAATATGAGTAATGATACAAGGTATCTGGATACTATAATGGACTATAAACCAAATAAATATAATCTGCTGGGATGCCATAACTTTTATCCCCATAACTATTCAGGACTTACAAGGGATCACTTTATAAGGTGCAACAATAACTTTATGAAACACGGACTAAAGACTTCCGCCTTTGTAAACTCTAAGGGAGCTACCTTTGGACCATGGCCTGTGAATGAGGGGCTGTGTACCCTGGAGGAGCACAGAGATCTCCCTATTGAGGTACAGGCAAGAGATCTCTTTGCCGCAGGGATAGATGTAGTAATCATATCAAACTGCTATGCCAGTGAGAGGGAGCTGGCAGCTCTTGGGAGTATAAACAGGGATCTCCTGGAGCTTGAGGTAGAGATTATAGATGATCTTCCTCAGGTGGAAAAAAGCATTATCTTAGAGGAACTTCACTTTAACAGGGGAGATGTAAACAGTAATATGATAAGGTCCACACAGCCCAGGGTAAAGCACAGGGGACATCATTTTGAACCGATAAATACAGTGGATATAAGTAGAGGAGATATAATAATAGAGAGCTCACTCTATGGTCACTATGCAGGAGAGCTCCAGATAGCTAAAAGTAACATGAAAAACAGCGGAAAAACCAGTGTGGTAGGAAGGGTAAAGAAAAGCTATAAGTTTTTTTTAGACAGGATAGAGCCATGGCAGAAGTTCAGGCTGATTCTGAAATAAAGACTAAAGCTTTAATGCAATAAAAGTCCCGTCCACCTAAAGGTGTAAATTCATCATAGTTATCATAAACGACTTATTGATTCATTCAAAAAAAAGGCACAGCGTAAGCTGTGCCTTTAAAAGTTATAGTTAATTATCTTTGTACTCTTCCTGAAGCGTCTCCACCTGCAAGAACCATAACTTCCTCTCTTGTTACAAGGTTGAAGTCACCGTGAATAGTGTGCTTAAGAGCAGATGCTGCTACAGCGAACTCAAGAGCATCTCCTTGTGATTTACCGTCAAGCATTCCACAGATAAGTCCACCTGCGAATGAGTCTCCTCCTCCTACTCTATCAACGATTCTTACGTTGTAGTGCTTTGAGTGGTAGAACTCGTTACCATCATAGATAAGTGCAGACCATCCGTTATCAGATGCTGAGTGAGATTCTCTAAGTGTAGTTACAACATACTTGAAGTTGAACTCCTCCTTCATCTCAGTGAATATTCTCTTGTATCCGTCAAGCTCAAGCTCTCCAGTAGTTACATCAGTGTGTCCAGGCTTGAATCCAAGACATAACTCTGCATCTTCTTCGTTTCCGATACAAACGTCAACGTATTCCATAAGCTTCTTCATTACAACTTGTGCTTCAGCTGGAGTCCATAACTTCTTTCTGTAGTTAAGGTCTACTGATACAGTAACTCCGTGCTTTTTAGCAGCGATAAGAGCCATTTCAGTTAATTCAGCAGCAGCAGGAGAGATAGCTGGTGTAATACCAGAGAAGTGGAACCACTCTGCTCCTTCAAAGATAGCGTCGAAATCAAAATCAGCAGAAGTAGCGTTTGCGATTGCAGAATCTGCTCTATCGTATACTACTTTAGATGCTCTCATAGAAGCTCCAGTTTCTAGGAAGTATATTCCTAATCTTTCTCCACCTCTAGCGATGTAGTCAGTGCTTACTCCGTACTTTCTTAAATGCTTAACTGCACATTCTCCAATCTCATGAGTAGGTACTTTTGTTACTAAGTGAGCATCAAACCCGTAGTTAGCAAGTGATACTGCTACGTTAGCTTCTCCTCCACCGTATACTGCGTCAAAATTGTTTGCTTGGCTAAATCTTTCGAATTTAGGAGTTGTTAATCTTAACATGATCTCTCCCATAGTTACTACTTTTTTCATATGTAAATCCTCCTGAAATTATTATTTTATATTTTAGTTTTTATTAGTTTGAATGACCTTTAAAAGTTTACCTCTGAAATTACTTAGCAGCCATCTCAGCTCTTACTTCTTTGACTCTGGCAACAAATGCCTTTGCAGTTTTAGTGATGTTTTCAGATGTTCCAGTAGCTAACTGTCCACCAGCTCCACATGCAACTACTCCGTTTTTGATCCACTGATCGATGTTGTCTAAGCTAACTCCCCCTGTAGGCATGATGTTTGCCTGAGGTAGTGGTCCTTTTACACCTTTAACAAATGATGGTCCGAAAGCTGATCCTGGGAATAATTTTACGATGTCGCATCCAGCTTCCATAGCTGTAAGCATTTCAGTGATAGTCATGCATCCAGGCATATATGGAATAGCATATTTGTTACAAAGTTTTGCAGTCTCAAGGTCAAATCCTGGAGAAACGATGTACTCAGAACCAGCTAAGATAGCGATTCTAGCAGTAGCAGCATCAAGAACAGTTCCAGCACCTACGATTAATTGGTCAGCAGGAATAGTTTCCTTAAGAGCCTTTATAGCTTCAGTAGCGCCAGGTACTGTATAAGTAACCTCGATTGCAGGAATTCCTCCCTCAACACAAGCTTTTGAAATTCTGATAGCTTCCTCTGTATTTTCTGCTCTGACAACAGCAACGATACCAACGTCAGTGATTCTTTTTAATGTATCCATTTTTTTTAACACGTGAATCCCCCTTATAAAGTCGATCTATTTTTTAAATTCGTATATGCGAATGCAGTTCGAAAAAAACATCTTAACAACTTTATATCGTAACTTTGAAAATTTGTCAATTGATTTTTTTAAAAAGAAATGATGTTTTCTATCTTGCAAAGAGATCAAAATGTATTTTTTAAGGAAAGAATATACTATATATGGTAAAAAAACATAAGAAAAAAGAGGTCTTTAAAAGACCTCCTTAAAATTCTTAAAATAATATTATTTTATTTAACATCTGCAGCCTAAAGCTCTTGATATAGCAAGAGCAGTTTCTCTGATCTTTTTTCCATGCTCTGAAACGATGTCGTGACCAGAGAAGATCCCAGAAGCACTTATTGCTGCAATGACCTTATTTCTACTGTCAAAGATAGGAGATCCTATACAGAGCATCTGTTCTTCCAGCTCCCTGTCATCTACAGAGTATCCCTTTATCCTCACTGTTTCCAGCTCTTCAAAATAACTTTCTTTATCGGTTATAGTATAGGGAGTAAATGATACCATTCCCTTTTCATCTAGTATTTTTTCTACGGCCTCTCTAGGGTATTCAGCAACAATAGCTTTTCCTAAAGATGTACAATGGATGGGGTTGGTAGACCCAAGAGTAGCTATTGTAAAGATAGCACTCTTTGGTTCAGCCTTGTCTATATATACTACATTTCCGTCCTGCTCTATCCCCAGGAATACTGTTTTCCCAATATCTTCAGCCAGGGTTTTTAAGTACTTTTTAGCAATCTTAACCAGATCTGATTCATAGGAAGCTCCTATAAGAAAACTGTTCAGTCCGATGATATATTTTTTTTCATCATAGCCTGACGCCATGATCATATTGGTAGAAAGCAAGGTCTGTACAAGGTCAAAGGCACTGCTTTTAGGTATGTCTAAAAACTTTTGTATATCAGCTAGGGTAAGTCCGTCTTTTGACTGACTAATTATAGTAAGTATGTCTATACTTCTTTTAACACTTCTATTTATTTTCATAAGCCCTCCGAATATCCGAATAATTGAACGTATTTACGAACATCAATTTTACTATAAAAATTGGGAAAAGTCAAAGTTTATAGCAACTGTAATAAGACAAAAAAATAAAAAAGGTCTCAGAAAAATGAGACCCTGGTTATTTTAGTGAATTATTGTTTAACTTCAAAATATGTAGGATGTTTCTCCTGAAGTGATTTGATAACTTTTTTGAAGTTAGAAAGGTGATCGGTAACAGTATCAGCGATAGCTCTCTTATCACCGGTCTTAAGTATATTAATTATATTTTCATGCTGCTTAAGAGTCTTTTCCATTGTAGTCTTCTCAAGGGCATCTAAAAGTCTTAACCTGTCGTAGTGTGAATTGAACTGCTTTATGGTAAGCCATACTCTGTCCTTTCCATACTCCTTGAAGATGAGTTTATGGAATTCATTATCCAGATAGAAGAATTCATGAAGATCTTCTCCTAGCTGAAACAACACCTTTTGAAAGTGAAGGTTTTTCTCAAGACTTTTTATTAGAGATTCGCTTACACCTCTTTCAATAGCTAAAAGAAGCATCTCCTTTTCAAGGGTTTTTCTCATAAAGAGAGATTCAACTACAAGGTCAAGGTCTATCTTAGAAACATAAGATCCTCTCTGGGGATAGACATTGAGAAGCCTTTCCTCCCCTAACTTAACTATTGCTTCACGAATAGGAGTTCTGCTGACATTTAAATATTCTCCTATCTCTCCCTCACTTATGGATTCGCCTGGTTCTAAATAAAGGTTCATTATATTTTCTTTTAATATTCTATAGACATATTGTCTGTTGTTTTCAGTATTATTCTTTAAAATGTTTTTCAACTTCATAATCTACCTCCATCTTGCATACAAGAATATTATACGACATTTTGATTTAAAAAGAAACAACTAAATGTTGAATGATAATAGAGAGTTAGACTTAATTTAAAGATAAAAGAGGGGTGGAGTTCTGGACAGGATAGTTACAACCTCTTATTTTATCTTAAAATTTTAACTATTCAATAAGACTTTAACACTTCAATCGATTCGAGAGAAGGAACATGAGATAAAAGATAACTAACGGTTTATTTATCCCATTTCAGTATAGAAAGTCCTGTAAACAGCTTAAAGTTTCTAAAAAAAGCTTAAATTGTTGTTGACAAAATCTATCCAGAGGGTGTAGGATAGCATCAAGAAATCAGAACTTGCATACTAGTGTGATAAAGAATAAAGATCCGATATATGGAAATCCCTTGTTTTTAGGGGTAAGTAAGGTTAACCAAGTTAGAATATATGTTTTTATAGGGATGAATAAAGTTTTTTAAGGGTAATAAAGCTTGGTTTTATTAGAAAAACGTTTGTTTATAGGCTTTAAAGTTTCATTGTAGGTGATTTACAGAACAAAAATTTGTTTTTATGAAAAAAAGATAGTAGTATACAAGTGAGCTTGAAAATCACTTGACCATTATAATTAAAGATTTAAAAATCTAGGGGGGATAATAGTTATGAAAGCATTATGTGTAACGGAAGCTCATAAGATAGAGTTTTTAGAAAAGGAAACGCCAAAAGTAAAAAACGAGAATGAAGTTCTTATAAAGATAAAAGCTGTGGGGATATGTGGTTCAGATGTACATATCTACCATGGAACTAATCCACTAGCTACTTATCCTAGAGTAATAGGACACGAGTTTTCAGGAGAGGTTGTAGAAACTGGAAGTGCAGTAACACATCTAAAAGCAGGAGACAGAGTATCTGTAGATCCTGTATCAACTTGTGGAGTATGTTATGCATGTAGAACAGGAAATAAAAATGTGTGTGCAGAGCTTGAAGTAAGCGGGGTACATACAGATGGAGGAATGCAGGAATTTGTAGTAGTGCCGGCAACAAGAGCATACAAATTTAGTTCAGATATCCCATTTGAAGAGGGAGCTCTTATAGAACCATTTACAATTGCAGCTCAGTCTACATCAAAGGGAGATATAAGAGAAAATGATACAGTATTCGTAATGGGAGCAGGGCCAATCGGACTTGCTATCCTACAGGTAGCTAAATCAAAGGGTGCCAGAGTAATGATCTCTGACTTTAACGAGCATAGATTATCTATCGCTGAAAATCTTGGAGCAGACTTAACAGTAAACCCAGGAAAGAAAGATATCTATGAAGCAGTAAAAGAATTTACAAATGGTGAAGGTGCCAATGTAATAATAGATGCAGTGTGTATTCCACAGACATTTGAACAAGCAGTGGAGCTAGCTTCAGCAGCAGGGAGAGTAGTACTTCTAGGATTCAATCCTACACCATCAAACATTGCCCAGGTAAATATTACTAAAAAAGGATTAGAGGTAAAGGGATCTAGACTTCACAACAATCAATTCCCTACAGTGGTAGACTGGTTTGAAAATAAAAAGGTAGATGCAAAAAAACTTATCTCACATACATTTAAAGTAGAGGATGTACAGGAGATGTTTGACCTTATAGAGAATGATCCAAGTAAAGTTTGTAAGATAGTAGTAACTTTATAAAGAATTAGGGGGATATCATGATATTTGGAAATATAAAGAATACTGGAGATATGACTATATATCCAGTAGCTATACAAAGAGCAGTGAAATATCTGCAGGAAACAGATCTTGAAAACAAGGAAGCAGGGGTATATGAGATTCAAGGAAAGGATATGTTTGTACAGGTAATCGATACTGAAACAGCTCCGAGAGAATCAAAGAAACCTGAGGTCCACAGAAAGTATATAGATGTACAATGCCTTATAAGAGGAAAAGAAAGAATCGGATTTGCAGTGGATACAGGAAATAATGTAGTAGCGACTGAATACGATAAAGATAGAGATATCATGTTTTATGAAGGGTGTGAAGGAGAGTCTGAAATGGTTATGACTCCTGGAACATTTGCAGTATTTTTCCCTCATATAGTACACATACCAGCTTGCTTTGACGGTGAAAAGTCTAAGATAAGAAAGATCGTTATCAAAATAAATACAGAAATCTTATAGGAGGCAACTAATGTTAAAAGAAGTAAGATGGGGAATGATAGGTACTGGTGCAGTTACTGAAGTAAAGAGTGGACCAGGATTATATAAATCAGAGTATTCAAGACTAGTAGGCGTATACAACCTAGACTATGACCAGGCAAGCGACTGGGCAAATAGACATGGTGTAGATAAGGTATATAAGAGTGTAGAGGAGATGCTGGCAGATCCAGAAGTAGATGTAGTATATGTAGCAACTCCACCAAAGTTTCACTTTGAATACACTATGCAGATATTAAAAGCAGGAAAGATTCCATATGTAGAAAAGCCAATTGCTAATACATATGAGGAGTGCTTAGAGATAGAGAAGTTATCAAAGGAAACTGGTATTCCAGTATATGTAGCCTTTTATAGAAGGGGAGTAGAGAAGTTCCTTAAGATAAAGGAGCTACTGGATAACGGAATTATCGGAGATGTAAGACAGGTATATGTAACTCAGACTCAGCCAGTGGAAGATGCTGAGCTAGATAGAGATAGACTACCTTGGAGAGTTATTCCAGCTATATCAGGTGGAGGAAAGTTCTTAGATATGGGAGTACACGTATTAGACTGTCTAATCATGTATTTTGGAGAGATAGAGTCTATGGATGGTAGCGTAGAAAACAAAGGTGGATACTACGATGCAGATGATACAGTAGTAGCTACATTTAAGTTTGCAAATGGAATCCTAGGTGTAGGAAACTGGTGTTATGTAGCAGACAAGAATGAAAATAAGGTAGAGATCATAGGTAACAAGGGAAGAATAAGTTACGATGGTCTATCTGCAAAGCAGGTAACTATCGAAAAAGATGGAAAGACAGAAACTCTTACATTTGAAGAACCAGAGCATGCAGCTATGCCATTCCAGCAGGCAGTAGTACATGAGCTAGTAGGAAAGAAAGAAAGTGAAGCAAGCTTTGCACAGTCTATGAACACAGTGAAAATAACAGATATGCTATTAAAGAGTTACAGAGAGGGGATTAAATAATGTTAAGAATAAAATATGATGATATGGTTGCAGAATTTGAAAGAATACTATTAAAGAAGGGGTTTGATGCAGAAACAGCAGGAAGAAGTGCAAAGTTATTTGCTGATAACAGTTTAGACGGGATCTACTCCCACGGGGTAAACAGATTCCCAAGAGTAATGTCATATGTAGATAAGGGATACATCAAGATAGATGCAAAGCCAACAGTGGAAGCTAGTATGGGATCGTTTGAAAGATGGGACGGAAACCTGGCAATGGGTAATACAAATGCTCAGAGTGCTATGGATAGAGCTATAGAGCTTGCTAGAACAAGCGGAATTGGAATTGTAGCAATTAAAAATACAAACCACTGGATGAGAGGTGGAACATTTGGATGGCAGGCAGCAGATGCAGGAATGATAGGTATGTGTTGGACTAACACTATGCCAAACATGCCAGCTTGGGGAACAAAGGACAGAAATATCGGAAACAATCCCTTTGTAATGGCTATACCTAGAAGCAACAAGGAACATGTAGTAATCGACTGTGCTATGGCTCAGTTCTCATATGGTAAGATCGAGCAGACTAAGATCGAAGGAAAACAGCTGCCTGTAGCAGGTGGATTTGATACTGAAGGAAGAATATCTACTGATCCTACAGAGATAGAAAAGACATGGAGAGTATTACCTATGGGATTCTGGAAGGGTTCTGGAATGTCAATTGCACTTGACCTTATCGCAGCAGTATTATCTGGTGGAAACTCAGTAACATCTGTAGGAAAAAATTGTGAAGATGAGTATGGGCTATCTCAGGTAGTAATCGCAATAGATCCTTCTCAGATGAACAGTATAAATATGACAGATGGCATTATAAATGAGGTATTAGAAGAGATAAAGGCATCGGAGGCTTCAGATACCAATGGAAAGATATTCTATCCAGGTGAGATGGAGATGAATACAAGAAAGGACAATAGAGAAAATGGTATTCCTGTGGTTGAAGATATTTGGAACACGATAACAGCAATGTAAGAGATGGTTTTAATAGACTACGGTCTTAATTATAAAAAAAACTAAGGGGGCAAAGAGAATGAAAAAAGTACTAGGGATATTATCACTAGCTTTAGCAGTAGGTTTTGCAGGATGCGGATCAAAGGAAGAGGCAAAGTCAACTGAGGCAGCAGCACCAAAACCAGTAACACTAAGAGTAGCACATAATCAGACTTCACTGGAAAATCCATACCAATATGGATTAAACAAGTTTGCAAGTGAGCTGGACAGATTATCAGGAGGAACGATGAAGGCGGAAGTTTTCCCGGGAACTCTTGGAACAAACGAATCTGAACTTGCTATGAAGCTGACTACTGATTCTGTAGATATGGTAGTAGCATCACCAGGATTTATGTCGGGAACAGGAGTAAAGGAATTTGATCTTCTTTCACTTCTTTACATCTTTGACAGTTTTGATAACTGGGAAACAGTAATCGATGGAGAGTTTGGAGACAAGATGAAGGACATCATCACTGAAAAGACAAACAACGACTTTAAAGTAGTAGGGTACTACTCTTCAGGAGTTAGAAACTTCTATGGTAAGAGACCAATTGTTGAACCAACAGATGCTAAGGGATTAAATATAAGAGCACAGGGGTCACCAGTACAGCAGGAATTCTGGAAGAAAACAGGAGCTAACCCTATATCTGTAGGATGGCAGGAACTATACCAGGCTCTAAATACTGGTACAGCAGATGCAGCAGAAAATGATCATACAAACATGATGCTTAAAGAGCACCATAAAACACCAAACGGAAAATATACTTCACTTACAGCTCACGACTACACTACTAGACTTCTTCTTATGAATGGTCGTAACTTTGATAAGTTTACAGCTGAGCAGCAAGCTTGGATCTTAGAAGCAGCTGAAGCATCAGTAGCAGAAGAAAGAGCAGTAACA
>Ga0070725_10002106_pt1 | contig 10622 bp, 7 predicted proteins | sample tdDd002_FD_69781 | JGI IMG/M metagenome (GOLD analysis project Ga0070725, IMG submission 69781) | Marine sediment microbial communities from the Atlantic coast under amendment with organic carbon and nitrate - tdDd00.2 | ecosystem: Environmental > Aquatic > Marine > Coastal > Sediment | place...
AGGGATTACCTAGAATCAATTATGTTTATGAATGAAGGTGGAGAATCGTCGGAAGCTGATAAACCTGTGGTTGAAGAGAAACCAGAAGAGGATCAAAAATACTATATTGCTCCTCTACAAGATGGCACGTCTGATGCAAGACCGAAAACCACATCGGATCACAACTACTATTTCATCAAAGTGTTATTCGAAGAAGACTGTCAAATGGAAAGCGTTCGAGCATTTTCTATTGCTCACAAAATGAAGGACATATCAGATGATATTTTTCATTTCCCGAAGAATATAGTTGAAGAAAATCATGATGAGGAAATACGAACGGATGGATTTGAAATGTATCTAAGCAGTGAATTTGACTTGGATTCCATGGACAATTTTTTCCAATCCGTATCGTCTATGCGCTCGGTGAATATAGAGCAAATAGAGATGACCGCATATTATGACTATAAAGATATTCATGATGGCGTCATTAAAGAAGCAATTGTACCTCAATATGAAGAGGATCAGGTTGAAGAAGTTAAAACGGAAACGACTAAAGAGAAAAAACCAAAAGAGAAAATAAAGAAACGTTCAAATGAAAAATATATCAATGTTGGTATATCAAGGATAGATCAACTGTTGGATTTAGTTGGTGAGCTGGTTGTTTCTGAATCCATGGTGACAAGGAACAACGACCTGCAAGGATTGAAACTTGAAAGCTTTGAAAAATCGGTGCGCCAACATCGTTTTATTATCAATGAACTTCAAGACATTGTCATGTCCATTCGTATGGTACCACTGTCGTTGACATTCCAAAAAATGAATCGTCTCGTCAGAGACATGAAGAAAAAAATTGGCAAAAATGTCGAACTGACTATAATTGGTGAACATACAGAGGTGGATAAAAATGTGATTGAGCACATTGGTGATCCATTGATGCATATCATTAGAAATTCTATTGATCATGGCATAGAGTCTCCGAGAGAGCGCCTTGAATCAGGAAAACCTGAAAAAGGAACAGTGACATTAGAGGCAAAGCACGCTGGTGGTGATGTTTGGATAATTGTCAAAGATGATGGTAAAGGATTAAACAGAGAGAGCATATTGCAAAAGGCGTTGGCCAAGGATCTGCTCAGAAAAGAACCCCATGAGTACACGGACCAGGAAGTGTTTGGAATGATTTTTGCACCTGGATTTTCAACAAAAGAGCAGGTTACGGAATTTTCAGGAAGAGGTGTAGGACTAGACGTCGTGTCTAAAAATATTCAGAAACTCGGTGGCAACGTAGTGGTTAATAGCAATGAAGGCATAGGTACAGAATTTTCAATTCGTATTCCGCTGACACTTGCAATTATTGACGGTATGCTGTTGAGTGTTGGACACTCTAGCTTTACGGTACCAATTATATCAATCAAAGAGTCTTTTAAAGCAGAACCGAATAATATCGTTAAGGATCCTGATGGTCATATGATGGTTATGGTAAGGGGCCAATGCTATCCAATTATCAAATTGTATGAGCGTTATGGCATTGCATCTGAACAGCAATCTATACATGACGGTATTATTATCATGGTGGAATCCGATGGTAGGGAAGTGTGCCTATTTGCGGATGAAATCATTGGTGAACAACAGGTAGTCGTAAAAAGTTTATCTAAATTTTTAAGTAAAGTTAGTGGAATATCTGGATGCACATTATTGGGCGATGGGCGTATTAGTTTGATACTGGATCCATCGGAAATGATTCAGGAAATATAAAAGGAGAAGACCATGAACGAAGAGAAAATTGTAAAAAGTAATAAGTATCTAACTTTTAGTGTTGATAAAGAAGTGTTTGGATTGGATATTAGACACGTTGACGACATCATTGGTATCCAGGATATCACTTTGGTTCCAGAACAGCCAGAGTATATTAAGGGAGTTATCAATTTAAGAGGTAAGATAATTCCTACGATGGATGTTAGGGCGCGATTTAAGAAGGAATCAAGAGAGTATGATGATAGAACATGTATTGTTGTGTTGAATATGCACAATACATCAGTTGGGGTTATTGTGGATAGAGTAGTAGAAGTTCTTGATATTGACGAGGAACAGATTGCTGAACCACCACGGTTTACGGATGAGTATCAAAGTCATTATATCTCAGGTATTGGAAAAATTAATGATGAAATAGCGATGCTGTTGGACTGTAATAAATTATTGAATTATGAACAGATTGAAGCGTTGAATCACCTTGCCGAGGAAGAGGTAGAGTAGAAAGACTGGTGAGTAAATGAATATTTCAGATAAGGAATTTAATGACATATCACAATTTGTTAGAGAGCGATATGGTATTAATTTGACAGATAAGAAAAAAATGTTGGTTGCGACACGATTGAATTTTGTTTTCGAAAAATATGATGTAGAGACCTATGGTGAATATTTCGAATTAATGAAAACAGATCAATTCGGGGATCTGACGGTCGAATTTTTGGACAGAATAACGACAAATCATACATTTGTCAATAGAGAGGCCCATCATTTTGAGTTTATGAAAACCGTTGTCTTGCCTTACGTAGAAAAAGTTGAAGGATACAGCAAGGATTTAAGAATATGGAGTGCAGGCTGTTCAAATGGTGCTGAACCTTATTCAATTGCCATGACTGTAGAGGATTATTTAGGACAACGTAAAACTGGGTGGGATACAACGATTCTAGCGACAGACCTATCGAATGACATCTTGGAAAAAGCTAAAAAAGGCATATTTCCTGCAGATGATTTAAAAACTGCGCCAAGAGCATGGGTATCTAATTATTTTGAGAAGAATCCTGGGGACTATTTTGTCGTAAAACAGAGATTGAGAGAGGAAATATTGTTCAGAAGATTAAATTTGATGAGCAACTTTCCGTTTAACAAAAAATTTCATCTTATATTTTGTAGAAATGTGATGATATATTTTGATTCAGATGTTAAACATGCACTTGCAAATAAATTCTATGATCATCTAGAAGATGGTGGTTACCTTTTTATTGGTCATTCAGAAACGTTAGATAGAGCAAAGACAAAATTCAATTATATTAAGCCGGCTATTTATAGAAAGGAAAGTAAGTGATACTATGCCCAAAAAAATAAAATTACTTGTTGTTGATGACAGCATGCTTTTTAGAGAAATGTTAAAAAAAGGCATGGAAGATGATGAAGAAATTGAAGTAGTTGGATATGCTACTGATCCATATATGGCTAGAGATAGAATTATTGAATTGCGTCCAGATGTAATGACTTTGGATGTGAATATGCCTAAAATGAGTGGTATTGAATTTTTAAAGCGGTTATTGCCTCAATATCCAATGCCCGTCGTAGTCGTAAGTGGTGTGGATGACTCGGTATTTGAAGCATTGGAGGCAGGAGCAGTTGAGTTTGTAGGTAAGCCGAGTAGGAAAAATAAAGATGCGATGCAAGAAATGATTGAAGAGTTAAAATACAAAATAAAAATTTCTGCAACCGCTAAGATAGAAAAGCGAAAAGAGGAAAGAAAACCAGCGAGGAAAGCTATTGGAAATATAAAGGAGACAAAAATCAAAGACAAAAAAAATAGTGCTAATAAGATTATCGCCATTGGTGCATCAACAGGTGGTACAGAGGCAATTTTTGACGTTATTTCCAAATTTCCAGAAGACATCCCTGGAGTTGTAATAGTACAACACATGCCGCCTGTATTCACAAATATGTATGCTCAGCGCCTCAATTTAAGCTGTCCTGTTACAGTTGCCGAAGCAAAGGATGGCGACGAAATAACAAAAGGGAAAGTGTTGATTGCTCCTGGTGATTATCAAATGGAAGTTGTAAAAAAAGGCAGTCGTTTTTTCGTGAAATGCTATAAAGGTGAGAAGGTGACTGGTCATTGTCCATCGGTAGATGTATTGTTTCATTCGGTTGCGAATCTCAGAGGACCTGATGTCATTGCAGTTTTGCTGACGGGGATGGGACGAGATGGCGCAAATGGAATGAAACGAATTTCTGAAGCAGATGGTGTCACTATTGGTCAGGATGAGCAGAGTTGTGTCGTTTATGGTATGCCTAGGGCAGCCTATGAGCTGGGTGCTGTTAGGTATCAATTGCCGCTGACTGATATATCTAGAAAAATTGTTTCGTTGGTATAAAGATTGACAAGTGGATGAAAAGGAGAATGTCGATGGAGTGGAAAATATATGAACAGTTACCCCATGGTATGATAAGTATTTCTCCTACTGGTCATATTGACTACATAAATAAAAATGCTAGCGAACTCCTTGGATATGAAGCAGAAAATTGTCGAGGACAGTTGATTAATGATGTGTTTAAACTAGTTTCGATGAACGAGCGCAAAGACATTACAATTGCCTATGATGAAATTAGAAAGGGGCGGAAACATTATAAGTTACCAAGTAACTGTGGATTAGTAAAAAAACAAGGTCAAGTAACCCCTGTATGTGGTCATGTAACGCCTATAATAGACGAAGAGAACATGAGAAATATGTTGTTGACTTTTCATGTAGAAGATATCCCTGAAGAAATATCCAAGCAGGTTGAGGTTGAACGCAATAATTTCAAAGTCTTATTTGACCACACGCCTCAAGGGATGCTCACTGTTGATCGTCATTATAAAATTGTGAATATGAATGAAGCTGCAGCTGATATTTTCGGTGTTGCTGTAAGTACTGCAATTAATAAAACCATTGGAGCGACTTTTGGATGTTCCAATTATACTAGGACTGAAGAGGAATGTACCCTGACTATGGCTTGTACGACGTGTGTTTTCAAGAATTCCGTTGATAATGTCCTGATACACGGAGAAAAAGTCAATGGTATTGAGTTTCCATTCGATTTTCAGGATAAGTACTTTGAGCGTACTAGAAATTGGCTTAAGTTAAGTGCTGTACCTATGGTTCTTAATGATGCCGTTCATGCCCTGATTGTCATTGAAGATGTTACCCTCAACAGGGAGTTAGCAAAAAATTTAATCAGGAACGAACGTCGGTTAAGATTGATTACGGATAACATGATTGATACGATTACACAGATTGATCACCAAGGTCGTGTTGAATTTGCTACACCTTCATGCGAATTGTTGCTGGGTATCAGTGCTGAAAATCTTATGGGTACAACATTCACAGAACATGTGTATAAAGAAGACTTGCCTATCGTACGGGAATTGTTTAAGAAAAGGTTACTCACAAAAGCAACTTTCAGTACAAGATTGAGATTGGTGCGGTCAGATAAAAGCATTATTTGGGTAGAAGCAAATGGATCGGTTGTCGATGATGAGAATCGAAGAAGAACGGTGGTCTATGTTATCAGAGACATTACCGATGAAGTACATAATAAACAGGAATTAGAAAAATCCAAAGAGGAAGCAATTATTGCGTCAAAGTCGAAAAGTGAATTTCTTGCCAATATGAGTCATGAAATCAGAACACCAATGAATGGTATTATCGGCATGACTAATATTACATTGATGGATCGTCTAACTGATGAACAACGCGAAAACATGACGATGGTAAAAAATAGCGCAGTGTCATTACTCAGTATTATCAACAGTATTCTCGATTTTTCAAAAATCGAAGCTGGTAAGATGGAACTGGAAAAAGTTGAATTTGACTTAAAGGAAATGGTTACAAGAACTGTTAATCCGCTGATTATTTCTGGTGATCAAAAAGGAATTGATGTTGAGGTCCAGTACGACCCTAACATACAGCAGAAATTGATTGGTGATCCTGGTAGAATCAGTCAGATTCTTAATAATTTAATATTTAATGCGATTAAATTTACTGAAATTGGCGGTGTGTATATCAATTTTGGTACTGTCGAAATAAAAGAAGGCTATGTCGAGTTAAGAGTATCCGTTAGAGATACTGGTATAGGTATCCAGAAAGAGGAACAAGGTCGTCTGTTTGACAGTTTCCATCAAGTTGATGGCTCCATAACGAGAAAACATGGAGGGACTGGATTAGGACTGGCAATTACAAAGAGTTTAGTCGATAAGATGAATGGCTCCTTAGCAGTCGAAAGCCAAGTCGATCAAGGATCAATCTTTAGTTTTACGCTTGAGTTAAAACCTGCGATAATGCATAAAAAACTTAAACAGGATCAGATAAAAATAGAATTACCGAAGCTGGAGCAAGAGTTGAAAGTGTTACTTGTCGAAGATGATTTGATTAATCGAAAAATGACGACGATGGTTCTTGAGAAACAGAAACATCAGGTGACATTGGCAAAAACGGGTAAGGAAGCTATTGATAAGTTTGATAAGGGAACCTATGATATCATCTTGATGGACATTCAGATGCCGGAAATGGATGGTATCAAGGCATCTAAAATAATTAAGAAGATGTGTCGCAAGAGAGGTATATATGTACCGATTATAGCATTGACAGCTTATGCTGTAGCGGGAGATGAAGAAAGATTTATTTCGGAAGGTATGGATGATTATATTTCTAAACCTATTGAACTGATTAAGTTCTTTGATGTCATCACTCGTAACATTGGTAAGGAAGATCCTAAATCCGGGCGAGACAATGAGGAAATTCAAGAAATACTTAAGAAAGTTCATAGTGGTAAAAAAACCGAACGTCCATTAAATAATGAGAATAGTGATGATTTAGCTGTATTTGGAAGGATTTTGAAATTCTTTAGAATCATTGATGAAGGATTAAGGGAGCATGATTTTGATGGAATTGAGTCGGCAGCACATCGATTGAAGAATTTATTGTCGGAAATAGGTTATATTGAAGAACGGAAACTGACATTTAAGTTAGAGTTGGCGGCAAGGAAAAGTGATATAGAAAAGATTTTAAAGGTCTACAAACAGTTAAAGGTTTGCTTCAATTTTGAAAATAAGGGGTGAAATAATGGTGAAGAAAAAGAAAAAGATGAAAATTCTCATTGCTGAGGATGATTACGTAAGTAGAAAGTTTCTATACAAATTTCTCTCAAATTATGGTGAGTGCGACATCACTGTAGATGGTATGGAGGCCATTGAAGTCTTTATGATGTCACTTGACGAAAAAGAGTATTATGATCTTGTATGTTTGGATATCATGATGCCAGAAGTGGATGGGGTTAAGGCTCTCAAGACAATACGTCTCTTAGAAGAGGAAAGAGAGGTTCCTAAAAATAAGCGAGCGAAGATAATTATGACCACCGCTTTAAATGACACAGAAAAAGTCATGGGTTCTTTTGAAGGGGGTTCAGAAGCTTATGCTGTGAAGCCTATCGATATTGATAAGTTTATTGATGTCATGGGGAAATTGGGACTTGTGGAAAATTAGAGTTACATAATGATAACTGACGTTCTAATTTCTGTAATATAATAATGTAGCGACCAATAAAAAACCATGTAGGAATGTTTACAACACATTCTTTCATGGTTTTAATTTGTTAATTATAAGTACTTTACAATTGATTTTGCAAATTCTTTTGGATTCATATTTTTTTCGAAATACTCCGTCGCACCAGCATTGCTACATTCTACAAAGACTTCATCGCGTTCATAACTGGAATAAATGATGACTGGTATATGCTTTAAATTCTCATTGTGTTTAACTGCCTTACACAATTCTATACCCGATAGTCCCGGAATATCCAAATCAGTTAATATCAGATCTGGCAATTGTTTTTCTATTTCTGAGATGGCTTCATCACCATCGTATGCATCGATAAGATCAATGGCTTCTTCAGAGAATGCATCCTTGATGACAATGTGCATAAATCGGTTATCTGATACGTACAGAATGACCTTTCGGCGTCGGAAATGTTTTTCCGTGGTGCCACCATCAGAGCTTTTCAGCATTGCTGTTACTGTTGTGTTAATTGCAGTGTCTATACCATCCTGTTCAATGAGCAACATATTTTCTTCTGTCGCAAAACCTGAAAGTTGCGTTAGGTTAGAAGCATCATCTGTTATTAGAAGTTTGATACTACTATTGAAAGTAGTAAAAGACTTTAACATTTTTATTAAAAACTTTACCGAAACATCTTCATATTGATCCTGGAGAATGACTACGTCAGGAGTGAATGTTTCGAAGTAAGATTCAAATTGGTCATCTGGTGAGATAAATTTAAGTGTTGCATCATTATGTTGACATGCATTTTTTACTATTTTTAATAAGTTCATTGACTCAATTATACATAGGATTCGCATAGGTCACCTCTCATTCTGTATTATGTGTACCCGTTACGTCATTAGTTTAACATTTTTGAAACTATTGCAACCACAAAAACCATTAAAAGTTAACGAAAGATGTGAATTTTCTCACAAAGAAGTCACTAAATTAACTTAAATAAAAAGTTAGTGACGTTTTAGTGACGGGTATATGAGTATACTGATATCAAGAAGTTCACATGAGAGGAGAACAAATATGATTACAAACAAGGAAATAGCAGAAGCTTTACAAGTGAAGTTAACGGATATTTTTCCAACACTTCCAGAGATGCCGGCTTTTCAACAAGGTATCCGTAGAGCACCAAAAAGAGAGTTTAACCTTTCTAAAGCAGATACAGAACTTGCTTTAAAAAATGCGCTTCGTTATATTCCAGAAGAGTGGCATGAAACGATTGCACCAGAATTCTTAGATGAGTTATTAACGACTGGTAGAATTTATGGTTACCGTTTCAGACCAACTGGAAACATCAAAGCGAAACCAATTGATGAGTACAAGGGACGTACAACTGAAGGACGTGCATTCCAAGTAATGATCGATAACAACTTGGATTTTGACATTGCGTTATATCCATATGAATTGGTTACATACGGGGAAACAGGTCAGGTGTGTCAAAACTGGATGCAATACTGGATGATTAAGCGTTACCTTGAAATCATGACAGAAGATCAAACACTTGTTATTGATTCAGGGAATCCAAGAGGACTTTTCAAGTCGTCACCAGAAGCACCTAGAACAATTATCACAAATGGCTTGATGATCGGTATGTTCGACAATCAAGAAGATTGGCATAGAGCTGCAGCGATTGGTGTTGCAAACTACGGTCAGATGACTGCTGGTGGTTGGATGTACATTGGACCACAAGGGATCGTTCATGGAACGTATAGTACAATCCTGAACGCTGGTCGTTCAAAACTTGGCATTCCAGAAGATAAAGACTTAAAGGGACGTTTATTCGTCACATCAGGTCTTGGTGGTATGAGTGGTGCGCAAGGTAAGGCAGTAGAAATTTCAAATGGTGTTGGTATCATTGCGGAAGTTGATTACTCAAGAATTGAGACAAGATACACTCAAGGATGGGTATCATCAGTTGCTAAAACACCTAAAGAAGCGTTTGATAATGCGAAGATCTACATGGATAAAGGGGAAGGCCATGCAGTTGCATTCCATGGTAATATTGTTGATTTATTAGAGTATGCTGATGAGAACGATGTTCACATTGATATGCTATCGGATCAAACATCTTGTCATGCGGCATACGACGGTGGTTATTGTCCAGTAGGGATTACTTTTGAAGAGCGTACAGAATTATTAGGTAGCGATAAGCCTAAATTTATCGAACTTGTCAATGAAACTTTACGAAAGCATTATGCAGTAATCAAGAATTTAGTAAACAAAGGTGTTTATTTCTTCGATTACGGTAACTCATTTATGAAAGCGGTATATGATGCAGGCGTACAAGAAATCTGTAAGAACGGCGAAAATGAACTTGACGGCTTTATTTATCCATCATATGTTGAAGACATCATGGGACCAATCCTATTCGATTATGGATACGGACCATTTAGATGGGTATGCTTAAGCGGTAAAGAAGAAGACTTGCTAAAAACGGACGAAGCAGCAATGAACTGTATCAATCCAGACAGACGATTCCAAGACCGAGATAATTATATGTGGATCAAAGATGCATTTAAGAACAAGCTTGTTGTCGGAACACAAGCGAGAATTTTATACCAAGATGCTTTAGGCAGAATGAATATTGCACTAAAGTTCAATGAAATGGTAAGACGAGGCGAAATTGGCCCAGTAATGTTAGGTAGAGATCATCATGATACTGGTGGAACGGATTCTCCATTTAGAGAAACATCAAACATCAAAGATGGATCAAACATTATGGCAGATATGGCGACACATTCTTTTGCAGGGGATGCAGCAAGAGGAATGAGCTTAATCGCACTTCACAACGGTGGTGGTGTTGGTATCGGTAAAGTTATCAACGGCGGATTCGGTCTTGTACTTGACGGAAGTACACGTATCGAAAACATCATCAAGCGTGCAATGCCATGGGATGTTATGAATGGTGTATCTAGAAGAGCTTGGGCTAGAAATGAAAATGCAATTGAAACATGTATAGAGTATAACTCAATTAGAGGTGGTCAAGATTATATTTCGATTCCATTTAGACCAGAAGAAGATTTAATTAAATCACTTGTTGAAAAAGAATGGACTAAGTCAGGAAAATAGACGGAGGATTAGATTAATATGTCAGTAAAAAAATTATTACAATGTGTGCCTAACTTTAGTGAAGGTAGAGACAAAGATATTATTGAAAAAATCGTTGAATGTTTTAGAGCAAAAGATGGCGTTAAGCTATTAGATTACTCTTCAGATGAAGACCATAACCGTTCTGTTGTAACACTTGTTGGTGAACCAGCGCCGCTTCAAGCAGCAGTTGTAGAAGCGATTGGTGTA
>Ga0070725_10002108_pt1 | contig 10621 bp, 7 predicted proteins | sample tdDd002_FD_69781 | JGI IMG/M metagenome (GOLD analysis project Ga0070725, IMG submission 69781) | Marine sediment microbial communities from the Atlantic coast under amendment with organic carbon and nitrate - tdDd00.2 | ecosystem: Environmental > Aquatic > Marine > Coastal > Sediment | place...
CATTGATTTCATTTTATTCTACATCATGATTGTAGCTGTCACATATGGTTTAAAACAAAGTATTTTAGCTGTTGTATTAGCAACAGGATTCAGAGTTTATAACTTTTTATCAATTGGTCAAGAGCCTATCTCAGTACTCTTTGATGCAAATTTACTCTTGCAGCTTAGTGTTTATATCCTTATTGGTGCAATTTTAGGACATACTGTAGACACTTTTAAAAATAAGATCAATGACAATGCATTAGAAAAAAGAGATATTCAAGGCAAATTCGATCATTTATATAGCCTATATCAAGATTCAAAGATTGTACGTAAAGAACTTCAAACCCAAATTCTAAAAACAGATGATAGTTTTACCAAAATGTATGATGTATCAATGCGTTTAAACTCATTAAAACCCGATCTCATTTTTGATGGTACCGTTAGGGTCTTTGAAGATATTCTTAAATCCCACGACATTGCCATTTATATGGTCAGTAAAAACTCTGATTTTTTACGGTTAATTTCAAGTTCAAACAAGCTTGAAAAAGAACTTAAAAAATCTGTTGCAATTAGTGATTTCCCTGCTGCTCAAAAGATCATGGAAACAAAAGCATTGTACACAAACACAGAACTTGATCCAGACGCCCCAATGATGATGGCTCCCGTTGTGTTAAATGATGAAATCCGCGCATTTGTTGTTTTATATGCTGCGGAATTTACAGCCATGACTTTGTATAACCAAAACTTATTTAAAACACTGGTAGACTTAGTAACCACATCACTCATACGAGCATATGAGTATGAAACCGTAACAGATGAACAGAAATTTGTTTCTGATACAACTGTTCTTAAATGGGATTATTTCAAAGAAGTATTGAAATCTAGGATTTCTGCACAAGCCGACAACGACGTTTCTTACACCATCATCGAAATTGAAGATGAAAAATGGCGCGAAAAAGATACCTACCATGTTGTAGATCGTATCATCCGCGACATCGATTATGTTGGCGAAGGACCTAGAGGAGAATTGATGTTATTGCTAACCAATACAAATTCTACAGAAGCAAAATTTGTCGTTGGAAGAATGGAAGAAAAAGAGGTTGTTGTTAGTATTATGCCGGAGGCGAGGATAAATGATTTATTTACTAGTTCACTTGTTCATTAGCGCCCTAATGTTTTTGGTTGGTGCTAAAACGAGCCCTCTAATAGAACGCGTTGGTAACGTGCTCATTGCTTTGTTCTTTCCTATTGGCGGCGTCCTGATAGTCTTGCTATTATCAGCTTTAAGAAATTACAAAACAAGCGACATTGGTGATGATGAGTTTGATGATCCAATCATCTTATTCACAGATCATATTGATGTTAATAACGAGGTAAATGTACTACCTATCGAAGAAGTTTTAAACCTTGATGATCAGTTGCTTAAAAGAAAGCATCTCATTGATTCTTTAAAACTCGATCTATTTGGTTTGTTGGACAAACTACAATTAGCATTAAGAGATGATGATGTAGAAACCTCTCATTATGCAGCATCTGCTATTTCTGAGATACGCCGCAACTTAGATTTGAAGTTGCAAGAAGTCCAGTATACCTATGATAAACAGCACGATGACATTAAAATTGTCGATCAGTACATTGCTATTTTGCAAGAGTATATTAACAGTAGCCTGTTCGATGAAATTAGCTTAGCGAGAATCCACGTCTCCTATGAAGAGGCACTCAGGAACCGGATTCGATTAGAAAAAGGTTCAGCACCACCGCATTATGACAACTTAATTCAACTATTGATCAAAACACGGAAATTTGAAGATGCAGATCTCTTTATTGATCAGTATAGGAATCTCTACAACAATGAAGATAGTTATATTTTGAAAATGGAGTTGTATTATAAAATGAAAGATCGTGAGTCTTTCATAGAAGCTTATAATGTCTTATTGAATTCACCGATTGCATTATCCAATCGAGGTCTTTCTATTATTCGATTTTGGATGGACGGAATGAAACGTGAAGCTGTCCAGCCTTAGAGTTAGAATCATTCTCTTTGTCATCTTGGCCGTTGGATTCGGCGTATTCTTAAGACAAACATCTTTCATTTTCAGTTACAACATTCATAATCGTTATGTAGAGGAACAATTTGAATCGATACGAAAAAATAATCTTTTTGAAGCCTCACATCGACCAGAAGTATTATTGGTTTTTGATGAGCAAAGCAGTGATTACCGAGACAATGCTATTGATTTTCTTAAGCAAATTAAGATGGATTATGATGTGTTAGAAGCAACACAGTATAGGAACCCAAGTACTAAATATCCTGTGTTATTCCTAGCAGTAGAATCCTTAGAATCAGTATCCAATGTTGAAGCCCTCTTCAAATATGTTGAATCAGGTGGACATTTATTTATTATTAGACGTTTAGAATTATCAGCAAACTTTTATAGTCATTATCAAAAATTAGGAATCACTGAGTTTGCATCTTTTGTTGGATCAGAGACTATATATTTGGATAAATCCTTTCTTCCTGACTTTACGAAACGGTCATATGAAGGTTCGTTTTTCTGGAATAGCAGTCTCATCCTTCAGCTCATTAATGACGCAAATGTCCTACTAGTAGCCGAAGATAAGGTCCCTTTACTATGGGAACATTCATATGGCGTAGGTGACATTAGTTATTTCAATGGCTCAATGCTAAAGGATCGTGGTCACCACATTATTTTGTTAGATTATTTAATACGTAAAAAAGAACTCCTTATTTATCCCGTAGCAAATATTAAACTCGTAACTATTGGTGAGTTTCCTGCCCCATTATACCAAGGTGAAAATGAGGAAATTATGAACCTTTATTCAAGAAATAATGCGGCATTCTATCGCGATATATGGTGGCCGGATATCTTAGGTGTAGGAAAACGTTATGAGTTGATATTTTCAACAGGTGTATTACCACGTTACAAGCTAGAAGATGAAGACGATGTTGTTTTAAAGAAACAAGATTATATTTACTACGCAAGAGAAATTCTGAACCAAGATGGAGAGCTTGGATATCAAGAACTTTCCTTTGTAAACGAAGATGGACTCAACAAAGCCTTTTTACCAGGGTACAAATATAATCATTATATTCCTATTGATCATCAAGTTACCGATCAAGAATGGTTATATATTGACTCAAATCCTGTTAATGTTCCAATTGTTTCAAGTCTTTACCGTACTGGTAACGAGGACATTAAACAACAATCATTTTCAGTTCGAGAGTCGGGGGTTGTTGAAATACCCATTATGACAAAAGGATATGTTTTTGATGACTTGAATCTATGGATGTTGCATAGTGGTTTAAAAATGCAAGGTATTTATCACCACTATTTAACTGGGAATCTGTCGAGAGATTTACAATGGGAATTACATTACAAGGAACTTAACAGACATTATCAATGGTTAAACAATACATTCCCATATTTAGAAGCTGTTTCTGCGACAGATGCAGTTGACGAGATTATTCTATATGACCAACTAGATTTTAATATTTCACAAAATGGAGACCAATGGACAATTGTGAGTTCATTCAATGGAATAAAATACTTCTATATACACTCAAAAGAAGACCTTGTCTCCATACAAGGTGGCACATTAAACAAGCTACCGACAGGTGGATATTTACTTGAAATGAACAGTACAATGTGTGTTCTAGAATGGAGTCGCTTATGAAAATATGTTTCTTTTCGGAAGGAAGCTATCCGCATACACCAGGAGGTGTCTCTTCTTGGATGGATACAATGATACGCTCCTTTCCCGAACATGAATTTATAGTTTATGCAGTTGGAGCAGAGAAAAAAATGCGCGGCAATTATGCTTATGAACCTCCAGAAAACTTAACAGAAATTCATGAGACCTTTTTGGACGAGCTCCAATTTGTAAGCAGTCGTAAACATCGGAAAAGTTACAACGTTAATAAGGAACAATACGACGAAATTGTAAAGCTCATTCGAGGAGAGACTTTCGCATGGAATATCATTTTTACTTTCTTCGAAGCTTTAGATCAAAAAGATGTAGGTGAATTTTTTCTTAGCAGAACCTTTTTCAACATGATCAAAGATGTCTATTTTGTTGATTTTCCATACACTCCTTTTACGGAGTTTGTGTGGACCATGCGTTCGATGTATTTACCGCTCTTTTTCCTTTTAAGCAGTGATTTGCCAAAGGCAGATGTTTATCACAGCGTATCAGGTGGCTATGGTGGTATTTTAGCCAGCTATGCTAGCTTTATTAATAAGAAACCATTCATCTTGTCAGAGCATGGAATCTATACGCGAGAACGTGAAGAAGAGATTATTCGAGCTGATTGGGTAAAAAATTACTACAAAGACATTTGGATTAAATACTTTAAGAACTTCTCTCGATGCGCTTATGAACACGCTTCAAAAGTAACAAGTTTGTTCAATGTAAACCGTGAGTTACAACTGGAGTTAGGGTGTCCTGAATCTAAAATGCTTACGATCCCTAACGGGATCGATACAGTTCGGTTCGAAGCCCTTAAACCCATTGATCACGAAGGTCAAGTTAATATAGGTGCCATTGTTAGAGTGGTTCCTATCAAAGATATTAAAACCTTATTGCAGGCTTTTAAAATTGTTAAAACAGAAGTCGAGAACGCTGTTCTTTATGTCATGGGGCCTTATGAAGAAAGTAGAGACTACTACGAGGAATGCTTGCGGATGGTTGAATACCTCGAACTTAAGGATGTACATTTTACAGGTCGTATCGACATTATGAAGTACTTGGGACGAATGGATTTCTTAGCCTTGACAAGCATTAGCGAAGGACAACCTCTTGCTGTTATGGAAGGCATGGCCGCAAAAAAAGCATTTGTAACCACAAACGTAGGCGCATGCCGAGAACTGCTTTATGGTCAGGATGATCCTTTTGGACAAGCAGGCTATGTAGAATATGTAATGGATTACGCGGGACTGGCTCAACGTATGATTGAGTTGGCTCAGAATCCTGAATTGGCTAAAACAATGGGCGAGAACGGTTATAATCGTGTTAAGCACCTGTATCAAAAAGACGATTTCATAGCTCAGTACCGCGATTTATACACAAGTGTGGTGAATTAGCATGGCAGGTATAGGATTTGAATTAAAAAAACTGTATCAAAAAGAAGGTCTGCTAGCAAAACTTAAAGGTCATTTTTTCTCTATATTTGTTACCATAGGTCCAATCCTTATATCAGTGGTGCTTATTATTTCGTTACATTTCTTATTGAGAGCTATTGGTATGACACGGGCAGAAATAGAACTTATACAGGGAACTATTATGTATTCCTTTATAGGTGGCGTTATCTTTACTTCTGGTTACTCCATGCTTCTGTCTAGGTATTTGTCAGATAGACTGTACATGGAAAAACAAGAAGATGTTCTCCCAGCTCTTTATGGGTCCATCACTGTGATGATTATAATCATGGGGATCGCTGGTGCACTATTCTATTGGCGCTCGCCTTTAGACATTATCTATAAGATTGGTGCCTATATCCTCTTTATAGAACTGGGCTTACAAATTGTTATTTCAGTATTCGTATCAGCTATTAAAGATTTTAGAAAAGTATCCTATAGCTTTTTAACAGGTACACTCATGGGCTTTTTAATAGGTTATGTATTGTTTAATTTCACTACTATTAACCCAGTTGTGTCTGTTTTAGTAGCTTTAGATCTTGGGCTGTTTATCATTGTAATCTTGCTGATGTATGAAGTTAAACGCTTCTTTAATGAAAAAAGTAATCTTTACTACGACTTCTTGGGATATTTTGAAAATGTATGGCCCATTTTCTTAACAAACTTATTCTATATCTCAAGTTTATATGTTCACAGTTTTATGTTTTGGCGTTTTTCTAACTTGTCTATTTCTATTGCTGACACATATGTTTATGCACCATCTTATGATATACCGGCAGCTTTTGCATTTTTAAGCCTAACACCAACCCTTGTCATGTTTGTTGTTAAGGTTGAAACAGCATTTTTCGAAAAGTATAGAAACCTATTTTATTTGATTAATCATAACGCTTCTTACAATGACATTGCGTATTCAAAAGAAGAAGTCTTAAATGTAACCACTAAGGAAGTACAGTACATGATGGAGATTCAACTATTCTTCTCTATTATATTCATTGTGCTAGGCTCTATCTTCTTACCTAACATTGGTTTTACAGGTCCGATGATCGCCCTCTTTGTCATTCTTGTTATGGGCTACTACTGCGTTATTACAAGTTTTGTAATTATGACAGTAATGCTTTATTATGACCATGAAAAAGGTGCCTTAACCTTAGCAGGGTTCCTATTCTTTAGTGTTGCAACACTTACACGTATTAGTATTGCGTTAGGTGAGTCATACTATGGTATAGGTTTCTTCCTAGGTGGATTTTTGACACTTGTACTTGGATTCGTACTACTTAATCGTTACCTGAGTGATATTGAGTATCGTGTTTTCTGCGACCAAGTTGTTTGGGTAGAAAAAGAAGATGGTCCAATTAGAAGAGCTATTAAACGTCTTGAAGGAGGAGCATAGTCGAATGAAAACAAACCGACTAGGAATTCCTATTATCTTCTTAATATGCTTAGGAAGTGTGCTTTTACTTTCTGTTGAAATTCAAGAGAAGTATGTTGTCGAGCCAATTGACCCGGTGGAAGAAACCATTGAATATCATCCACCGGAGTTATTTCTCAATGAGGATAAGTCTGTCTACGATCAAGATTCTGATGGCTATGTAGACATCTTTGAAGTCACTGTTTATCCACCGGATGACATTTATCATGACTTAGGTTATATTAATACAAATATTAATTACATTGCCGGTAGTTACAGTGAGGATACCCTAGATCCTCAAGCTCGAATTACCCTTCAAATTGATGGCATCGATTATGAAGGAACCCTTGAACTACGAGGTCAATCCAGTCGGCTATTAGATCAAAAATCATATAAAATTAAACTCTTTGATGATGTTAATGCATTTAAAGGAATGCGTGTGTTAAATTTAAACAAACACTACAAAGATAACTTTCGAATTCGCAACAAACTTGCATATGATGTACTTGAAGAAATGGATAACTTAATCGGTTTACGAACACGCTTTGTCAGGTTGTATATTACTGAAGGTGGCAAACGATCAGATTTTGGTCTTTTTACCTTAGTCGAACAACCAAACAAAGCTTTTTTGTCCAGCCATGGTTTGGATGCAGATGGTCAACTTTACAAAGCAGAATTCTTCGAATTTTTAAGATACGACGGTGTCCTAGAAGCATCTTCAAGCCCCTTATATTCCGAAGAAAATTTTAATCAGCACTTAGAGGTTAGAGAAAATCCAGACCATGATAAACTTGTTTATTTACTCGAGAGTATCAACGATCCCAAAAACAATATTAACGATGTTATAACGCATCATTTTTCGCGGGAAAATATTTTGTCTTATGTAGCTATTAATACACTTCTCGATAATTATGACTCCAACAGTCGTAACTATTTACTGTATAGCCCCGCCTATTCTCACATATGGTACTTTGTCCTTTGGGATCTTGATAAAACCATGCGCGAAGAAGAAAAAGAACATTGGAGTTTTGGTGTCTCAAATTATTGGGGTGTCGAACTTTTTAACCGTTTCTTCAGAGACCCTGACAATGTGAATTTACTAGTTGAACGCGTTGAGGAAATTTATGCTTCCTTTACACCAGATAAAATGACAAGTCGCCTTGAAACCTACGCCCCTATTATCCAGGCCCACATGATTGAAAGTGTTGATTACGGGTATTTTAAAGATGACATCCTTGATAGTCGCCACCGACACCCAGACTTGAATACACTTGATGATTTTTGGGACAAATACTACGAATTAGCCTATTTACCAACTGAGAATCGAGAACGTTTTTACAGAAACTTAGAAAAACCCTATCCTTATTTTATTCATTTTGAGCAAGACGAAACAGCACATTTCTCGTGGGATTTATCTTTCGATATGCAAGGCGATGCTGTTACCTATACTCTACTGGTCGCATCAGACGCAGCGATGACAGATATTCTCTATGAAGAGACAACGGGAGAACTCAGTATTGAGTTAAACACATTGCCTGAGGGTAGCAGATACTACACCATAAAAGCAACTGATGAACACGGAAATCAGCAACTCCCTTTTAATCAAACTTTGTACGATGGAACCATTTACAGAGGGGTTGAGGTAATTGATTAATAACACATCAAATCCATATCGTATTGAAGAAAAATACTTTATTAATCCGACCACTTACATTCTTTTAACTGAGCGTTTAAAACACCTCATGAGTCATGACGTACACAGTGATTACAGGGGAATGTATCGAATCGATAGCCTTTATTTTGATGACTATCAAAATCAAAGTATGTTCGACAAATTAGCCGGCATTCATGACCGTTTCAGATACCGAATTCGATCATACAACCTTTCAGAAAAGAATATGCGTATAGAGAAAAAAGTAAGAAAAGCAGAGTTTGTAAAGAAAATTCAATTTAAAATTAACTTAAACACCTATCAGCACTTATTGTCTAACGACATCGTAAACTTAGGAGCCAATGGGTTTTGGAACCAGTTTGCTATAGAACAAAGAACAAAATTGCTTAAACCTAAAGTTATTGTTACCTATGACAGAGAGGCTTTTACATTTAAAGGAACAAGCATACGCATTACATTTGATAAAAACCTAAGACTCCGTACAGGAGAACTCGACATCTTTAAGAATCCTGAAAAAGAATGGTTGGTTTTTAAAGATGAACGGATGATCTTAGAGATTAAATATACAAATTATCTCCCCTCTATTTTGAGGGATGCACTACAAACACAAAGTCATCAAAGATTCGCTATTTCTAAATACACTTTGTGTATGATGGAACTAGCTAAATTCCAACAATAGGAGTTGCCTATGACATTTCAAGACATTTTTAAACAGAGTTTTTTAGAGATGGCCGATTATGGCGAGATCTCTTATGTAAATGTACTATTAACTCTATTCATTACATTAATCATTGCCGTATTTGTAATGCAAATTTATAAGCTTACCTATGATAGTGTCGTTTATCAACCAACCTTTTCAACCAGTTTACTATTAATATCATTGGTTACCGCCATGATCATTATGACCATTAGTTCTAATGTTGTCTTGTCACTTGGTATGGTTGGCGCCCTGAGTATTGTCCGTTTTAGAGCTGCTATTAAAGAACCTAAAGACATCGCATTTCTGTTTTGGTCTATTGGGGTCGGCATATCAACCGGTGCTTCGCTCTATTCGCTCGCCGCAATCAGTAGCTTATTCATAGGGCTTGTGTTGTGGGTATTAAAATTTCAAAAGACTGTTATTAGGCGCTACATATTAGTTATTAAATATCATGACACAGCATCAGTAGAAGTGAATAAACTATTAGATCGTCTAGCTTATGAACTAAAGTCAAAAGTCGTTTCAGAAAAAACAACTGAACTCACCCTTGAACTTAAAAAAATAGGTAAAAATACGTCCTTCGTTAATGATCTTTCTGCCATTGAAGGCGTTAATAATGCCATGCTAGTACATTATTCAGGTGAGTATGTAGAGTAAAGGAGTATACTATGAAACGTAATATAGAGCACATTCATTTTACGTTACCTCTCATTAGCATGCTCCTATTAGTGAGCTTTCTCTTATTCTCAGACATGGGTATATTGCGTAAAGTGACCGATATTACATTTGACCCAGCAACAGAACAAATTTATTACGAACCTGTTACACCTGCGACTGACAACACCTTAATCAAGTTGTTTGTAAGAATTCAGCCAGATGTCAATGAACAAGGCACCCCTATTATGGATCGCCTTGTCGTCAATGGCAAACGAAAAAGTATTCCTATCTTTTTTAGAGATGAAGATTCGTACTATAAAGATAAAATATTTGAAAGTGAAGAAGAAAATGCGACGATGCAGGTGCGCATACAAAGCTTAAATGAACCATCCTACGCCTTTAAAATACGTCTTTACGATAAAGCTGGGCAATTTTTAGGACAAAGTAAAATAAATATAGATAAGTTTTTAGAAGACCCGCTACGTCTACGTAATAAGCTAGGCATGGAACTCATGCGTAATTTGGACATACTTGTTCCCATCAACATTCGATTTGGTCAATTGCTGATGAGCGATGCCAACGAATCCTTAGACAGTGAGTATTTGAATTATGGTCTTTATTTCATAAGCGAACAAATAGATAAAAGCTTTCTTATTCATCATGACTTGGACCCAAATGGCGCCCTTTACGAAGTTGATAATTTTAATATGAATAGTGGTAATCTCAAATCTGCCATTAATAAACAAATGGAACGTCGTGGTAGAAACGCAGACAACGAACTGGAAGTTGTTCTTAAAAAACTTTCCTTAGACATCCCAATTATGAATGTTATTGAAGATGACTTTGATATAGAGAATCTTCTCGACTATATGGCTTTTTCGATTCTTATTGATAAAGAAGACCCAGGCGAGGAAGACTATGTATTATATTCTTCCTTAGTTAATGGTAAGTGGTATATCTTCCCTAGTACTTGTCGTGATACCTTTGGAAACTATAAATTCGCTCAGTGGAAAACTGGCATCCATGCCTTTTATGAGAATCCACTT
>Ga0070725_10002111_pt1 | contig 10609 bp, 11 predicted proteins | sample tdDd002_FD_69781 | JGI IMG/M metagenome (GOLD analysis project Ga0070725, IMG submission 69781) | Marine sediment microbial communities from the Atlantic coast under amendment with organic carbon and nitrate - tdDd00.2 | ecosystem: Environmental > Aquatic > Marine > Coastal > Sediment | place...
CATGGAGTTTATTCTAATGACAGAGCCTCAATCGACCCATAGAGTTTTACTGGTAGAAGATGACATTCGTCTCGCTAACCTGATTGTGGATTATTTAAAGTCGCATGGAATGCACGTAGAAGTTGAGCGCCGGGGAGATACGGTTTTAACTCGGCTAATCAGCTACAAGCCTGATATTATTCTATTGGATATCATGCTACCCGGAATGGATGGCCTGACACTGTGTGAAAAACTACCCGACTACTTTGCCGGCCCGATTCTGCTTATGAGTGCACTAGGCTCAAATGAGGATCAGATCAAAGGACTGGAGTTAGGTGCCGATGACTACGTTGTTAAACCCGTCGATCCTGCGCTGCTGATCGCCAGAATTAACAATCTGTTACGCCGTACCGCTAAGCCACCTAAGGTTGAATCTCACTGCCTGAGCTTCGGTAAACTAAGTATCGACCCACACACACAAGCCATCAGACTCGGTGATATTGAAGTCGATCTGACCAGCCATGAATTTGAACTACTATGGCTATTGGCCTCACAAGCCGGACAAGTATTGAGCCGCCAATATATCTATCAATACCTGCTCAATATTGATTTTGACGGTAAGGATAGAAAAATTGATGTCAGAGTCTCCCGCCTGAGAAAGAAATTGGGCGATAATATCGAGACACCATTCAGGATTAAAACGGTCTGGGGTCAGGGATACCTGTTTGCTCCTGAAGCTTGGAGCAACTAGTTGCTAGGGCCAATTTATCGAGTGGCCAGTTCAACATATTTATTATGGAAAAATAATTGAAACGACTTTTTATCAGTCTCTACCTGCTGCTAAGCCTCAGTGTTTTAGGTATAGGCTGGACACTCGATAGCATCTGGCAGAATAATGTCGAAGAGAGTGGTGCATTAGATGCACCACTTATCGCTTTGGCGCAGTTGCTGGCTAAGCTCCCTGAAGAGCAGCGCCATTTATATCTTCAAGAGTTAAACCAAAATCCTGACTACCCCATAAAGCTGATTGATGCCGGTCAAATAGCGATGACGGACCAAAGCTCACTCACAGCAAACAGTGTGCTTATCACCGAACAAGACGATGACCATGAGCTTCACTTCGTTAAAGTAAAAAATCAGATCTTAGTCGCCGGGCCAATCGAGATAGACCCCAGAAAGAGATTACGCGGGCTATTCACCCTATTTTTCTACCTCTCTTTAGCCTTTATCGCCTTAATCTGGGTTTGGCCACTCTCGAGGGATATTAAGACTCTGAGAAATGCGACTAAGGAGTTTGGTCAGGCAAATTGGGACACCCAGATAACCTTATCCTCTCGCTCTCAGGTATTGCCTCTGGCTATCACCTTTAACGAAATGGCGCAGCAGATCAGCACCCTTATCGAGAATCAGAAACATCTTTCGAACGCCGTTTCACATGAGATCCGTACCCCACTTGCCCGACTGAAATTTGCCTTGGCCTTAATGCCGCAATATTGCAAACCTGAATCTGACGAGCAGCGAAGAACTGATTTTTTAAACGATATGCAGCAAGATGTGAAGGAGATGGAGAATCTACTTCAGGAGCTCTTAACCTACGCCAGCCTTGAATCACAACGCAAAGAGGTTCAACTCGAACATTGTGATCTCAGCGTGTTAACTAAACAAACCATAGATAGGCTTTCTTCAACAACAGCGGCACCGATCGTGTTTGAAAACAGTGAAGGCCCAGTCTATCTCATGGGCGATCCCTCTCTCATAGAAAGGGCGATACAAAATCTGATCACCAATGCACAACGATTTGGGCGTCAATCGATTCAGGTTGAAATAAAGCAGACTCCAGAGCTGATATCACTCTCGGTTACAGACGATGGTCAGGGGATCCCCTTTGAAGACCAATGCAAGATATTTGAGCCCTTCTATCGCAGCCAGTCAGTTCAGAATGGTAATAAAGGCCATGGACTAGGACTGGCAATCATCAAGCGAATAATGGAGCGTCACAACGGCAAGGTTACCCTCGAAAGCCGGGAGGGATACACCAGCTTCACACTGATGTGGCCTACACCTGCCCAGTCTAAAAATAAGGCTCAGAATAAGAGCCGGATAAAAAAATGAGCAAGGAAAGCAAAATCGATTAAACAGCTGGTGAGTCCGGATCAGCATCCTCGCCGACACCAAAATCTAAAGATGAGTTTATCACAGCCCTCTGCTGCACCAGTTGGGCTTTTTTCGCCTTTAATATCGCCAGCTGCCTGCGACGCTTACGCTGTTTGCATAAACGGATCACATCATATTTTTTGGCATCAGAGAACTCGAGCCAGTTAAAACGCTCATCTCTATTGCGCAAACAGCCCTTACAATACCCTCTCGCATCGGTCTGACAGATACCGATACAGGGACTGGGGATCTCAAAAAACTCTAACTGCTCCATACCCTAACTGTGCCAAAACCCTTTGGTTATCTGAATATGTAATACCTTAAACATAACTGATAACTATTCAGCTGGCTAAGTTTTATTCATTTAAAGCTGATACTATTAAAGAGTTCGTTAATATCGCATTGAATGAATCTGCCCTTACATAGAGAAATTAAGATGAAACTTAGTCGCTTATCCGCTTTACTCCTCTCTGGTTTATTATTGTCTGCTTGCGCCGCTAAACCTAAGAGTGACTACGATGTCGGCTACGACTTCAGCCAGCTAAAGAGTTTCATTGAGTTCTCACCGACTCAGACTAACGATCCCATCAGCTCTACCAGAATCATCAATGCCATCAATGGTGCATTGACCGCTAAAGGGTTTATCAGGGACGAAGTAGATCCCAGTTTCAAGATCACATACACCTTCAAGGTCGATAACAAACCTAAAGACTCCGGCGTATCGATAGGGCTGGGGACTGGCACTTGGGGGAGCAATGGTGGCATCAGCATAGGTACTAGCGTGGGGGTGCCTATCGGAAGTGATACCGCTAAAATTCAGACCATACAGATAGATATCATAGACGCACAGAGCAACAAGCTCATATGGCGAGGCAGTGATAAGTTTAACTTCGATGCAGGCGGCGAAGAAAAGGCCGAGGATACAGCGAAGACAGTCACTAAAATCTTAGCCCTGTTTCCGCCGCAACAATAACCGATTGTAATGTACTTTCTTTGATGTAACTAGAATAACGCTAGCGAGTAAATAGTATCTATATCCTATAGATGCGCATTAACCGTGCGTCCGGATGCCCAATCTCTGAGTGCCTGGAGCTTTTCTCGCATCACCACTGAAAGTGGTCTGGTTTTCATTAACTCTTCGATGAGCAAACTCTGCTCCACCTCTCTGTCCGATGCCTTTGCCGTATAGATGGCGGAGATGATCGCTTGCTCTATCTCTGCCCCGGAAAATCCCCGGCTCACCTTCGACAGTTGAGCCAAATCGAAGCGGTTAGGATCTAACTGACGACGCTTGGCATGAATAAGAAATATCGCCTGACGGATCTCGTCATCCGGCAGGTCGACGAAGAAGATCTCATCCATACGACCTTTGCGCATCAGTTCGGGGGGCAATGCCGATATATCGTTTGCGGTCGCAACCATGAAGACATCAGATTTTCGCTCAGACATCCAAGTCAGAATGGTGCCTAAAATTCGTTTTGAGGTACCGTCATCACTACTGCCGCTACTTAAACCTTTCTCTATTTCATCGATCCACAATACACAGGGCGACATAAGATCGGCCAACTCTAAAGCATGACGCAAGTTCTTCTCTGTCTCACCGATATATTTATTATAAAGGGCCGACATATCCATTCTCAGCAAGGGACGTTGCCACATGCCAGCTACGGCTTTCGCCGCCAGACTCTTGCCACTGCCCTGCACGCCGAGCAGTAATATCCCTTTGGGCTGATCTTCGAGGGCCTGTGTTTTACCCGAGGGCGCCCTCTGATTTAACCACTTTTTCAGATTGTGCAGACCCGCCACCTCAGAGAAGTCACTGGTATCATATTCAAACTGCAGTACACCTTTCATATCCAACAGTTCAAACTTGCCCCGGTTTACCATATCGACATCTGAGTGAGTGATCGCCCCGTCATCGACAATGGCTTTATGGGCAAGACGGCGGGCATCATCAAATGTCAGCCCCCTTAGGTTATTAGCGAGTTTAGATACTGCGGAGTCATCGACATCAAGTACCAGTCCCTCACTCTTAACTTGCTCTATCTGTTCATAGATAAGGTTCTGTAACTGAGCCGTATTAGGCAGGGAGATACGAAAGTGGGCACAGTAACGCTTAATCTCCGGCGGGATCTCGAAAGCATGACTCACCAGCACTATGGTATGTTTTAAAGACTCATACTCTAACGCTATCTCTTTAAGCAGACGCACATTCTTAGGCGCGTTTTCGACAAAGGGATGAAAGTCACACAGCACATAGATCCCCTGCTGCTCGGTAGATTTAATCTGGCCTAAGATATCGGCAGGTTCACTATTAAACTTCTGAGTGCCGATAGCACGATCGACCCGAGTCAGTCCCTGAGTAATACTCCAGGTAAACAAAGGTTGATAGAGAATCGAAGACACTTTCTTCAGCAGTTCGACGACCCGGTACTCCTCGTAAGTTTCGATAACCACAATCGGAGTGTTGGAACGTAATACGGCGGTTAAATCTCTGATATCTTGCATCGATTAATACCAATTCAGTTAATTATCTGATTATTCAGCGGGAGCCCCCGCTACTCCATTTTGGTATTACCTGATAAAAAAAGTAAAGGGACAATCTAATGTCCCTTTATTCATTTTCAGCTCGTAGCTCGGCAGTATTAACTCACTGCATAGTTAATGAAACAAGTAGTTGAGCCAGCCCAGCATTCTCAGTATAACTTTGCGCATTACAGCAACATGAGAGAAATGCTCGGTATAGATGGCCGCCTGGCCCGCCACACCTGCCGGGAATGCGCTCTTCACATCATGATCGTCAAGCTCAATCAGGACGACAGCCCTTCCCCTCGGCATTAGTACCATAGAGGAGATCAATACGCCTCGCGATTGTAGCTCTCCCTCGGCCATTGCGGGTAAGATTTTGGCTACCCGTCCCTTAAACACGACACCAGGGGCCGCATCTAAGATCACTTCGGCCTCATCGCCTTCTTTTAATCGTAACAGTGAGTTTTGCCAGAAAGCGCCGGCAAAATAGCGCTGCTCATCGGGAATAAAGCTCACCAATGAACGCAGTGGCATAGGTACCGCCACAATACCGGGACGCAGCGCCATCTGAGTGACCATGCCATCGCTCGGCGCCCTGACAACCGTCATCTCCAGATCGAACAGCGCTTTCTCGAGCTCTCCCTGGATCCCTGCAACTTTAGTATTGACGCCATCGACATTCGATTGGAACGCGAGCCGGACTCTTAGCTCTTCTGCTTTAACCGAGCTCAGTTGTGCTTCCGATGCTAAATAGAGCTGACGCTTGTTATCGAGCTCAAGCTCGGTAAATGGCGAGTTAGCACCACCTTTTTTCTTACCTTTGGCATAACGTTCGAATGCCGACTTAGTCCTGTCTTTGTCCGCTGTCGCTCGCTCGACACTGGCCAGTGCAGCCTGCCATGCAGCTTCGAGCTGTGGCACCTCTTGCTCTGCAGAGACTAACGCCGCACGTTTCTGCTTAACCACAGCCTCAAAGGGACGTGGATCGATGCGAAATAGCACATCCCCTTTCTTAATAGGAACATTAGGTTTAACTTCAACTTCCGTCACTATTCCACGTACCGCTGGATTAATCGGTACCGTAACAAACACCTCTTTCGCAAATGGCGTGTAGGGGTGGTTGTAGTTCATCAACAGAATCAGTGCCCCGACGATAAATATTCCGCCTAAGATAGCCGTTGGAACTGTCCACTTAGTCAACGGAATTTTAAAAATCTTAAAAATGGCAATACAGATCGCTGTGTAAGTAAGAATCAGTAATAGATCCATCTTATACCTCCGTCTTACTTGTTGTGTGTTCACCGACATCGGTTTGCGCGTCGGCGGTTATGACCGGCTTTTCACCAGACTGCTCTATCGATTGCAAGCGTAACTCTAACTGAGTCACCGTTTCACTAAGCAGCTTCACCTCACCTTCCAGGGCCAACTCGCGTTCGATAACAGAATTGAACCCCCAACCTCGATCTTCCCGATACAAGGTGGCCCAGATCCAGAGAAATGGCCAGATGGCATGCAGGGTAAACAGGCTCACCCAGCCGGCTACATGCAGCGCATCCTGCTGCGGGTGGTTACGCTTCTTGGCAATTTCGTAGGGAATATCATGAATGACGATAACACCGTAAAAAATGAAAATTGCGACAAAGAAAATCACACCTAATGCAAAGTAATCCAGAAACACTACTCGCTCCTTACACCCGTATATCCACCGTCATCGGTCATATTTAGGTGTTTGTTTTTATTGGTTAAGACAGCCCCAACCTCAGAAACATTCTCTCAACATTTCATTAGCAATACCAGTGGTATTTTAAGCAGAAACACAGTATTCCGTGCCCCTAAAGTGATCCACTACACACTTGTAACCCTTGTTTCAACTATATTCAGCCATCAATGTAATATAGTGAATAAAAGAGCAAACATAAGCTCAAAAACAGAAAAAAACTAACTTAGCCTTAACAGCTAATACCTGTATAAAAAAAATAAGGTACCCACAATGATAGGAACACCACATTCAAATGGCGCACTTCGCGCCATGCTTCTCGGCTGCGGCGAACTCGGCAAAGAGGTGGCAATCGAACTACAGCGTATGGGAGTAGAGGTGATCGGTGTCGATCGATACCCTAACGCTCCTGCAATGCAAATCGCCCACAGATTTCATGTCATCAATATGCTCGATGGCGATGCGCTGAGAAACATTATTGAACAGGAGCAACCCCATCTGGTTATTCCTGAAATTGAGGCCATCGCGACCCAAACCTTAGTTGAGATGGAAGCGGAAGGTGTCAATATCGTGCCTACAGCTAAAGCTACACAGCTGACTATGGACAGAGAAGGGATCAGACGTCTGGCAGCAGAAACCTTAGGCCTTCCGACCTCACCCTACTTTTTTTGCGATACACAAGCCGAGTTTGAGCTAGCCATCGAAAACATTGGCATGCCCTGTGTCGTAAAGCCGGTAATGAGCTCATCGGGTAAAGGACAAAGCGTTATCCGCGAATCGGGGCAGGTACTCGACGCATGGAACTATGCCCAGGAGGGAGGTCGTGCGGGTGGTGGCCGGGTTATTGTAGAAGGCTTTGTCCCCTTCGATTACGAGATCACCCTGCTCACGGTAAGTGCAGCTAATGGCATCCACTTCTGTGATCCCATAGGACACAGGCAGGAAGATGGTGACTATCGTGAATCCTGGCAGCCTCAGGCCATGTCTGCGCAAGTGTTGGCCAAATCCCAGGAGATAGGTCGTAAAGTTGTCGAAGCACTTGGTGGCTACGGTCTATTCGGCGTCGAACTGTTTATTAAGGGCGATGAGGTCTATTTCTCTGAAGTCTCCCCGCGCCCACACGATACCGGGCTTGTGACCTTGATCAGTCAGGACCTATCCGAATTTGCCCTGCATGCGCGCGCCATTCTTGGTTTGCCTGTCTCCAATATCGCTCAGCATGGCCCAAGTGCGTCAGCTGTGATTCTGGCGGAGGGAAAATCTAACAATATTCGCTACCAGGGAATGGCAGCGGCGCTGGAAGCCCCAGACACTCAGCTGCGTCTGTTCGCAAAACCTGAGATCGATGGACGTCGCCGTCTGGGTGTTGCCCTGGCCCGTGGTGAAAGTATCGATAACGCGATAGATAAGGCGCTGGTTTGTGCCGGTAAGGTTGAAGTTATCTTATAGAAAGCGGTTTATATGAAAGCCACCTCCCGGATCATAACGTCCGGGAAAATGGGCTCAGTTCACCCTGTTCACAGGCTCTGCCAATAGAAAAGCCCGCAAATTATCTACCGCTATATCCAGTAAACTTTGCCTGGCCTCACGTGTGGCCCAGGAGTTATGGGGAGTGATACTTATGTTGACGGCACTGAGTAACGGGTTGTCTGCCTGTGGTGGCTCTGTCGAGAGCACATCGACACCGGCGGCCGCGATCTCCCCTTCGTCTAAGGCCTGTTTCAACGCCGCCTCATCGATTAATCCCCCACGTGCGGTATTGATCAAGATAGCACTCGAGCGCATCTTATCAAGCACAGTGCGGTTGATTATCTTATCTGTCGCCTCAGTCAAAGGACAGTGCAAAGATAGGATATCGACCTGAGGTATCATCGAGTCGAAGGCGGTCCATTTTACACCCAGTGGCAAGTCGAGGGGCTCTGTGCGCGTATTGACTAACACCTTCATTCCGAAGGCTAAGGCAATATTCGCAACCTGTCTGCCGATAGCGCCATACCCCATCAAACCTAAGGTTTTTCCCTTCAGGGATTGCAGCGGTGCCAGGGTAAAACAGAAGTCTTCACAGCCAGTCCACTTTCCCTCTGACACGGCACTATGGTGAATACTGACTCTCTGGGTATGGTGAAGGATATGAGCGAACACCATCTGCGCCACGGCATCCGGGCCGTAACCGGGCACATTGGTCACGATAACTCCCCGCTCTGTAGCAGTGTTCAGATCAACCACATTTGTGCCAGTAGCAAGCACTCCTATGTATTTAAGATTCGGAAGCTGAGATAAGGCTTCGGCTGTAATAAGCGTTTTATTGGTGAAGATGATATCGGCACCCGATGCGCGACAGATAAGCTCAGCCTCAGAGGTTCGGTCAAAGCAGTTAAATTGTCCTTCACCATCCTGTTTGGCAATATCAGCCAAGGCTTGCCAGTCAAGATCGCCGGGATTTAACGTATAACCATCGAGTACGACTATATTCATCTGTCACCTTAGAATTCAGGAGTTAAGATTTAGAGCTTAGAGCTTAGAGCTTAGAGCTTAGAGCTTAGAGCTTAGAACTTAGAACTTAGAACTTAGAACTTAGAACTTAAAACTTAAATCTAGTACCTAGAACTTAAGCTTAACGCCGAGATTCGCCTGCCCCTGCCACATGATGTCGGAGCTAATAGACCAGAGGCAATCTCCACCGTCACAAAACAGTGCGCTACTACTATTAACAAAGGTGGCATAACCTCTGGCGTCGGCAAACAATGAGAAAGCCTCTGTCATCTGATATTCGATGCCAGCACCGAAGCCCATTGAAAATCGTGATTCGGTCGAGTAATTATCACCCGGACGCATCTGAGTCAGGCCTAAACTGGCCGTTACATAGGGCTTGAGGTTTCCATTGGGAAAGTAGAGTGAACCACCGAGGTGGAAATAATCCACATTTAAGTCGGTGATAACATTGGGGCTGAAACTGCCTCCGGTTCTAAGGTCAGTATCTTGGTGACTATAGAGAAAATAGATATCGCCCGGGTCATTGGTCGTTACGCCCGCAATGAATCCGTAATGTCCGGACTCAGAGATCTTTAATGAACCCGGCTCCCCTGTATTTTCGGCAGTGATATCAAACTCGCTGGCACCGAAACTATAACCACCAAAAGGGGCGACAAACACTTCGGCCACGACCGGTGTAGTAACAAAAACAGACGCCGCAACTAAAACCGAAAACGGCAAGTGGTCTCTAATTTTCATAACAAATCCTTTTATATACTCGACAAAATTATATCTATATATGCCACAAGTATACACATGCCTACTCGGCGTGACACTTTAAACCCTGACCACCAGTGATAAATCATCGATCCCAGCCTGAGAAGCTTAACGCATTCCTCTGTCGCTCTTCACTCTGTCATAAGCCGCCTGAATATCTTGCGCTTTCACTTTGGCTAACTCCATCATCTCTTGTGGTAATCCCTTAGCGACCAACTTATCTGGGTGGTGTTCATTCATTAACTTGCGATAACTACGCTTAACCTCTTGATCCGAAGATGCTTCTGATAACCCAAGTAGGTCATAAGCATCCTCAATCGTGGTCTGATTATTATTGCCACCTTGATGAAAATTAAATTCTGCTTGCCAGCGTTTGAGTAGTTCGTCCAGCTGACTGGCACTGAAACCTAACTCTTGAGCCACGGTTAACAGGACCGAGTGCTCCTTAGGATCGAGTTTGGCGTCAGATAAAGCGGTCTGGATCTGGATCTCCAGAAACATCTGCAGCAACTCTTTTCGGCCCATAGAGATGAGTCGAAATGTCTTAAGGCAAGCCTTAATATCGAAGTCACTCTCTTTACCCTCTTTAAAGGCCGCTTGGGCTTCTTTTCTCGCCTCTCCCTTGAGTTGCATCTGATCCATCAACAAGGTGGCGATACGGATATCATTTTCGGTGACTTGACCCGAAGCTTTCGCCACATGCCCCATCACGGCAAAGGTTGTATTAAAAAAGAGTGTCTGCCTATTGGCGCCTTTGCCTATGATGCCGCTAAGTTCGGCGCTTTTCTTATCATAAAGATGGCCTAACCACAGACCAATCAAACCACCAATGATTCGACCAAACATGAAGCCGATAGCGAAGCCAAAAAACTTACCCCAAATACGCATCAATAAACCTTACTCATAACATTAGTTGAAACTAAAAAATAAAAATTGAGATCTGGGTAGCCGATATCGATCGGCTTATCCCACCTCTTGCTG
>Ga0070725_10002112_pt1 | contig 10607 bp, 8 predicted proteins | sample tdDd002_FD_69781 | JGI IMG/M metagenome (GOLD analysis project Ga0070725, IMG submission 69781) | Marine sediment microbial communities from the Atlantic coast under amendment with organic carbon and nitrate - tdDd00.2 | ecosystem: Environmental > Aquatic > Marine > Coastal > Sediment | place...
GGCGAGGGCCAATTAACGACATCTCGCCGCGCAGCACATTAAACAGTTGCGGCAGTTCATCTAGGCGTGTTTTACGTAAGAAGCGTCCTACCGGCGTGATCCTAGGGTCATTTTCTGTCGCCCATACCGCGCCAGAGCGGGTTTCGGCATCTTGGAACATAGTACGAAACTTAATGATTTCGAAAAACTCCATTTTCTCGGGGGTCGATTTACCCACACGTAATTGGCGATAGAACACCGGCCCTTTAGAAGTAAACGCAATTGCAGCGCCAATAATGGGAAAAATCGGCAGTAACAGCATCAGCCCAATGGTCGCACCGATAAGGTCAAAACTGCGTTTAGCAAAAGTTATGGTTTTATGAGAAGAAATATAACGTTTCATAGTATGTCCTTAACGATTAACTCGTGTCCAATGGCCTGACTCCAAGCCGATAAGGTAGCGCAGGCCACCAACAAAGTTGGCGAAGTGGCCAATGATTAGGTAACTCAGCCACTGGCAGAGCTTATGACAAAACAGATTAGGCAATAAATAGCCAAGTAGCCCGATGCTGTAGGCGGTGAGCTGTAAAATTAGTAGCCCCAAAAACAGAGGGTTTGCTGCCAAAATAGCGGAACTCACTAAGCAAATGATCATCAAGTAAGGGCTGATGAGGCGTAACCCTTTGCCTGAAAAGAAAGCAAACGCAATGCCTTTAAATTTTGGGTTAAACAGGCTAACTAATTGAATTGCTTGCTGCATATTGCCCGCAGAGATCCGCAGGCGGCGCTTAAAGTCCGATGCCTGTCCCGTTGGTTCAAGCTCAAGCGCCACCATGTTCGTCTCGTAGGCGGCATGATAGCCTTGCTCTACAATCTTCATTGGTAAGATGAAATCATCGTTGATGGTATTGGCGTTGAGTGGGGTGAAAAGGTGAGTACGAAACAAGAACAACGCCCCGTGGGAACCTAGTGATGAGCCGAGTGTAGTTTCGTCTTGTTTTAGCTGGTTTTGGTAGCGCCAATACTGGCTTTCACCTTCATTCTGGTTATCAAATAACTGATAAGTGGCATTGACGACCCCTGTTTTTGGGTTGCGGAAGTGTTCGTTAGCGATGATCAAAGCATCGATGGAGATTAAGGCCGAAACGTCGCTCATTGCGGTGATGTCGCTATCTACCGTGAGCATCTCGTGATTAATAAGAGCAACTTTGCCACGGTTGGTTGGGTACGCTTTTACTTCGATATGCGTATCAGAACAGATGGCTTCTTGTAGTGTTAATTGTGCTTGCTCGACGGTATTGTCGCTACATCCATCGCAGGCGATCACAACTTTAAGCCGATCGCGCGGGTAGTCGAGTGACGCAAGGTTGCGGATTTTATCGGCTATCCATTTCTCTTCGTTAAAAGCGGGAACAATTATCGTGATGCTCGGACGGATCCTATCAACTCGATTGCTTCGATAGCCGCGAAGACTTTGCTGCACTTGCTTAAGAGGGTGCGTTTTTGAATACCACTTGAGTAAGATAGGGTAACCCACGTGATGGTAAACCACTAAGAAACCGCATATTAAACAAATACTAATAAGAGTCCAATCGATCATGCTGTCACTCCTTTCGATAGGTCTTGGTACGCTTTGGCCATCTGGCCAACTTCGTTATGTTTTAAAACAAAATCACGTGGCGTAAAGATGGCTGGGCATTCCAGCATTTTGAGTAAGGTGACTGCCATATTGATGGGGTTGTTAGCACTGATAAGCTTGCCAGACGTCGGACAAAGCGTTTCTTCCGCCGCTCCAACTTGAGTGACGGCGGTCGGAATATTGCAGGCTTGCGCTTCAAGCGGGGAAAGTGGAAACCCTTCACAGCGAGAAGGTAAACAAAACAGATCGAGCGCCTGATAAAAGCGTGGCATATTTTCGACTAAACCCAGAAATATCACCCGATTTGAAACGCCAAGCCGATGCGCAAGAGACTGCAATTCGACTTTTTGGCTTCCGTCTCCAGCAATCGCCACCACAACGTGAGGGGGAAGAAAGCGCAGAGCGGTTATCAGCACATCGTGTCCTTTGACTTTTTCAAGTCGCCCGGCGCTGCCGATAATAGTGGCCTGCTGAGGCAGGTTGCACGCTTCTCGCGCTTGGTATTGGTTATTCGGATGAAACTTTCGACAATCAATGCCATTTTTAATGGTTACGGTCTTGGGGTAATTAAAGCAGCTATCTAACATGGTTTTTACCCGAGCCGCATCGGCAACCAGTGTAGGTTTGGCTATTTTTAGCGCGAGGTTTTGAATGCGAACGCGTTTGCGATTTTGTAGGTGCCAAACATCGTGCTCGGTATGAATGCGCACCGGCACCTTAGCCGCCGCTGCTGCAATGGAGCCATACAGTAGTGGACCAATATGGTGGGTATGAACCACATCAGGCTTAATTAGCGAAAACGTTTTTACAAGCTTTACCAGCACGCTTAGCTGTACGCCGGGCGCTTTGTTAAGGAAAATGAGCTGTTTTGCGTAGGGCTCTAAGCGTGGCCATTCACTCAGCGCGAGGGGTTTAACCCCTTCTAGACTGATGATAATGACTTGATCGAGAGGGTGAGCATGAGTGAGAAGATCAAGAGTTAAGTTTTCTAGGCCACCCGGCGCCATGCGCTGCACGACATGGACAATTTTCTTTCCCAGTTGAAGAGAGGTATTTAGGGTCATGACATTCTTCCTTAAATGAGTATTGTTTTAATTGATGCTCTATTACTGAAGTACTGCATGGTTTGTGCCAATTATTTTCTGGCGTATTTTCAATGGCTTACGGGGTGTTATTGACGCTTCTAAGCAAATTCCTTATTTGAGAATCGTTTTGAATAGCAAGGCTAAGATATACGTGGCAGTGAAGTGAGAACGGGCGCGTTCGTTAATAACTCTAAGTCGTGACGCAATCGAACGGTGGTATCAAATAGCTCCAGCAATATCGCCAGTCCTGCACCTAAGAAAATCCCCGCAACAAAACCGGCAATAACAAAGACCACGGTTGGGAAGTTAGATGGCGTACTTGGGGTGAAGGGAAGGTCGATGATTTTTACCCGTTTACTTTGTTCAAATACCCCAAGAGAACCAGTCAACTGAGCCATTTCATAGCGCTCCATTAATTCATCATAAAGCTGTCTTTTAATATTGACGTTACGTTGTAGGCGAAAGAGTTCTTTCGAGTTATCTCCGAAGCGATTGGCTCTCTCTTCCATCTCATCGATCATGCGTTTAAGGCTTTTGGTTTCTTCTTTTAAAGACTCATAGCGGCTCCGTTCAGTCTGCAGGCTGTGTAACTGGGTGACCAATAAAGGCTGAACTTTCTGTAGCTCTTGGCTATTGGTTGAGCTTGCAATATCCCACAACTGCTCGGTGTTCAGGCTTGGTTGCTTGAGTTGCAACAGTGCCTCGCGCTCGAGCTCGAGCCGGCTTAGTTCGCGCTTTTTCGCTTGAACCGCACTGTGATTGTCGGTGTACTTGGCACGCAACAAGGTTAAGTCACTGCGGATATTGATGATCTGTTCTTCAATGCGCCCAACAACTGGGTTGGTTTTAGACAACTGCTGATCAAGGCTACCTAAGCTTTTCTCTACCCCAGAAAGCTCGGCTTGTTTTTCGGCTAGGCTCTGCTTTAAGGCCGCGAGGCGGTTGAGGCTCTGGCTTTGCATCTCGGGTGTGACAGAGGCATTTAGGTTTTTGTACTCGGCCAGAGCTTCTTCTGCACTATCGAGTTCACGGGCACGCTTTTTAATATGAATAGTTAAAAACTCACTGGAATCTTTAATCGATGAGCGCTCTGGTGCGAGCAACTGGTCAATAAAGTGGTTACTGACCGATTCAAGCAGCGCCTTCATCCCCTCTGGGTGCTGCGCTTTGTGTTTGATTTGTAGAAGATCTTTGCCAAGCTGAGATACCGTCAAGCTCGCAGAAAGTTTTTGAATAATGCGTTCGATTTCTTTCGCGGTCATATCGTCATTAATTAAATTGAGTTCACTGGCAACAGAGCGCAGCACGTGGCGACTCTTTAACAGCGTTTTAATGGCACTCAACCTATCTTTAAGCATTGCTGACACCGCGATGTCTTCCAAAAACGGGTTCATTTTGGCGGTTTCTTGGATCAGCATACTGGTGTGGGCGTTATATTGAGTTGGCGCCATTTTGCTCACCGCTAAGCCGACAAAAGGGAGGATCAACATTGGCATGATGATCACGTAACGTCGGCGCCAGGCCGCGCTAAGCAAAATGAGAAAACGGATCTTTAATTTGATCATAGTAACTCCAGCATCCAATGCACAAATTGACTACGGTTATCCCAACTTTCTTGGCTGACGAGCGAATGCGTTTCGCGCGCCTGTCCTGTTCCATTTTTTGCTTGAATTGAGCGCATCGCGCAGGCCATCTGCTCGGCGCTATTGGCAACGTGCACATGGCTACGATAACGGGCGAGCGCGGGGAAATCGGACGCCACAATAGGGCTGTTTGCGGCAAGGTATTCCATCAACTTTAATGGGCTGCAGGCCTGAATTTGTGGGTTGGGCTTAAAGGGCAGTAAGCTAATGTCCCAGTGCTGCGAGTATTGTGGCAATAAATGGTGGGCGCGGGCACCAAGGTAAAACACGTTTTCTCGCTGCGGTAGCGCGAGTTTTGACTTCTCGTTAGGGCCAATAAATACGAAATCCCAGTCAGAAAGCGTTGCACTAAGCGAGGTGATTAACTCGTAGTCCAACCAGTCAGACAGGCTGCCGTAAAAGCCAGCGATAGGTCGTGTCCCTTTGGGTAAATCGTGCGCGCGCGGCGCCGGGGTTGAAAACAGCTCTACATCAACGCCGTGCGGTAATAACTGAGTTTTAAACGCTGGGAATTTCGCTTTAATGTTCTCACTCGCGGCGAAAATAAGGTCTGCTTTATTGGCCAACTTTTTCTCGTGCTGGTGCACGGCGTGGTGATCGACCCCGGCTAAACTATCGAAGTCATCACCACAGTAATAAACCACCGCCGCCTCGTTTAACTCGCCGCATAAGTCGGCTGCGGTTGGTAGCGATGACCAAAGAATTGGGTTCGATAGCTTTTCTTTTGCCAAGATCGGCCTAAGTTGGCGCAGCATCATTTGTTTCGCAATCTGGCATGCAAAGGCCGATTTGGGCGCAGGAATAGTTTTTAGCGTGATTACTTTAATATTGGGATTAAGGTTACTCCCCGCCATGGGTTGAAAGTCTGCTTTACTCTTGCCAAGTAACTTATACGCTGCGCGTTTTATATCGGCTGTTGTTAGCGATGGTTGGCGTAAACCAATTGAGTTTATCCATAACACTTTTCGGTCGTGTGCCAGGCGAGAAACCAGGTGTTGGGTGCTAGAGGGAAGACCGCCAAAATCTTCGCCAAATACGATTAAATCATGCATGTTAGGCTCCTTTGCTGGCCAGCGATGGCTCGATTGAGCGGATGATTTCTGCTGGGTTTCCTGCTGCGATGACCAGGGGAGGCAAGCTCCGCGTGACAACGCTGCCAGCCGCAACGACCGTGCCTGTCCCGATAGTGACGCCGCCTTTTACGCACACATTGGAGCCAAGCCATACGTCCTTTTCTAGGATAATGTCTCCCACTTGGCTTTCATCGTCGGGCTGGCCAAGTGCACGGCGCTCGGCATCGAGAGGGTGTCCAGAGTAGCCAAAAAGAAACCCTTTCCCTGCAATGCGAACGTTGTCTTCAATGATCACTCTTCTGCCCACCGCAATGGTGGTTTGCCAGCCAATGCCAACATTGTTGCCAATGATGAGTTGGGGTGAATGACTGGCACTACGACCGCTAAAGGTGGTTTGCCCGCTTATGCGGCAGTCGTTTCCTATTGAAATTGAGAGCGGGCCAGAGACAAGTGGCACGCCGCCATAGACATACAGCTTTTTACCGTGTCTAAGCAGGCGGCCTTTGAACGCGGGAGTGTGGATGAGCAAACGGCAGATCCCCCCCCAAAGAGTCGAGATTATTTGATAGGTGTAGTAAACGGTGCGATTGAACCACTTTGGCGTTGGAATTTCACTGCTGCGGATCTGCTTTAAGAGCAAAAAAAAGCGGCGGAATCGCGGGTTCGGGTGGCGTTGTAGCCAGATCTTGAACTGGTTGACTCGAAGCGCAATCATAACTTTCATCCTTAAAATGAGAACGTTTAGTTATGTTATTTCACAGAACGTGCCAGAATTTATGTCTCGATTATTCAATGGGTTATGATGGGTTTATTTTTGGTCTACTCGGCATTCTCATTCTGACAGGCATTTTGAGTGATGTTAGCAACGGCGATGGTTAGCGCCGCTAGGATGTAAATTGGCCAGTTGAAGCCTTGAGTGAGGAAGGTGCCAGAGACGATGGTACCGATTAATCCGGTATAAACGGCATTGGCACTGGCGGTTAAGTATTTGTCATAATAGCTAGGCTTACTCTCGAGGGTCTTTAGGGTATTTTTTGCGGTAATGATGAGTGAACCAATAAAACAGATAAACACAGTCAGCCCGAGTATGCCGGTTTCTGCAAGTACGCCAAACCAAGTGCTGTGAACCGCATGATTTAGCCCATCCCAGTGAGAGCTGTAATAATAATAGTTGAAGTAAAAGTTATCTAAACCGACACCCGTTAGCGGGTTGTCGAGCGACATTTTAAACGCCGCTTCCCAAGCATACAGCCGGCCCATAGCCGAGGCATCGACGCCAGCTTCACTCGCCCCGCCAGAGGCTCGCCCGGATATCCCAGCGGCAGCGTACAACACCGCCGCAGCAATGGCGCCGACAGAGAAAAACAGGGTTTTGGATTTGATTAACTTGTAGGCATACACCCCAAACACCGCCATAGCGCCAAGAAGCCCCCCTCGGCTTTGGGTCGCAATAACCGCGAAAAGCAGAATAACACTGGTGAACGCGCCAATAACACGCAATGAGATAGGCAGCGATCTTGTGGTCACTAAACTCACGGAAAATGCCAGTGGAAACATCAGTACCAAGGCGAGATCATTCGGGTCACCAAGCATCGAGCCAAAATCACGGCCAATGGTTACCCGGCTGCCCTCGACTAAACCAATGCCGTTAATGGAGTTGAAAAGTGCGACACAACCAACCAAAAGCCCAGATAGCGTGATAAGTAGCGAGATCCGCGCGAGGTTTTTGGTGCCGTCTAATAACCAAGTGATAGCAAGGGTCATCACAATAATTTTCCAATACATGTTTTTAAAGTATTCGAGTGCAATCGGGCGATTAGAAGCGAAAACTACCCCAAGGATCACCAAACCCCAGAACAGCGCGAGCCAGGTAAGGCTGCGGTGCCAATATATCTTTAGCTCTCGGCTGATCACGCTATGCCAAAGTAATGCAGAGAGCGCGCCGAGGGAAAGCATCAGTGGGATCTTAAGGGGGTATAGGACAGGCACCACTTCGTGGATGCGAAAAAATGAAAAAAGCACAAAAAAGGTCACAAACCAAAAGGTTTGGCTAAGCACAAACAACAAGCCTAATGGCAGAACCGCAATCGCAACCGCTACTGCGGGGTTTGGGATAAACTTCCAGACGACTGCGATCACAACGCATACGCTGATCGATAGTAAAGCATGGGAGTGATTTGAGGGGCGGGTCATTGCGTACGCCCCGAAAGTCGTTGAATCATCACTTGCCAGTTAAAGCAATGCAATGTAGGGATTAATCTCAGCCAAGAAGCCAACAGGAGCAACAACACGGGGCTTAATAGTGAAAGAGCAGCAAGCGAAGTAGCGGATAACTCCTGCGTGTAAACACCAAGCATGGCGAATGTGACTACAAAAACCGCGCTAAGCTCATAGATCTGGTAAGGCAAGCGTTCGAGCCTTTGGCTAACATAAGTGATCGCCAACGCTCTGATGAATTGCGCAAAAAACAGCGAGCCAAGAATAGCCCAAATCCCATATTGGCCGAGCGCAAGTGCCGTACATAGGCCAACGAGGGTGCAGGCGAGGTTAATAGAAAGCAAATGCTTGGTCTTTTTGTGGTGCAAGATCCCAACGTTGGTCAGCTCAGCCACCTCTTTACACCACGCGATGGCTAAGGTCGCAATCAGCAAATTCCCTGCATCGTGATACAACTCCGGCAGCGCCAGCAGAATAAAGCATTGGCCCGCACCTGCGATGAGAACCGTCAGTAACGAAATAAGCAGCAAGCCATACTGAGTGATGGTGCGAGTTTTAATCGCCCCGACATAGCTTAAATAATGGAATCGTTTTGGCATCCACCACATACCAAAAGGTTGTACCAATATACACATGGCAAGGGAAAACTTGGCCGCGATGGCGTATTGGCCAAGCTCGGTCAGTGAGGTAGAGGCGGCAAGTAGCCATCGCTCGGCGCCATTTAAGCCAAACGCCACTAAACCAGACAGCATGATAGGAATGCTATAAGCCCAATAGCGGCTTAAAGGGGCGGCTTGCTTAATTCGCCAGCTGAACTTGTTGTACAGCCCAATCCCAAGCAGTTGAACCAAGTGGGCGATAAAACTAGCCAGCAAAATATTTGCCACGCTTGGCGCCGTGTATAACACGGTAACTACGAGCATCACTTGCAACACACTGGTCGAAATACAGATTTTAAGGAAGGCGTGAACTTTATCTTGCATCCGTAGCCAGGCAAGCCCAATCCCTATCGCCCCTTCCAATGAAATCGAGGTAAGAACGATATTCAGCTCGAGCTGAGATACCGGCAAAATTGACAGGACAGGCGCGCTATTTGCGATGAATAACAACAGCCCACAAGCACAAACTGATAGTAATAGAGTCGTTTTAAATAAATGGCTTGCAATGTTAAAGCGTTCGGGTTCGGATTGTTTGTCTCCGGCAAAGCGGTAGAGTGCTTCGTGCATGGCAAGCCCAATTAACAGACCAATGAACGTGCCGATAGAAGCTAACAGCTCAAGCTTGCCTAGCTGCGCTGGGGCGAGGTAGTTAGCCACCACTGGGAGCATCAGCAGCGATAGTCCTTTGATAAGGAAAAGGCCGATTGCGTAGCTGGCCATGTTTTTAATGGCGGCGGGGATCGTCATAATGATGGCCTCGACGCTTGGGTTTCGACAGATTCGCTGTTGACTTTTTCTTGTTTGAAAACATGCTCTTGGGATAGAAACTTGACGCGCCTGTCCCGTGAGAAAATGTCGGTGGGTTGGGCGCCTGAGTCGACGCAGTGGGCGATTTGCTGGTAGCATCGCTCGGCTTTGTAGCTTGCGCTGATAAGTTTTGCTTTTCGCCCAAGACGGCGAACAAGGTCCATGTTGGTGCTGGCGGTGATGATCGCGGCGCGCAAACTCTCGACATCATCAGCTTGATACTTTAAACAGTTAAAGTCATGGGTGAGTACCTGATCCCAATAGGCGTCGTCATTTGGAATGATCACGCACATGCCGGCTGCGAGTGCTTCGAGAATAGCCAGCCCAAATGGTTCGTTAGTGCTGGTGGAAACATAGATGTTGCTGCTGGCGCGGATGGCGTCAAGGTCATTGGGTTGCTGATACCACTGCACCCCCTTAATGCTTACTGGCGCAACGGAAACCTCAAGTTTAATGTTTTTTGGGCGAATAAAGCAGATGTTGCATTGGTTAAGGCTGCCATTAGGTAGCAGTTTTAGGCTAGCGACGAAAGTATCGAGCCCCTTCCATTTGAGCAGCGACGCCGACCAGAAGAGCACTGGGGTTTTGGTTTGACAGCCAGAAGGCCATTGCGATTTCACCAACCCATTGTCAAAAACCATGCAGTGCCGACTGGCCAAATAAAGCTGCGCCATGGTGTGGCTGCTTTCGCTCTGAGTCTGGCTAGCGAAATAGTGGCTCAGGGTTTTAACAAGAGAATGGCGACTGCTCGAAAGGTAAAACAAGAAATTGGCCTTAGCGAGACAATAGCCAATTGAGCGCGAGCAGCCCACTGGGCCATGCACTAACTGCATGATAGGAAAGCGAAATAGTAATCGGCATAAATAGAGTGCCATATCAACGCCGGGGCCAGAAGCACCAACCGTTAACGAGACTTTTGGTCGAAATAGCATGACCGAGGCGAGATAAAGGCAGAAATAGAGCTGTTTAAGCCAATAACCGATCCCTTGAGTCGCCAAGGCCAATTTGGCAGGACAGGGCAGATAAACAATCGATAACTGGTGGTCGTTAAGTAGGCCACTCTTCCAACAGTTTGGGCTTGCCGTTACCACGGTAAAACGAGTGCTGTTGTCGCATTGAGACAAAGCGCAATTAGTCGCGATTTTTGACCCACCGGCAAAGGCTATTGGGTCGAAGATTAAGCAGTGTTTTCGTTTGCTTGGGTTATTGCCCTTTAAGAAATTAACCATGAGAACCTCGCATATTAACCAGAGTGTTTGGAAGGTGGCGAAGTGGACGTAAACCGCTAAACCAAGATGGCTTTTCGGCATTATCCAATGTGTTGTGACGGGTGTTGCGGCTTAGCAAACTGGCCTGATAAATAGACTCGATAGCACGGCAGTTGCTGGTTAAGGTGAAGTGTTGTTGAATGTGTTTTTGGGCCGCTGACCCCATGTGAGGATTTATCGCGTTAGCGTTCATGACTGCGCGTAACGCACTATGTATCGCGTAAGGCTTATCGTTTT
>Ga0070725_10002118_pt1 | contig 10584 bp, 11 predicted proteins | sample tdDd002_FD_69781 | JGI IMG/M metagenome (GOLD analysis project Ga0070725, IMG submission 69781) | Marine sediment microbial communities from the Atlantic coast under amendment with organic carbon and nitrate - tdDd00.2 | ecosystem: Environmental > Aquatic > Marine > Coastal > Sediment | place...
TTTTAGCACCAAGTACTAACACCAGTTGTTGACTTTTACTCCTAACTTCTATATACTCAAGGTAAACTAATAAAAGGAGTCATGTATGAATATTTCTGAATTAAAAATCGGTGATAAAATTGCTAAATTACCGATCATACAAGGTGGAATGGGAATTGGTGTCTCATTATCACGTCTAGCATCTGCAGTTGCTAATGCTGGAGGTATCGGAGTTATTTCTGGTGCACAACCTGGATACAAAGAACCAGATTTTAGAACAGACAATGAGTCTGCAAATCTAAGAGGATTAGAAAAAGAAATCAAACAAGCAAGATCACTTAGCCCAGAAGGTATTATTGGTGTTAATTTCCTTGCTTCAGTTACAAATTATACAGATATGGTAAAACTTGCTGTAAAGGAAAAAGTAGATCTTATCATATCAGGCGCTGGATTACCTAAGAATTTACCATCATTTGTACAAGGTACTGATACAAAAATAGCACCTATTGTATCTTCTGGTAAAGCAGCAGCAACAATCACAAAGCTTTGGGTAAGAAAATATGATTATTTACCAGATGCTATTATTGTTGAAGGGCCAAAAGCCGGTGGTCATTTAGGTTTTTCTGTAGAAGAATTAAAAGGTAATCTTCCTAACATTAAAGATATTGTTAAAGAGGTTATCTCTGCAGTAAAAGATTTTGAAGAAAAATATGGTAAGAAAATTCCAGTTATAGCTGCTGGTGGTGTCTATACTGGACAAGACATGGCTGAATGTATTGAAGAAGGCGCTGCTGGTGTTCAAATGGGAACACGTTTTGTAGCAACTGAAGAATGTGATGCTCATGAGAACTTCAAACAAGCGTATATCGATGCCAAAGAGGAAGACATTTCTATAATTGTAAGTCCTGTCGGTTTACCTGGAAGAGCAATTAGGAATGATTTTGTTAAGTCATTGGAAAAGGCTAATATAAAGATTAAATCTTGTTATAGATGTCTAAAAGGATGTAATCCCGCTGTAGCACCTTATTGTATTACAGAAGCATTAGTCTCATCTGTAAAAGGTGATGTGGATAATGGATTGGTCTTTATTGGAAGCAACGGTTACAGAGTCAATAAAATGACTACTGTTAAAGAACTGATGCAAGAGCTGATGGATGAAGCCAATGCATATTTTAATAAGAAATAATACAAAGAGTTGATTTCATCATGAAATCAACTCTTTTCTTTTAAAATATATGCCTTTGATTATTGTAGAAACAACAAGTACCACACCAATCAGTAAAAATCCTCCATATACGCCCATCTTCTCAGAACCATATGCAAATATTAAACCAAATGCAACCGAAAACGATGAACTAATCATTGCATAAACAGATTCTGCAGTTGCTCTATATTCCGATTCTACCGAATGATGAATATCACCTAAAATCAAGGTATCAAATAAAGCTTCGATATAAATCGCTATCAACATCATAATGATACCAATAGGATGTCTAATAATAAATAAGCTAATAAACGATACGCCAGAGATTAGTGTCAATACATGATAAAATCTCTTTTTTCTTTTAATGTTATTTCTTAAATACTGTACATAGACGGTTGTTCGTTTGCTTGATATTAAAACCACCATCGACATTAAGCCACTGATGATACCGAAATAAACGATATTGATATGAATACCATCACAGTAATTTTGCCAAAATTCCTCAATATATATAATTGATGCGCCAATAACAGCTCCTGAAACAATCACATATTTTAAGAACGTTTGATTTATTATAACTGAACGTGTGACGTTTATAATTTCTTTCACACTCATATGTTTCTCAACTGCACCTTTTCTAGGCTCTGTTAACAACAGATTAAAAATTACCATCATCACACAACTGATAACAGACATTTGATAAGGCATCAGCAAATTATATCTACTTGCCACAAACGAACCTACCAATGCTGCTATTAATCCAGATCCATATCGGATGGCTTTTATTCTAGCCAAGTACTTTTCAAATGAAAGAGTCTCTCCCACTTCTTTTAAACTATCATAAATCAAAGCACTCACACTACCACTGGTAAGCGCACCTGATATACCAGATAAAGCAATGATACAGGCAAAAACAATAAAGCCATGTGCAAATAACATACCGATTGCACCAATAAGTGTTAATATTGATCCTGATATAATAATGTATTTTCTAGAAAACCGATCGGCTAATACACCTGTTGGTATTTCCATTGAAAAGACAACCACAGCATAAATAATCTCTATATAAACCGTTTCAGCTATACTGATACCTCTGCTTCTCCAAAATAATCTTTCTATTACATAAGCAAAGATAAAACTTCTAAAAAAGTAGTACAATTGTACATACATCATATTTCTTTTTAATTTTAATTCTCTTGTCATTTCTTCCTCCTCTATAATTAAAAACCTTCCGACTAATAATTATGGTGGGGGACGTGAATATTAAGACTGTCCTCTGATTCTATACATACTAACCTCCTATACTATTTTATCTAATTATATCATAAAAAAAAAATAAACATCCAATGGTAGGATGTGTAAAATAATCTTAATACATTTCAAAACAAAAAAATATCCTGATGTAATCATCAGGATAGGGTGTTTATATTAGTATTCCATTTCTTTAGTTCTATAAAGTACTGCATACTCATAATCGACTTCAGATTCACAAGACTCACATAATCCAAACTTATTAACCTTTTTCTCATCCTCGCACCGTTTACAAACATCAACCTTCACATACATATTTTCAATTAAATTTTTCATATACTCGCCTCCTCGTATTATTGTATACAATTATTCTTCCTAATGATAGTATACAATAATACAAGTATAGTTTCAAGTGTAATTTTAATAATTCAACAAATCTTGCAAATAAAAAAACGCTGCAATAACAGCGTCATTTTTTAATCTAGCAACTCATTTAGTAATTCCCAAGTTTCCAACTCAACAAATTCTTTAGACCAAGTACCAATCCCCGGCAAGTTGTATTTGTTTTTTAATGCCATTCTTTTTTCTAAAGAACTCTCATCTTCTACCCAAATTCTATGAAGATCACCATCTTCCCTATATGAGATATAGTTTAAGAAATTATCTTCATCATATGATGTTTCATAGTCTTTATCAGATAACAATTCTTCTAAATGTTTAATGCCAATTGCTTTCGAACTGACAGATCCACCACTTTCCTTCCATATTCTCATATACAGTGGAATACCTAAAATGAGTTTTTCATTTGGTACCATTTCTAAAGTTTCTTTTAAACTCTTTTCTACCCATGGAATAGAAGAAACAGGCCCACTCGTAGGACTACTACCCCAGAACTCATCATAGGCCATTAACATCATATAATCGACATGTTTGGCGATGTTTTCTCTGTCATATACTTTTGACCATTGATCAGATCCTCCAGGAATTGTAACCGCTATTGACAAGGTTACATTTTGAGCTTCCATAAGAGGTGATAATTCTGCCATAAACTGAGTAAATTTATCTTTATCTGTTAGATACATATTTTCGAAATCAATATTTACACCATCTAAATCGTACAAAGAAGCAAAGAAAGCAATCTGAGCAATCGTCTTTTTTCTATAGACAGGATCATTTAACATTTCAGATGTCCATGATGGTTTAAAATCATTAGTAAACAATCCCCAGACTTCATAACCTTTTTCACCAGCAGATTTAACATATCTAAAATCAGCTTCATTTATCATGATACCGTTGATATTTAACCTAAACCATGTTGGTGAAATAGCATCTAATCCTGGGATTGTTTGATCCAGTGATAAATCCGGATTATTTTTATAAGCACTGATTTGACTCCAAGTCATATTAACATTGTCGCCATAATCATGTTCTGGTCTTACAGTATTCAACTGAGTCTGCATCAACTCTAAGTTATAAGGCTCTAAACTATCGGTCTGAACATATCCAATTCGACCATTTTCAGTTATAACCTTACTCATATCTTCATGTATATCTAGAACTACAGCTGTTATCATTTCACTAGTTTCATCACTAATAACAGTTAAACCATGACTGGTTTTTACAAATTCTATATCACTCGCTACCGATCTCAACTGATTGTATGTTTGATTGTAAATCGCAAAACTCCCATCAGTTGCAGTAATAACTTCTAAATCATATAGTTTCCTAAAAACTTCAAAATCAATATAATTATGATCGTTCTTAATAAGTATTGGTATATTGATGTCTACAATATTAGCTTTAACATAATCGGTTACTTCTTTTGTTTCCAAGTTGTATTCTATTGATTCCAGCGGTATATAAACTCTAGTACCACTATTTGAGTAATGAATGTTTGGATCAATAGATTCAATGACAAAATCCACATCGATTAAAACTCTATTATCTACATGAATCAGATTTTCTGATGGAATTTCTTGATCTAAATAAGTAAATGATTTACCACCATCAAGAAGAGATAAAACTTCCAATTCTAAGTCTTTCACTGTAGATTTCAAGTTGATATTCATCATCCACATCACGTTTATTCCAATAATCAATACAAGTGCCAACAACTTCCAAAACAAGCTTTTCCTTTGTACTTTATTAATACTCATAATTGTTCGAGTTACTGTTTCCTCTTCAACACAAACCTTTTGATTGGTTGTATCTTCAAGAATCTCCTGTTCTTCTGAACTTTCTTTTTGATCTGCTTCTTCTCTATTTTTCTTAATTTCTTCAGTTCTTTTTTTAAGTAATATATCTAAATTTTTATCTTCCATTTTTTCACCTCACTAAAAAAGTCAAACACACCTGTGCTTGACTTCATTATATAGAATATTATGTCATATTTACAATTATATCATCAATATTTAATACTTTGTTAGTCAATTGAAATCAATTGGTCCGGATTCAAACATTTCAGTTCTTCCAAAACAAACAAACCATCTTTTCTTATTAAAATATCATCAAAGAATATTGAGCCTCCACCGTATTCTTCGGTTTGTATACACACCAAATCCCAGTGTATTGCTGATGTATTGCCATTATCTGCTTCTTCATATGCTTCACCAGGTGTAAAATGGAATGATCCCATTATCTTTTCATCAAATAATGTATCTTTCATTGCCTTGATGATATAAGGATTAACACCTATAGCAAATTCACCAACATATCTTGCTCCTTTATCGGTATCAAACACTTCATTGATGCGTTTGGTATCATTAGATGTTGCATTGATAATTTTTCCATCTTTAAACTCTAATCGTGTATTTTCATAAGTGACACCTTGGTAAACAGCAGGCGTATTGTATTGAATCACACCATTAACCGAATCGATAACTGGTGCTGTAAAAACTTCACCATCTGGTATATTGTAATTCCCAGCGCATTTTATGGCAGGAATATCTTTAATTGAAAAGGTTAAATCGGTCCCCACTCCAGTTATATGTACCTGATCTGTCTTATTCATTAATGTAACCAAATTATCCATAGCTTTTGACATTTTTTGATAGTCTAAGTTACAAACTTTAAAATAAAAATCTTCAAAAGCTTCCAAAGATAAATCTGCTAATTGGGCCATAGCAGGATTCGGATATCTTAACACGACCCACTTGGTTTCATTAACTCTTTGACCATGAACAGGTTTATTATACCGTTCCATATACATCATCATCTTATCTGAAGGCACATCACTAAGTTCCGACACATTATCAGCAGCTCTTATACCAATGTAAGCATCCATACCTTCCATCTGCTGCAAATCACAAGCAGCTAAAAAATCTACCGCTTCTTCATTTAAATCCATCAATAATTCTCTTTGGATACTTGAATCTCGCAGGTTAACAAAAGGATCCCCCTTAGCTAAATAAACTTCTTTTATAATTGCACGTACCAATGGCCTTGGACTTTCTCCAGTCACTTCAATTAAAACTTTCTCACCTGGTTTTAAAGCGACTGAATACTGTACTAAATTCTTTGCTAAGGTTAAAATTCTTTGATCCATATATGCCCCCTATCCTTCTCTATTACAAGTATATCACTTAATTAAAAGAAGTGCATCTTTCACACAAACAGCACTTTGTATGCGGTGATTCGGATTAACCATCGTACATTTTAAAATTAACCGTTTCAATTTTTTTACTTGAAATAAGTTTTTGATAGAATTGAATTTATGTACTTTCATATAGTCATATAACATTGATTTAAAGATTAATCCCAAGGTATATAAATCCGATCGTTCATCTGGTAGAAATGTATCTGTTAACCTTTCTGGAGCTACCATTTCAAGGGTAAAAGATTTGCTGTCTCTATCTCTAAAACTACTCCCGAAATCAATTAAGTAAACATTATTCTGAGGTCCAATTAGTATATTTTCACTCTTCAGATCACCATGTACAACCCCATAACAATGTACATGTTCTAGGGTTTGTGTCAGTGATAACATTATATCTATATAGGACTTTAAGGATAATTTATATTGTTTCATATATTCTTCTATCGTAACGCCCTGAACATATTCCAGAATATAATATCGTCCTTCATTTTCCTTATATACGTCTATAATTTTAGGGATACTACCATAATCCAATAACAGTAAATTACTCAGTTCCTCAGACCTCTCTTCAAATTCTGTAGGTACAAATTTAATAAACCACTTGGTCTTCAACTCCAAATGTAAACAGACTCCAGTTATACTATGTTTATGTTCTTTCAGTAGTTCGATGACTTTAAAACGTCCTACTAGTTGATCTATTTCCATGTTACCCCCTTCATACATCTTTTGCATGGCATCAAATGATAGAGATATTTTGCATCATATAAAGACATCTTTTTTATTTTTGCATGATCGGTTGTTGATCGTTCTAAGTAAAAACAACCTGCAAGGTGATATTTCCCACCTGTCTTTGTTTGATAAACCAGTTGATTTCTCTCATCTTCGGTCTGTTTCTTCAAGACATCAGAAAGTGTTTTATTCGGATACAACTCTTTTTGATCTCCAAACAACCACATTCGTTTTGTAATAAATACATCAAAGTCATGAGACAGACCAAAGAGATACTGTCGGTTATAAGTCACTTTACAGGATAAGGTATCACCTTGAATCTCAAATGAGTCTATTTCAATTTTATGCACATCTAACTCTTGTTTCAAAACCCACTTCAAATATGAAGCCTTTGATTTTTGATTGATTTTTTTTATACTTGTATTGATTAGATCAATTATTTCTTGATGTTCCCCTAAGTTTACATCAATTTCTTGATCTAAAAGACCAACCTTTTCATATAAATATCCATAGTTTTCAAGCGCATAAATCTCATCAAATATGATTTGAGACATTTTATCCTCTTTCGAAAACATGGAGAGCATTTGAAATAAAAAACTCATTAGCAATATAAATAGTGTGATCGATATCAAAGCTTCAACACTGATATTGCCTCTACTATCAGTCATAATAACCTCTTATATACCCCTCTGGGATAATGACCTTAGTGTAATACTGTGATAAATCAAAACTTCTATTGTCTTCATATAAATTCAACTCAATCATGTTTACAATTCTTTTTAATTTTGTCTCATTACTTACAGTCAATAACATAAATCTCAAATAATCATGATACGTTAGATCTATTAAATTCAAGTATTTAGGTAGTTCCTTTTGTTCATATACCAACCCCAAATCAAAATGCCATTGATCGGGATAAATTTTATAAAATGGAACACCTTCTCCTTTTATGAGTTGCCTAATATCATAAAAACTCTCTCCCGTTGCCCAACAGACTCTGAGGACATTAGATATGAGCGGTGCTCCAAATCCAGTCCATCCAGCAACAGAAACCCCAATGCTTTCTGATAAAGCCAATTTTTCTTTATCGGTATAGATATGGATGCCATTCATAACAGTCCTTACCCCTAAAATAATTCCTGTTGTCTCCATCACATTAATACCTTCAGAATCTTCTCCCATTAAAATATACTCAACCTCTCCCTTTTGGAAGTAACTTGTACGGTTATACTTATCAAAATAATCAAAATCGCTATCAGAGACATTCGCATAACTTCTGAATGTTGAGAGAATATATTCATTGATTAAAACCGACTCACCAAACATTTTTCCTGTATCCAACAATGTCGCTTTCCAAAATTCTCCTTTCTGTTTATCATGATATGTCAACTCCCTATCAATGGTTATTTTCCCAGCTACCTCATACGTTCTGTCTTGAATATATTTTTGTTCTTCATAATACGATGTTTTTTCTGTATCTATTTCGGTTTTTGGAAATTGTGAGACCATCTGATAATTACTTAGTAAAGAAAAATCCATTACTTCAATCCGGCTTTCTCCTCTAAAATATGCCTTGATATCTTTACTTGATAACTTTTGATTGAATGACCTTAATAAAATCATATTTCTATAAGGAACTTGTATAATCGGATACCACTGAATATCAATAGATGTCTTTTGAGTTTCCATAAAAGAAATGAACTCATCCTCTAATTTCAATTCTTTCAGATCATCTTTATACAAGGAAGCTCTACTTTCCTCTAATGATTCTAACAAATGATTTTTTACAACTTCTAACCCCTCTTGTTCACCCATAATCAACAACTTTGTTTCTTCTATAAGTATTTCAGTACTTTTAGTTTTTTGCGCAACTGCTATAAGTGTATTTATTAATGTTTCATTAGATTCTTCAAATGATTGCAATGTCTCAATGATTAAATTATAGTTTTTCATGAGTTCTTGTCCCTCATCAAATACTAACTTTTTCAATTCATATAATGATTTTATTTCAAACTCAATCGATAATATCTCCTCATATATTTTATATTTCTCTTTCTCAGACGTTGATGACAACTTCTCATACAACCGCTCTTGACTCTGTTTTAGCAATTCAATTTCGAAATTCAACTCTCCATACTCTAATTTCAAAGATTTCAATGATGTTTTATAATGTCGTATATCAATTTGGCAAGACTCTATCAAGTTATAATTCAGTTGATTCACTTTTTCACTCAGATGTATTCGTTTATCAAAAATATGCCCTAAATCACTGAGAGCTGTATCTACAACTGTCTTGAGTTCAATACTGTTCTGGGTTTTTTTAGCCTTTTTAATTATCTCAAGTTTACTGAGTACTTGATCCATATAATTTGTTGGAAGTCTTAATAGCATAAATGATTGTATCTGTTTGAAGAGGACATCTGTTTTTTCTAAGTCATCTATCAAATTCACTGTCGGTTCATTCTTTGTTGCTAAGGAGTGCTGAAACACACCATCTGCTTCATAAGAAGTCACACCGTATAACCCATAGTTGACGAACAAGTGGGTATCATAACCTGCTAATATATGATCCGCTAAAAGCTTTTTATGCCTAAGTGCGTGATTGTGATTAAACCCTAAAACAAGGCCCTGAAGTAAAACTGAGAAAACTGCTATTATGGCGACAATCATTATGACAAGTTTAATTGTTATAACACCTTTATTGTCCTTTATCATCTGTTAGTCCTTTCAATGTCTCATAATATGTTTCCATTAGATAAATAATGTATTCAACGACCTGTTGCAATGTTCTAGAATTAATCGTCCGGTTTTGATATTCATAACTTATTGGAATCTCAAACTTTAGAAGTTTAAATGTCATCTGAATTGCTTCTGGAGACTCATCATTTAAAACAGCTTCATGATATTTAAGAACTTGTTTGCTATAATCATAAGTATTGATAAGAAGCAGTAACATACCAAAAACCAAAATCACTATCAGCGGTATTATAATAACACTCTCTACAGTAGAAGAGCCTTTTTTATTTCCAAACATTTCCAACACCTCTTCAGTAGAATATCACATTTGACAATATTTTACAAATTGTTTTTTAACTTTGATTATGCTATATTTTAGTGATGCAGAATAACCTGTAGCAATTAAGTTATTTTGAGAGGAGTTACAATGGATAAGTTGTTTTTAAGAAAAGCTATTGAATTGGCCATGGAATCTAGGAAAAGTGGTAATGAACCTTTTGGGGCAATTCTAGTAAAAGAGAATGAAATTGTTATGATAGGCAAGAATGAAATCAACTCAAAATGTGATCCAACACATCATGCAGAAATCGGTTTATTAAGAGCCTATTGCAGCGAAAACAATCTATCAGATTTAAGTGACTATACACTTTATAGTTCATGTGAGCCATGCGTTATGTGCAGCGGTGCCATGGTTTGGTGCAGGCTTGGTAAACTGGTCTATTCAGTATCGCATGATCAACTGGCAGAAATAGCAGGTAGTAATATTATGATAAGTTCAGAAGAAGTCTTTAATAACAGTCCTAATCGGCCGGAATCACTTCAACTTCTAAATGAAGAAGGCTTAAAAGTTTTTGAGAATTATTCTTTTGGATAATAAAAATCCGTGATGTTTGCATCACGGATTTCTTATAAATCATATTTTTTATTTTTACTTATTACCAATAAAACCAATCCTGAACCAAATCCAAAACTACCAAAGAACAAACGGACTGTATAATGTACAGGTAAAAAATTTAGAGTAATAATAAGAAGTAATGTAGCCAATAAAATGAGCCTTGCTGTTTTTTTAAGATTCATTTGCCTGCTCCTT
>Ga0070725_10002119_pt1 | contig 10581 bp, 8 predicted proteins | sample tdDd002_FD_69781 | JGI IMG/M metagenome (GOLD analysis project Ga0070725, IMG submission 69781) | Marine sediment microbial communities from the Atlantic coast under amendment with organic carbon and nitrate - tdDd00.2 | ecosystem: Environmental > Aquatic > Marine > Coastal > Sediment | place...
ACTCCTATAAGGCGGGCAAAAGCATTTAAAGAAACTTGCGAGGAGATTGGTGTTACAATATTTGATGGTGAATTAATTGTTGGTGGTATCGGTGAATTTCGTAAGTGTGGTATCTTAACGCCTGAATTCTCATGGACCTGGGTGGATCAAGAAATGGACAATTTTGATAAGAGAGTTCAAGATCCTTATGAAATGACAGATACTCAAAGAGCATTTGTACGAAGTGAGATATTCCCATATTGGAAAGGTCGATCACTTGAAGAGGCCTTTTTAGCACAGTTACCAGAAGAAACAGCGACGTTGGTTGTAGACACAGGATTTGTTGACAATGACTCCAAGTGGCGACAAGCGGTAGGTGAAATTACACCTGATTATCAGGATGTTCTATTTGTAAAAGGCTTTGGTGGATTAATCGAAGAAGCCAAAGAACAGATAAAAACATTATCGATGACATCAGTCGTTGATATGGATAAACGTATTTTTTATGAGTCAACGATACAGACTTCTACTGGGATAATTACACTGGCGAATCGTTATTCAGACCTAGCACTGGCAATGGCAACAAATGAAAAAGATAAACAACGTAAAACTGAACTTGAAGAAATTGCAAGAGTTTGCAAGAAAATACCTGCCAATCCACCAGAAACATTTTATGAGGCCATTCAATTTGTTTGGTTTACCCAAGTTGGCGGTATCCTGTCCGAGAATCCACTGGCACTAAATCCAGGGCGTTTTGATCAGTACATGTATCCTTTTTATGCATCGGATATTGAAGCTGGAAGAACGACTGACGATGAGGTGCAGGAATTGATTGAGGCGTTATGGTTAAAGCTGTCCGAATGGGTTTGGACGATTTCAGCAAATACAGCGGAGTTTTTTGCTGGTTATAACCAATTTCAAAACCTTACAGTCGGTGGGAAAATGAGAAATGGAAAAGATGGTACAAATCCGCTTTCGTTTATGTGTTTAAAGGCGACGGAACAGATAAAAACTCATCAACCAGGGCTGAGTGTCCGGATACACCAAGAGTCACCGACGGCGTTTTTAAATGCAGTAACACATTTGGTCAGCAAGGGAACTGGATTTCCTGCAATTCACAGTGACAGTGTTGGCTATCAAATGTTGATTAATGCAGGTTATGAACCTGAGGATGCCAGAGATTGGAATAATTGTGGCTGTGTTGTACCACATTTTAGAAAGACTGGTGAATGGACGTCTGCTGCAAATATTAACTTTACTGCAGCCCTTGAATTTGCATTAAACGAAGGAAAAAGTCGTTTGTTGGATAAAAAAATTGCTTTGGATGAGCAACCGGCATACATGTTCAAGACTTATGAAGAAGTGGAATCAGCATTTTTCAAGCAATTTGATTACTTTGTCGAGCAGGCTGTCATTGCTACTTTATTGGCTCAAAAACTTCATAAGGAAATGGTGCCACGACCATTCCTATCTTCATGTATAGAAGCTTGTATGACAAAGGGACAGGACTTGGTCAACGCTGGTGCAAAATATAATTTGGGACCTGTGCTGACAGGTATTGGCTTAGCAGTAACTGCCAACTCATTGGCTGTTATTAAGAAACTGGTATTTGAAGATAAAACGGTGAGCATGGCCGAGTTGATGCGTGCTATTGAAGAGGATTGGGTGGGTCACGACGAACTTCGTTCACAAGCACTAGAAGTGCCGAAGTACGGCAATGATATTGATTATGTGGATGATCTAGCGATTAAGATTGCCAACCACTATTACAAAGAAGGGCACGGATATACAGATATCAATGGTAGTCCTTTTAATACTGCTTTTATGGGGATTTCTAATTATTTACCGACAGGAAAAGTTGTTGGGGCAACACCTTGTGGACGTAAAGCCACTATGCCATTATCCGAAGGCGTATCGCCATTTGCTGGAAGTGATCGTTCAACTCCTCTTGCGGCGATGAAGTCGGCAGCAAAACTTAATCAGGATGTCCACTCAGGCGGGACATTGCTCAACTTAAGACTGAATCAGGAATTGGTAAATAGCAAGCGTGGACAAAGTAATTTAGGACATATGATACAATCATTTTTTGCATTAGGCGCATTTCATGTTCAGTTCAATACCATATCAACAGAACTATTAAGAAAAGCCCAAGAAACACCCGAGAATTACAAGGACTTGCTTGTACGAGTAGCAGGTTATAGTACACAGTTTGTCAATTTGTCCCGACAAATGCAGGATGCAATCATAGAGAGGACTGCTCATGACACTTTCTAAGCAGCCATTACAGTCAAATGCCTTGATGATGGTACCACAGAATTATTCTGTCAATGATGGTACTGGTATTCGAACGCTTTTATTCTTTGCTGGCTGTCCACTCCGATGTAAATGGTGTGCAAATCCAGAAAGTTATACTATGGAATTAAAAGAGGGGTTTGTATATGCATACACTGTTGAGGAGATACTGAAAGAGATAGAAAAACAAAAGATTTTTTATAGATTTTCAGGTGGTGGAGTTACATTTTCTGGTGGTGAAGCAATGCTTCAAGCAGATTTTTTGAGCGTTTTAGTGGATAAATTATATGATGATGGTGTTCATTTGGCCATTGAAACATCTGGGAGTTTCAATTTTGAAGAAGTAGAGGATATATTGGCGAAGATGGACCAAATATTTGTAGATATAAAGCATATGGATGCAGATACTCATAGGTATTATACTGGCAAAAGCAATCAAATGATTCTTCATAATATACAGAAAATAAGTAACCTTAATGGTGAGTTGATTATACGTATACCGCTTATAGAAGGCGTAAATGCAACGGATGATAATATAAAAAGGACTGCTGAATTTGTTAAATCAGCAGTCGATATTCCACAAATCGAATTGTTGCCTTATCATACCCTTGGTGAATATAAGTATGAGGTTTTAAATATTACGAATGAATTCGACGCAACAGCAATACCAAGTAGAGAGCGTATTAAATATTTTGAGGAACTCATTGAAAAGATAGGGGTACAAGTTGTAACATATTAATCTTTATTAAGCACAACTTCCTTAGGGTCGTCATCGGATTCAACAACTTGCCAATCCAATTCACATTGGTCTTCCATGATTTTTTCTAAAGGCATAATCATATATTTACCTGTTGCAGTGGCGGCAATTGTGCCATCTTGTAAAATGATTTCACCTGTCCCTTCAAACAGTTTGCGGTTGCTCTTTACGATGCGACCAATGACTTTTACTTCTTCATCAAGAGGGACAGGTCTTTTATACTTCACATTGAGTTCTACAGTAACACCAAATATATCGGGCTTGTCCAGCATAATTGCTCTACCGATTGTCTCATCTAACATGGCACCAGTTAATCCGCCGTGAAGTCTTCCGGGGTAACTTTGATGGTGATTCTTGCCTGTAAATACGGCAAGTAGTTCTTGGGTCTCTAATGCGTAAAAAGAGGCTTTCAGTCCGAAATCGTTTTCTAATCCGCAGACTAAGCACTCACGACTGTTTTCTTGTTTATGTAAGATTTTCAATAACTGTTTTTCGTTCATGTGTATCCTCCTAATATTGTTTAATCATTTAGTTTCTTTAAATAATATGCAACTTTGTAATACTCAATCTCATGGCCAATCTCATTTAGATGATTGGCTATTTTTCTTGCCCCAAGTCCTTTGTGGTGAAGTTCTTCGATCAACTCTCCAATTGAAGCGGTAATCTTTTTAGAACCGCTACTTTTTTCTTTTAAAATCATGCCTTGGTCTAGGCTGTTTTGCTGGGATACATCATAAAGCATTTCCTTGGGTGCTTCATATATTTCAAAGGGCAGATGTTCTTCTGATACCCATGTGGTGATATGTTTTTGGTTCTGAATATCCGTAATCAAAGGAGATGCTGCATCTATACTAAAATTGATGATATCCCTGAACTGACGTATATTTCGAGGATAGTTGGCCTGCAACAACAAATGTTTTGCCATATCTGAAAATGTAATGGCATAATCAATTTTATGGAGTTTTCGCACGGCAGCTTCATATTTCTTGACGAAATGATGTAGCAGAGCTTCTTTTTCTTCCAAACTTCTTTCTCGTAAAGCAGGGAGGTACATTTCATACTGTGCCAAGCGCTGATACAGTTCTGGCAGTAACTCTTCTTTTAAATTTTTAGTGGATGCCGCAATGATGATGACATCTACCTGAATGTCTTTTCTACCACCGATACGACGTATTTTACCTGATTCAATGACTTTAAGCAGCATTGTTTGATATTGATCCAGTGCGTGGGCTTCATCCAAAAATAGGATGCCGCCACTGGCTTGTTCAAATAGTCCAATCTTTTGTGTCGATCCTGTAAAGGCACCTTTTTCGGACCCAAAAATTTCGATAGCAGCCAGGTCAGGATTGGTGTACTGTGCACAGTTGACCTCTATGAAGGGCGCATCCTTGTCAACGACGCCGACTTTAGCTGCATAACGGTGAATCAATTGGGCTAGCATGGTTTTACCTGTGCCAGATTCACCGGTGATAATGGAATGCCTTGGACCACCAATCGAACCGACTGTTCGACGTGCTTTCAAAATGATATCGTGTAGACTTTTGTCCTTACCAATAATGGAATCAACGTTTTCTGCTGATTTGTTGATGTTGATATGTAATTCTAAATGTTTGATCTTTCTATTTAAATCCTGAATTTCTTGGATATCCTTAAAAACAGAAAAGGCACCGACAAATTGACCATCGATATAAATGGGTTGAGAATTTACCACATAATTCTTTCCAGCAACGTGATGGATTTGTCTGTCTTTGATGGCCTGGCGTGTTTTTAAGACTTCAAGCAAGACTGCTTTAGGATAAAAATCTGAGATTGGATTGCCCATCATCTCTTCAACGGTGAAATCAAGATAGTCTGCTGATACCTGATTGACATAGACAATGTTGCCATCTACATCTACAACATTTAAGCCGTCGTTGCTATTGTCCCAAAACAATTCAAATAGATCATGTTCTTTTATCAAGTCCAATGTAAATGTCATTTCATCCCTCTTTTCTCATATTATCATAACATTTTTCTAACGTTTTTTCTAACGCGAAGTCTAACGTTTTGTGAGAATCATTCTATGAGAATATATTAAACGGATACTAGAAATTTAGAAATGCGTTGGGATTTAATTTCTAAAATGGCTAATTGGAAGTGCTCAAGGATTTTAAGTGATTGGTTTGAAAATTTTGGCATGGCATTTGCTCTATAGAGTTGTAACAAACCAAAGGAGGAACAGTATGTCTAATATTACTGAAATTAGATGGCATGGTCGTGGGGGACAAGGTGCCAAAACTGCATCGCTATTGTTGGCAGATGTTGCATTTAATACAGGGGCTTTTGTACAGGGATTTCCAGAGTATGGTCCTGAGAGAATGGGTGCACCGATAACAGCTTATAACAGAATAAGCTCAAATAAGATTCGTGTCCATTCAAATATCTATGAACCGAATTTTGTAGTAGTCGTTGATCAAACATTGCTTGAAAACATTGATGTCTGTAGTGGAATAAAAGAGGGTGGTGCAGTTATCGTCAACACGGAAAAAAGTAGTGATGAAATCAGACCAAAGTTAAAAGGTTACAAGGGTGACGTATATACGGTTGACGCCAAGAAAGTATCTGAAGCGACATTAGGACGCTATTTCCCCAATACACCAATGCTTGCGGCGGTTGTAAAGGTAAGTGAATTGATGTCACAAGAAGTATTTATGGATCAAATGCAACATTCATTTGATCATAAATTTGCGAATAAGCCTGAAGTAGTGGACGGCAATATGAAGGCTTTAGCAATGGCATTTGAGGAGGTACGCTAATGGCAAAATCACAGATTAATGAAAAGAGCACTTGGAGGGAAGTAACGCCAGGTGGTGACATATATGAAAAAGGTAATTCGGAATTTTTTAAAACTGGTGATTGGAGAACAGATCGTCCAGTGTTCTTAGAAGATAAGTGTAAGCACTGTATGTTATGTGTTCCAACTTGTCCAGATGTATCAATTCCAGTATCTGAAGGGAAGCGATTAGATTTTAACTTTGATTTCTGTAAAGGCTGCGGTATTTGTGCAAAGTTTTGCCCATTCGATGCCATTGCTATGGAAAAAGAAGAATAGGGGGCAGACAAATGACAATTAGAGAAAGATTATCCGGTAATGAAGCTGTAGCGACAGCAATGAAACAAATAAATCCTGATGTAATGGCGGCGTTCCCCATTACACCATCCACTGAAATCCCACAGTATTTTTCGCGTTATGTAGCAAACGGTGAAGTACAAACGGAATTTGTACCTGTTGAAAGTGAACACAGTGCAATGTCTGCTTGTATTGGATCTGAATCAGCAGGGGCGAGAACGACAACGGCAACATCGTCTTGTGGACTGGCATTAATGAATGAAATGCTTTATGTGGCAGCTTCAAATAGATTACCTATTACACTAGCAGTTGTGAATAGAGCACTGTCTGGACCAATTAATATTAATGCAGATCACTCGGACAGTATGGGGGTTCGAGATGCGGGATGGATTCAAATTTATTCTGAAAATAACCAAGAAGCATATGATAACTACATACAAGCAGTGCGTATCGGTGAGCATACAGATGTTAAATTACCTGTTATGGTGTGTCAAGATGGTTTTATTACAAGTCATGCAGTTGAGAACATTGAGCTTATCCAAGACGATAAAGTAAAAGCCTTTGTCGGAGAGTATGAACCAGAACATTATCTTTTAAATACTGAAGAACCTATGTCTATAGGACCATACGATTCAGCGGTTTACTACATTGAACATAAGCGACTTCAGGCAGAGGGTATGCTTAATGCAAAACGTGTCATTAAAGAGATTGCAGCTGAATTTGAAGAAATTTCAGGTAGAAAGTACGACTTTTTTGAAAGCTATAAATTAGAGGACGCTGAAGTGGCTATTGTTATTATTAACTCTGCTGCTGGTACTGCCAAGGATGCAATTGATGAATTAAGAGAAAATGGTGTTAAAGCGGGATTGTTGAAGATTAGAGTGTTTAGACCTTTCCCTGCTGAAGAAATTAAAGTGGCCTTAGCACATATACCTGCAATTGCTGTCATGGATAGATCAGAAGGCTTTAGTGCAGTTGGTGGTCCGGTATTTGCAGAAGTGAGAAGTGCGTTATATGATGCGGCGACGAAGCCTAAGATGGTGAACTACATTTATGGTCTTGGTGGACGTGATGTTCGTGTTGACGATATCAAAGAAGTTTATGGTGCATTAGCTGAAATTAAGGCATCTGGCAATGTTGGTGAGACGTACCGTTATCTATCAGTTAGAGAATAAGAGGTGAAAACTATGGCATATAATTTAAAAAATGAAATCACTAAACCTGAACGTTTGGCCAGTGGACATAGAATGTGTGCAGGCTGTGGTGCACCAGTTGCAGTACGAGGTGTGCTAAGAGCGATGAAGGAAGATGACAAGGCAGTTATAGGTTGTGCGACAGGCTGCTTGGAAGTATCGACATTTATGTATCCTTATACATCATGGAAGGATTCTTTCATCCATAACGCTTTTGAAAATGCAGGGGCGACCATCAGTGGCGCAGAAGCAGCACATAAAGCGATGATGAGAAAAGGAAAAATCAAAGAAGACTACAAGTTTATTGCTTTTGGTGGTGACGGTGGTACTTACGATATCGGTTTTCAATCTCTTTCTGGAGCCATGGAAAGAAACCATGACATGGTCTATGTGTGTTATGACAATGGTGCTTACATGAATACAGGTATTCAGCGATCTTCGGCGACACCGAAGTTTGCAGATACAACAACGACGCCAGTCGGAACGGATTCTGACGGTAAAGTACAGATCAGAAAAGATTTGACCGCAATTATGGTTGCCCATAACATCCCGTATATTGGTCAAACCACTTTTATCAAGAATATGAAAGACATGCATGAAAAATCAGAAAAAGCTATTTATAAAAAAGGAGCAGCATTCTTAAATATTATGGCACCTTGTCCAAGGGGCTGGCGATATGAGGCGGCTGACTTGATGGAAATCTGTCAGCTGGCAGTTGATACTTGCTACTGGCCAATGTTCGAAGTAGAGGATGGCGTTTGGAAATTAAGTTACAAGCCAAAAGTTAAACGTCCTATCGAAGATTTCCTTAGACCACAAGGTCGATTCAAGCACTTGTTTGCACCAGGCAATGAACACTTGATTGCTGAGATGCAGGCAGATGTAGATCGTAAGTGGGCTGACCTTCTTGCACTATGTGGAGAAGAGGCTTAAACAATTAATAAATCCATAATAGTAACTCCAATACTATTACAATTACCCAAACACTTTTTGAAAATAACTCATAGAGATACCTCTGTTCAAGGACAGGGGTATTTCTATGTGAAGCATTAATTAAAGTTGTTTGATAATTATGAATACGTTACAATAGAATGAAGTAAAACCAAGGAGGGAAGAGCATTGCTAAAACGACTAGGGATTGTGACATCTAGTGCAGATGTAGGAAATGAATACAAACGACAGTTATTGGGCATATTCGATCAAAGAATAGAAGTAGTGACGTACTCCTTTGATATGAACATGCGGGAAAGTATCGGCAACATCGATGCTTTGTTGATCAGTACATATTCACAGTATGAAGTATTGAAAAAACATATAGAACGGGATGTGGAAGTTGTTATTTCCAGATTAACCTTGTCTAAGGAAGGCTATAATCTCTTTAAACGATCCAATTATGAAAAAAAGTCAGCCCTTGTCAACTTGAATTTTGAGATGTGTATAGAGACGATTGCTACTCTGTATCAATTGGGATTTGATGAGTATGAGTTGATACCGGTTTATCCCAATATGGAAAGTATGCCTGAGTTGAATTATGCCATAACAACAGGTGAAATCAGTCATGTGCCAGATCACATAGAGCATGTGTTGGATTTAGGCCATCGTGTTATAGATAAAAACACAATTGTCGACCTTGCCATCGCTCTTAATTTAGAAGATGTTTTGACGGAGAAACGGGTACTTGCCTATTTTAATACATTGGCATCCCATAACAAGGGCTATGAGTATTTTATCAGTCAGTCAAAAGTGTCCAAAAATCAATTTAACACCTTGTTGTCCATTATGGACAAAGGCGTATTGAGTTTTGATAATCTTGGTGTGATCGAAACTTACAATCAGCAAGCAAAGGAACTCCTAGGATTACAGGATGAATTGGCAGGCATGCACCTTAATGAAGTTCTTCCAAAACATATTTTTGAGGGTTACATGAACAAGAAAACCCAACAGTTGAATAAGTTGGTAACCGTGAATGATCACAATGTCACCGTATCCATATTTCCAATAGCCGACATTTATACTGAGGGTGGCGGAACAGCTATCAATGGATCATACGCTATTCTAGAGAATTTTGAAGATCGTGAGGACACTCAAAATAAATTAAGACTACAGTTGTCTAATAAAGGTCACGTGGCAAAGTATTCCATAAATGACATCATAGGTAAAAGCACTGCAGTCAAACAAGTAAAGGAACTTGTCGCCCGAATGGGGAATTCCCAATCTGCGGTCTTGATCACCGGTGAAAGTGGTACAGGGAAAGAATTGATTGCTCAGGCAATTCACAATGCTTCACCTATCCGTGAAAAACAATTTGTTGCGATTAACTGTGCTGCGCTATCAGCAAATCTACTTGAAAGTGAATTGTTCGGTTATGAGGCAGGTGCCTTTACAGGGGCATCTAAGAACGGGAAAGCTGGTATATTCGAACTTGCCCATAATGGCACCTTGTTTTTAGATGAAATAGGGGAAATGCCATTAGAATTGCAGGTACGTCTCTTGCGCGTGATTCAGGAACAAGAAGTAATGCGCGTCGGTGGTAACAAGATTATCAAGGTCAATGTTCGAATTGTGGCTGCGACCAATAGAGACCTACACAGCCAGGTGAAACAAGGCCTCTTCAGGAAGGATCTCTTCTATCGCTTGAATGTACTACCGATCAATGTACCGCCCTTACGTGAACGACAAGACGATATCATGTTGTTGATGGACTATTTCAAATCACTAAGTGGATTTGAGTATAATATATCTGATGACGTGACGAACTTTTTAAGCGCTTACAATTGGGACGGTAATATAAGAGAGTTGCGAAACTATGTAGAGTATTTCGATAATGTGGGGACAGATATGATTACCATGAATCATCTACCCTATTATATGAAAGAGCAGATGAAAGAGGACCATGCGACCAGCCATGAAACCTTTAGCGGATTAAATGAGAAAGAAAGTTATGTGTTGAGACGGTTCTATGACGCCTTTAAAGAAAAGCGCAAAATGGGGCGGAGAAGTTTGTCTGCTGCTGCCTATGACGATAATGAGTTTTTAAGTGAGTACGATATAAGAAGTATATTAGCTACATTGAAGGAGTTGCACTATATTCATGTCGGTGTTGGGCGTGGTGGTAGTACGATTACAAAAGCAGGCATTCAACTCGTAGAAAATTAAATAGAATAAAAGTACACTAATCAATTAAAGGGTTAATGGGTTTTTAAAAACCCATTAACCCTTTAATTGATTAGTGTACTTTTATTCTATTTAAT
>Ga0070725_10002124_pt1 | contig 10572 bp, 12 predicted proteins | sample tdDd002_FD_69781 | JGI IMG/M metagenome (GOLD analysis project Ga0070725, IMG submission 69781) | Marine sediment microbial communities from the Atlantic coast under amendment with organic carbon and nitrate - tdDd00.2 | ecosystem: Environmental > Aquatic > Marine > Coastal > Sediment | place...
CATTTTGTGTCAGAACATAGTTCATTTATTGTTGTTTATGTTACCCTAATGCTAAACTTAGCTTAATAGATAGTTAGTGAAGGACAATTCTTTTTCTCCTTGCAAAAACATTTAGTTTTTGACTATATCTTTAATAAGCATTTATGTTGTTTCTTTTTTTCTGAATCTACCGCTCATAAAAAACATAATAACTTTTAGCCCGCTTCTTAACAGCCAATTGTCTAGCTCTTTATGAGCAACTTTTAGTTCTTTCCTAATTTCAATTTCTTGTGGGCAGTGCTTTTCACATTTACCACAATCGGTACATAGGTCTGCGCCAGATTTTTTTGTACCCATCATCCCTATAACTTTCCCTAAGTATTGAAACTGTGACTGTCTATCCTTAAAGAAGTACTTGTTGTTATAATCCGTAAATGTACCTGGGATATCAACATTAAACGGGCAAGGCATACAGTAATTGCATCCCGTACAAGGTACTTTCATAAGCTCTCTATAAATCTCTTTAACATCATTTACAATTCCAATTTCCTCTTCAGACATGCTTTGAGCTTTCGTCATTTTAGCGACTTCTATGTTTTCTACAATATGTTCATCAACGTTCATACCGCTAAGTACAACACCTACCTCTTGATGATTCCAAATCCAACGTAATGCCCAAAATGCTGGCGATCTTTTCTCAGTATATTTATTAAACTTTTCAATAACCCTTTCAGGCGCTTTGGCTGCTAAATTACCTCCTCGAAGAGGTTCCATAACCACTACACCAATACCCAACTCATTAGCTCTTTTTAATCCTGCAAGTCCTGCTTGATTATATTCATCTAAATAATTGAACTGAATCTGGCAGAACTCCCAGTCATAATCTTCTAGAATTTTGATGAATTCTTCAGGTCTACCATGGAAGGAGAAGCCAATATGTCTAATCTCCCCTTTTTCCTTTTTTTCTTTTATAAATTCAAGAATTCCAAGTTGCTTCAGTTTTTCCCACGTTTTCATACTGTCTAGCATATGCATCAGATAGTAGTCAATATAATCTGTATCTAGTCGCTCAAGTTGTGTATCAAAGTACTTACTTATTTGTTCTGATCTGTTTACTAAAAAAGCAGGAAGCTTATCGGCAATATAAATTTTCTCTCTTATATTATGTTTCTTAATGAATTTTCCAAGCATTACTTCACTTCTACCACTGTGATAAGGATAAGCTGTGTCGTAATAGTTAACACCATTTTCGAAGGCATACAACATTTGTTGATCAGCTTTCGCTTCATCGATTCTACCGTTTTTAGTTGGAAACCGCATACATCCATATCCTAATACGGATACATCATCTCCACTTGCTACTAATTTTCTATATTGCATTTCTTATCCTCCCCTAGTTCAATTGATTTCAAGTACCGAGTTAACAAGATTTGTGTCAAAGTAAATTCATCCGTCCATTTAGCTGACACCGTGTCTGTAAATAAATTATACACCTTACCCGACATCGTGTCAACTATTTATTGAAAGTCATCCAAACCTATGCTAACATTACCTTAGAGGTGAGAAAATGGAATTTAAGCGCGCAAGAACAAATGCTCAAATAGAAGAACGACGAAAAGAAATTCTCATTGCTTCTGCTGAGCTGTTTGATAAAGGGGACATTGAAGATGTTCATTTTAAGGCAATTGGAGAAAAGACATCCTTTGCAAGATCTACAATCTACAAGTACTACACAACGAAAGAAGAAATATTACTAGACTTACTTTTAGTAGATGTAATGAACTGGGTATATGATGTAAGGGAGTTTACAGACAAATATGAAACACTTTCTAAAGAAGAATATTGTCATGAGTTCACTCAATCCTATGTCGGCAATGAGCGATTACTGAGACTTATGTCAATATTGTATTCAGTTCTTGAAAAAAACTGTAGTTTAGAGAAATTGACTGAATTCAAAAAGAACTTAATGGGTTTTATGGCACCTTTGTATCAAAGTATTCAAAAGTTTTTCCCAACTGCTAGCGACGAGGCAATTGGTACTTTTATATCTACAACATCGAGCTATGTCCTTGGGCTATACCCTTCGACACATATCTCTGAAAAACAGAAGAAAGCCATTGAACAATCAGGTTACGAATACGACATTATGAATTTTGAGGAGATGTGTTACAAAGGATTTTTAATATTGTCTTCTGTTCTTTAATGTCTGTTTGAGTGAGACATCTGAGAAATCACCATCTACTTATTAGGTGGTTGCTTAATAACTAGTAAGCCGTAATATATTAATAAGTATTATAAAACCCAGCAATGAGTATTGATATGTTCCCTTGTTGTAGACATTGAAAAATAAATCAGTCTATACAAAGGGAACATATCAAAAAATCATTACTGGGTTTAATGTTTTGATAGCAACTAGGTGTTTTAAAAATAGTAATGCAAATATCACACTATACATTGGTTTTATAATGAAACAGCTAATGCTGTCCAATGCCAAATGGATCATTTAATGCATTGAGTAGTGCAATGAGTCCAATAGTGAATCCAAGTATTTCAATACCAAAATAAGCCTTTTAAAGTAAACTATATAGCACCATCAAGTTTATGTAGTTTTTCTTTTAAACTAGAAACTGACTTCCTTAAAACCAATTCGGTTTTAGTCTCAATTACTGCTGAAATATTTTTGTCTCTTATTATTTCTACAAACCGATCTATGTCCATTTCGCCCGTATATAACTGAAGATGATTTTTCTCACCTATTGCATCATGAATATGCATATGAGAAACTCTATCTGCTCTTGCTTCTATAAAGTCTTTATCCAAGTGACCACTGGAATGGTCATGACCAATATCCCATGTTAACTCAAACACTTTACTCTCTAATAAACAATCAACGCCTTGTTTCAAATAATCGATATTAAATATACCTGTATTCTCAATAGATATGATAATATCAGAATCCCCAATGGCATTATCCATTTTCAATCTAAATGCTTCAATATGACTCAAATATTGATCCCTGAAATTTTCATACAAATATATTTTTTCATCAGGCAATGTAAAATGTACACCTCTACTCATGTGCATGTTTAGTCTTGAACTACTAACTTTCTTCATCAGTGTTATAGTATCTACTACAATATCATGATTCACAGTTCTCACTTTATCGTTTAAGTGAGCAATATCTATATCTTCTGGAATATGAAACGTAAAGAAAACACCATATTTTTTTTGAATCTTGTTCAAGTATTCTGCTGTTAAAACAGATGCCTGATACTGAGGCAGATTCATATTTATCTCTATAAAATCTAGGCCAAGCTCATTACACAGTTTTGCATTTGCGTCTAACGTCTCTAGTTCAATTAATGTAGGAATACCAAGTTTCATATTGTTCACCTCTTAAATTTATAATCCATAGTAAAACGCCTAATCCTACGACTTAACTATTTGCTTTATTTCTAACCTAATCCCCAGTTCTTCCAACTTGTCTTCAAATACTTTATTTTTCTTCTTATTCTCAAAATTTCCTTTTGCAGATCGTATAGGTGCATTTTCTAAAAGAATAAAATAATCTTCTGGACTTTGTTGTTTTGCTTCCAATATGTATAGTTCTTCTAGGGTAGTCAAAGTACTTAAATTCTCAAAGTTACTCAAATGGTTCATTTTCTTTAGATAGAGCTTCTTTAATGAATTTAAATTATTAAAACAAGGTAAGCTGTTCACCTTATTCAGACTCTGTAAAAATAAGGTTTCAAGGTCTATCATATAGGAAATAAAATCAACGTCTTCAATACCTCTTACTTGCCAAAGTTCTAAGTATTTCAATTGTTTCAGTTCTTTTAATACAGATACATCTTTTACGCTTCCTTGCCTAACATCTAAAACTTGCAGTTTATTTAATCCCTTCAAGAAATCCAAATTTTCTGCTTTAACAGTTCTAAAATTTAGGGCTCTTAAATTTATAAGCTTTGATATTGTATGAATATTTTTAGTGTGCCCTACTACAGAAAGAACCTTAAGGTTTTCGAACTTCTCCAGAACATTCAAGTCTGGTTTTTTAGACTTTGTTTGATCCAAATAAAGTTCTTCCAAATTTTGAGGAATATTATTCAAGCATTCAAATGATTCTAGGTTATATATACCAACAGAAAATGATTTAAGCTTTTTCAAACTACTCAAACATTGAATATTCTTAACTTCGTCTACACAGTCAATTGTGAGTTTTTCGACATCGGATATTAGCTCCAGAACACTAAGGTCGCATATATCTTTTATAAAGTGAAATAACCGTATACTAATATCAGGTCGATTGGCAATAATTATCTTAGCTATAGCTTTCCAACTTGTTTTACTTATCCCTTCGCTGATTTGGAGTATTTTAATATTTTTATCTTCGGCTATATTATAAAGTTCCTTATTATCGATAGGTTCTCTAATTTCGTATCTATCTTTAATCATATTCAGGTATCTCATGTTTTCCTCGTTTCAAGTAAATTAATCTTATATCTACCCTACTATAATTCAATACCCAATCTTTGGAATCCTTTTAAAAAAAGTATTACAATGAATTCTACCTTTCTTTACGTCAATTCAGACCAGCGTCCTTTAACCGGATATTACAAGAATAGTACCTCATGTAAATAGTTGATGAAGCTCTATTCATTATTAATAAAAAACCACCCTACATAGTAGAGTGGTGATACTGTTTACAAAGTCAACGGTCTATCATATGTTAATAACTATAGCTCCAGTCCTTGATTTTTCTTCGACGTGTTCATAAGCCAACTTAATATCATCCATTTTATAAATAGTATCAATCAATGGTCTGTAATTGCCCTCAAGAACGAGATCCATTATAATCTCTAAGTCACCACTTGTTGCCTTATCAATATCGAAAATGTACTTTTTCTTTTTACTGAATAATTGCGCCATTAAAATCTCTACTTTCATAACAGTTGTTACATAGGTTCCTGATTCTTTGAGCAAAGAGTCTAAAACCGTCTTTTTCTCTCTACCGGCTGTATCAAGTATTAAGTCAAACTTTTGACCAAAATCTTTAAGCTGGGTTGTTTTATAATCAATCGTTTCCTTTGCACCTAAAGAAAGTACAAAATCACGACCTGATTCACTACAAACACCTATAACTTTAGCTCCTAAAGCAGTTGCATATTGTACAGCATAAGACCCAACTCCACCAGATGCACCAATAATCAAAACATCTTGGCCTTCTGTAAGATTAGCCTTATCTAAAAAGTACTTGGCTGATAAAGAACCAAACACCAAAGAAACAGCTTCTTCATGTGTCAAAGTTGTAGGCTTTTTTATAACAATATCCTTTTCGTTCACTTTAAGGAACTGTGCATGGCTACCCGTATTAATTCCTAACGAACCCATGATTTCGTCTCCAACCTTATATTTCTTTACAGTATTACCAATCGCAACAACTTTACCAGAAAAGCTACTGCCTAATATTTTATTCCTAGGGGTAATAGGCCCAGCAAACAGTCTTGCTAAAAATGGATTTCCGCCTCTTAAATGGCAATCTCCTGCATTAACTATAGTCGAATAAACTTCTACTAATATCTCATCATCATTTATGTTTAAATCAGACACCTCTTCAATTTTTAAAACATCTGTTGAACCAAATTTATGATATCTTACGGCTTTCATACAATCATCCTTTCTGTTCTTTTATAACATCATTTTATTATGGATAAAAAATAGATGCATTGACTTAAGTCAATGCATCGCAAGTTTTCTTATTAAGTTTCTTAATTCTCACTTTTATCTTTCAACTGTTTAGCTAGATTTTTGAACTCTCCGTGACTTATAGATCTTCCCGGATAAACTATATTTTTCAACTTAAACACCTCTGGTATCCAATCTTTAATAAATATTTGAAAAGGACTACTCAGGTCTCCATTAACTTCGTCTATAAACCAGTAGTAAACTTGAGAATCATATACACCATACTTAAAAGGATAAATGTATAAGCAGCCAATACATTTTGTATTATCAGGTGTCACAATTGTATATGCAAAACTTTTGTTTGTATCAAATTCCTCTTGATGATATTGCAAATCCTCATAGTTTTTTTCTAATGTCATATCGTCAGCTGGCCAGTCATCATTATCATCAAATATCTGACGCAGACTTTCTTTACTAGACATTACTGCTTTATAGTCTTTCTCTACCTCTTCAACCGTTAACTTCCTGAGGGTAAACTTTTTAGTTTCTACTTCATAGGGTGCATTGAAATCCTTTGGAACAAATATATAAGACATAATCTCTCCTCTAGGGTTTTTATCTATAATTCATAATCATTAAATTACTTACGAAGAATACGGTACAAAAGATATACCATATAAACACCTAAACAGATAAGCAAAAATTCAATAAGTAAAAATGCAGTACTAATCACATCAAAACTCCAAATCATAAACGAACTCGCTCCTATCATCTTAACTGTTGTAGGTAAAAACAGGTAAGCTGTAACATTAACAATAAACGTTGAGATAATTGTGAATAAAACAACTCCCTTTCGCTCACGATTATAGCTTTTGCACTCTTCTTTCTTTGCAGGATGAGGTTTCGTAGTTCCAATGAAGTCGTACACTTTCCTTGTCGTAATATCAACAAATAACACTTCAAAAACGAGCAGAACACTTATTGCTCCTAATATGGACTCTATCATAATGAATACTCTTCCTTAAGAAAATTATATGTATCTAAGGAGCACTTATACTCACCTGATGTTCCTTGAACATTCACAAGTCTATCAAATGCAGGATTATATTCCCTAATTCTATCGTTTACAGCATCCTTAATATAATCTGATTTAATAGTAAAAATATGCTCATCATCCTCACTTCGATGATTAGTACCCGATAAAGCATGCTTAACAGTTTCTTTAAATTGAATATCTAAGAATACTCTGTATCTCGACATTGTATTTTTTAAAAGCGTCTTAGCTTGTGAATTAGTTAATTGAAAAATACGGGCAATTTCATTTTCTGTTGGTATGTCGGTGTCAAAATAATGACCTAACAATAAAAACAATCTCAACTCTCTCACTTCTGCACTTCTTGAAGGTATACCACTTTCCGTAAACATCTTTAGGTATTCTGTAAAGGCAGACTTGGCAATCTTATTAAAGGCTTCTTGCAGTTCGGCGTCTGTTATTCCTAAACAATCTTTTATAATTCTTTCATTAGTTTCACTTAGTATATCGCCTGTTTGAAATTTTACTTCAGTAATGCTCATGTTATCATCCTTTCTTAAACTGAATCTCACTAATTTTTAAAAATAAAATACTAGCATATTCATTCTTTTTTGAATTGTGAAGTTCAGCACATTATGGCCTAATAATCCGTCACCCATTAACAATCAACTTTTTCCTTCACCCAACATATCATTGTTGGAATTAATTCATATAGTTCAATAATCGATTCAATAGCTCTAAGCGATTCTCCGACTCCAACAGATTTCTCCTCTGTAGTATTGCTTTCAACTCCCTTTGAAAGTCTCAAATTATATTCTAACCAACCCAATTGGCTTCTCATCATGCTGTACATTGCATCTTCCAAATTTTCTATTTGCTTACCACCAGCATCAATATATGCTGTTATAAATGATTGAAACATGTTTTTATCTGGAGTCACACCATTAATAGAACTCCAATACAAAGCTACCTGAAATAGTTCTATTCCAGGATTGATATAACCTGCAACTTCCCAATCAATAATGATAGGATTATATCCATCCCACAAAACATTTTTAGGATCTAAATCACGATGGCTTATCACTAGTGTATTCTGAAGTTTCTCACTAGAAGAAAAAGTTCTAACATAAATCTCTTTAAGAATTTGCTTCTTGTCTTCTAAAAGTTGTTTCAACTTTAAATCATCAATATCGTTCACCGCTATCATCTTATCCCACTCAATATTTACAAATGAAATCTGCTCCATATTCTCACCATAAATAGATGAGAAATCTATTGTATGTAATCTTCCTAATATATTACCGATTATCTTGCATCTCTCAACATCTACTTTAGTCGCATCTATTGGTTTTGCCTCTATCCAAGGAAAAACAAGATAATACTGTGAATCAATTTTATGAACTGTATTACCATTGTCTGCTAATGCAGGTACAGCAGACAATCCATTCTCAAATGCAATCCGTGCTACCTTTTCTGAAAAAAGATAGTTCGACATTGCTTGTTCTCTCTTCATTATTTTTGGATTCAATGCCTTTATAGCATAATCAGACTTACTAGTTTTTACTTTATACATATGATGTAGAAATCCACCATATATTTGTTTAGGTTGACCTACTAGTTTTCCTAAATCAAGACTATCAGTTAACTCACTAAATTTTAAATCATATAATATATCATTCATTTTGTGCCTCTTTTCAAGCAGTCGAATAATGTTACCTAAACCAAAAATAGTAGATTGTTGCAGTTAACGTTCCGTGTTTTTATGACGTGGCAATCCTACAGCTTTCTAAATGGTTATTTTCATTCCATCATATGCAAACTCAATACCATCATATGATTTCTCAAGTTCTTTATAATCACTAAATGATTTTCCCCAATCTTGAATAAGGTCGGCCTTTTAATCTTGCTTCGCAACATATTTCGCATTCACACAGTGGTCTTGGAAGAGATACGCATCCGCCACTGCCTATAATTTCAAACTCCATCTTTTTTCCTCTTCTTATCATTTTTATTGAACTTGCTTCTATTTATTCTTCTCAAACATGAATTCGTACGAAAGACGATTTTGCAAACAGTGTGTTATGTGAAGTACTATGAAACAGAAATACACCAATACTCTCAAGAGATTTCGATTATTATATATCATTTAAGAATCTTTTTTAGATATACCATGTCAATTAACTGCTGCCCGCAATCATACATCTCATGATCATAATTATCGATGAAAAAATTCTTAATCACATGAGATTCTTCAAAACCACAGCATTTATAAAAATCTAAAATTCTTTTACTATCTCCAGTTCCAACATTCATGACGCTACAAACATCCTTGTAATATTCGAATAAATATTCGATAAGCTTTTTACCATAGCCCTTTGATTGATATTTATCATATGTTGCAATATTCTTTAGTTCATAATTATAAGTCTCCTCTTTGGTTACAACACATATCGACCTCAAAATATTTTCATCATATAGTGCAAACAAATCTCCTCTATCTAGATAAAGTTGAATCATATCCTCTGATTCATCTGCTAACAGCAACAAATCCATATATTGATTTTTATTACTTGTTATTTTTTTTATATTCATTATTAGACCTCCAAGAAATTTTTCTCTGAATTCTCTAATTAATATTTTGAAATCGGGTGTAAGTTTCATAGTTTTTCACATAACGCTTCGCGTGTTTACGACGTGTACAACCCACAGCTACTTGTCATGTTGGAAATACGCTGCAATATGAAGTAGCGATATTCCCTACTTTGAGTCAACTTTCAAATTTGATTTCTTTAAACCTAAGCCGTTCCAAAACTCAGGAGGATATATTAATTCGTCAGGCATACCAGCCCACCCTCTAGTAAGATTAAGTTCATAACCTTCTTCTAATTTGGTGTATTCTACTCCATTAAGGTAAATTGCATCCCAATCACCTGTATACTCAATGTCATCTAAACTATCTGGATAACTACCATTTCTAACGTTATGTAACTCTATAAGTGCAATTGAAGTCTTGAAATTCTGATCGCCAAATTTTTCGTCTGCTTCTTCGCCAAACTCTCCAAGTAAATTACAACCTGATAGTAATGTTATTAAAAACAACATTATAATAATCTTTTTCATTTTTCCTCCTGAGTCACTTTGATAGCTATTTCATATAACTTTTCGCGTGTTTACTATGGACGCCCTCTGGTTACAAAATATGAAGTTCTAAACAACTCTAGTTTCGAAAAGCCTCGAACTTTATAACCGCAAAGCGTCTGTTGAAAACGGACGTACTAGAGGATGTAATTTGCGGTTTACAAGCTCCATGGTTGAAGCAAAAACCACAAAATTAAGAACCCGTCTTTGAATATTGCCGTGCGAGATAACCAATTAGAATTTAATTGTGATGTTTTCTAAGTATTACCTAATTCACTACGTCGATAATCCTCTACCATTAACTTCATCGTGTATATATTTCTATATGGAGACTCTGCTTCATCATCGACAATCTCACCTGTAATTTCAAAGCCTAATTTCTTATAAAGTGCTATGCCTCTTTCGTTAAATGGAAACACTTCCAAATCAACGGATTCAAGACCTAATTCGTTAAATGCAAATTCTAAAACCTTTCTCGTTGCATTAAATCCAATTCCTTTAGAAAAGTATTCCTTCTTAAATATGCAAATTCGGTAATGACAATTTATCTCTTCAATATCACTTAAAACTACTTCTCCAATTATTTTTTTCTCATCTAGTATCAAAAAATCATATCGACTTTTATTTTTAATTACATTCTCAACATAGGAAATAATTTGTTTTTTCGTAAAACTACCAGTTGTACCCGTATAATAATTGGATTCGCTGTTAGATTCCTCAAAGCCACTTTTATAATA
>Ga0070725_10002131_pt1 | contig 10544 bp, 8 predicted proteins | sample tdDd002_FD_69781 | JGI IMG/M metagenome (GOLD analysis project Ga0070725, IMG submission 69781) | Marine sediment microbial communities from the Atlantic coast under amendment with organic carbon and nitrate - tdDd00.2 | ecosystem: Environmental > Aquatic > Marine > Coastal > Sediment | place...
ATATCTTTGGTAAGATCTGCCGAACCACGGCCAGTTGAAATCGTCGCCCCTCCCACCGTATGAGATAAGTTCGACCAATTGATCCCTTGCTGATAACCATCACTCAACGTAACTTCCATGATTTTGGCTTCTAATATCACTTGACGTTGCATTCGCAACTGAGAGATACCTAGGAACTGTTTGATCTCGCGAATTTCATCAGGATAAGCGCGCACGGTGAGAACACTTGCTTGCGGTGATACCACAACACTACGACCATTCCCGGCTCCAATTAAGGTGCTCGCTGCTTTTTCTAACTGTGCCCAAAAATCGCTTTCACTGGTGGTTTCAATTTCCGTACCGCCAGTAGCAGTAGTACTTTTGCTGCTGCTCGATGAGTTTTTGTTTGAACTGGATGATGAGCTAGAGCCTGAAGAAGAACTATTGTTACCATCTTTGCTCGTAATTGACCCAGAAGTAATTGAAGTCAACGATTTTCCAAGGCGTTTAAACTGTAAATAATCAACGGGAATGGTTTCAGTGCGTAACCCTGCTGGGTACACTTGGATCACTTTGCCATTTTTTACCACATCAAAGCCGTACATATCACGCACGACATCCAGCACTTCATCTAAAGTAACGTCGGATAGGTTAACTGTAATTCGGCCAGACACATTCGGGTGGATCGCGGCACTAAATTCGGTACCTTTGACTAAGCTGGCAAAGAAGGTTTTCGCTTCGACACCATTCGCTTGAACACGAAAGCGCTTAAGTGCCGATTGCGGGGTCATAGGTTGACCATCAAAATGAGGCATTAAGTCATCTTGTACCGAGGCAGGCAGTTCCTCGAGGGCTCGGCTATTGGCTTCATTCACCGCTTCATTTAGGGCCTGTTTCACTTCGACAGGATCGCGATGCCCCATGGCACAGCCCATTAACGATGCAATTAGAATTCCTACTACAATTTTACGCATATTAACCATCAAGCCTTAGCTTAGTGTTTGATTTTTGCCGTAAACAGTTCGAGTTTCCACTGTTTGGCACCTTTTTTAATAACAACAAATTCAGGGGTTACCCGGCTTGTTGTATAGCCGTTAATCACTTTACCTTGCTCGACAATGCGATCATTAATGATCGCATAACACTGCTTGCCGTTTTCACACACGATCGACTGCAGTTGCGGCAACGGCGCCTTTCGCACCGGGCGATGGGTTGGTGTGGTTTTCTTAGGCGCTAACCAACCTAGTGGCGCGGTCGGATCTTGGCTTGCCGCCACTTGAAAGTGCATCAATAACATCACAAAACCAATAAACCTAACCACCGATAAACTCCTGCCCCGTACCTAAGGTATATACCACTAAGGTTAAACTTGCCGTTGGGTACTTATCGACCTGATACTGAAAGCTACGCCAGAAATAACGCACTGGCATGGATTCCAACTTAGCGAGATAAGCCTGAATATCAAAATATTTACCCGTGAGCTCTATTTTCACCGGATGAATATAGTAACCCGCATATTGGGTTTGCCCTTCGGCCATGATCGGCTCTGCTGGCAGTGACTCCAACTTTGAGAGCTTTAGGTTTGAGCTCGACAGAAGGACTTGCTCTAACAGCTCCGCCATTTGACTTGGCGTAACTAAGTTTTTAACAATTTCATCCAATTGAGTATCAAGCAGCTCACTTTGTAGCACTAATTGCTGATACTTTATGTCGATCTCTTTATCGGGGTCGCCCTTGAGCTGGTTCGTAACCCGAGCAATTTCGTTTCTGCTGCGAATAACGGTGTGTTCTATGGTTTGCAACTGGCTTTTTTGTACCGCTTGACGCTGCAACGCAGGTTCAACTAAAAATGTCAGCATGACCATGAAAACGCCAACTAAACCACCAAAAGCAATGATCCACTTCTCACGCGCGGTTAAAGCGCTAAATTTTGCCGAAAGCGGCTCCAATACCGACATCATTGGCTCCCCCCTCGCTTAGTTTTTAAATCAAACGTGACAATGTCGTCTTCGTTACGACCGATGGTGAGTTTCTCAAAGCTTCGCCCCACCAAGTCTAATTCATCTTTAAACTGCTTAATCCAATTCGGCACCACACTCGGGTTACGGGCCAAGCCACTTACATTGAGTGTATTGGGTTGAATTGAGATGGAGCTCAGAGAGATATCATTACGCCCAAGGCGAGCCAAGGCGCTCATCACACCGGAATAGCCTATCTGTTGCGACTGCTCAAACTGAGCGACCGCTTTCAGCGAGGCCTCTTTCCCCTTCACATCGACCTCAAGCCTTTCGACTGCCGCCAATTTTGCCGGAGATGGCTGATGTTGTGCCACCAACGACTGCAGCTCTTTCAGTTGTTGGTTGAGTTGTTCTGACTGCTGACGCGCTTGGTCAATCTGTTGTTGCTGCTGGCTATTCTGATATTGCGTATAACCGTAGACACCGCCCATCAACAGACCAACCACCAGCCAACTGGCAAGCACCGTAGGTAAGGTAAAGTACTCTTTTTTCGGTTTAAGGTGAGCGGGGTAAAGGTTGACCCCAGATAGCCCGACATGCAAAGCGTGCAAGGATAGTAACACGCCACAAGCGCTGTCGCTGTCGTGCAAGGCGGCGACTTTCACGCTTAAGCGCTCTTCAAGAGCTTGGATTAACTCTGCATCGACTTCATCATCACAGCAGGTATATAACTTATGAAACTGTGCCTGTTTTACCTGAGAGGAGAGATAATCTATCGAGCGCTGCAGTTCGAGGGCCAAGCCATCAATTTGAAGCGAGTTCGCGTTTTCCCCGGTGACCGGTGCCATCACGCCACGAATCGTGCGATGAAAACAGTTTTTCTGCTCAACATAAGCGTTAATTTTAAAGCTGCTCTTGGCGCTTTGATGCAACAAGACAAAATTTTGAATATCGCTAAGGCTCTGCCCCCAAACTTCGTCTTCAGGAACCACGCGCTGCAGGTGAATATGTTGCTTTTCAAACAGAGCCAGCAAAGGAGTAAGTACTCGCTGACTTAAGACATAAGCTTGCAGTTTATTGCTGTTAGGCAATAACACGCCATCGGCGACAATTTCAGTCACCCTTTCTGAAACCAGGTCTTTTAGCAAAAAAGGTAATGCAACCGCCCACTCTTCTTCGGGCAGTTCTGGTTTTTCAATCTGATAGCTTTGATAATGATGAGCCCCAAGGGTGACGATAGCATTGGCGCCTGCGTATGCCTCATTACTAAGGGCCGAGGTTAATGCAGACAACCAGCCCGAAGCATCGATCGAAAAATGCTTGGTTTCCCCTTCAAAAGTGAGATAAACCGCATCTTCTAACAGCACCAAACTCAAAAGACTTAAGCTAGGTTTTGTTCTTTTTAGTTTGTCTAAAAAAGAGGCCACATTCATTCTGATTTACTACTCACTTAACGTTTGATCGCCACCGGTTTCGACGTCCGATAGTCACTTTCTTTGCTTGCACAACGGGTAACATTTGGGTTTCTTTGGCAAAGAGTCGCCCTTGCCCGCCATCAACGCCGATTTCTTTTAATGCTTGCCATTCTTGTTCTCGTTCTACCCCTACTGCTATAACTTTAGTTCGACTATCAATACATGCGCCAATTAAGCTACGAATAAAGAGTTGGTTTTCCTGCCTTTGGTCGATTTTCTTACTCAAACTACGATGCAACTTAAGATAATCAATATCTAAGTCTTTTATGTAGTGGGTACTGGTAATAGTTCGCCCCGCCTGCTGCACGATGATCTGACACCCCAACCCTGAGATCATTCGGATCACCGGACGAATAAAGTCGAGGTTCTTCACTAGCGCCCCTTCCACAAACTCAAAGCTAAGTTGATGGCGTATGCTCGTCGGCAGTTGCAATAATTCATCCCGAAACCATCGCGTATAGGACTTTTGTTTAAACGGCATGACGTTCAGGTTGATAGAGTAACATATATTGTTCTGATTATTTACCTTTAACCAGTGAATGATTTGTTGTATTACCACCTTATCCATCTGCGCCTCATAACCGACTTGTTCTAAGGCGGCACTAAAGCGGGAAGCTTTAATAATGGCGCCGCTGTGATCATCGGGTATACGGGCAAACAACTCTTGATGTAAAGGTATTTTATCTTTCCCATCAATAAGATAACAAGGCTGTTCGAAGATAAACACCTTGCCGGGTTTAAATGCCTTATCAAATAAAGTTCGCCAGCGGACACTGCCCCGTGATTCGTCGTTCTGTGTTTTTTTCTTAAAGCGATTCCAGCTATTGTGCTGCTCTATCAAGGCCGACTTTAACGCCGTTTCTGTCTCTTCAAGTATGTAACCGCGGCGCTCTCCTTCACGATACATGCTTATGCCGATATGGCACCAATTATCCGATTCCAGCGACGGTAATAGGGCGAGTTTTTCGAGCTGCTTCAAACACTGAGTCGCCACATTCGCGATATCTTTACTATTTTGATGCGGGATCAAAATCGCAAAATCCGCGTCATAGTAGCGGGAGAAAATCACGTCAGGATACTTCTGAACGATGTTCGAAATGACCCGACCAACTTCAACAATAAATTGGTCGCACGCCTCTTTATCTTGCCGCTCTTGTGCCTCTTCCCAATCTTTTATTCGTAATAACAGCACCCCACCATGTGAGCCGCCCTCTTGCAGCGCAGACTCTAACTTACTGTCGAACAATACTCGGTTCGCCGCGCCCGTCAGTTGATCTAAAAAAGTATGGGTGCGAATAAAGGTATCAAAACGGCTGCGCTCTTGGCGCGCATCGTTCAACTCTTCAATCAAGTTATCTAACGCTTCGCTAGCGGTATACGGCCACTCTCTTTCGTCACCTTTGGCGTGATCTTGCACACGTCCCGCCAAAATCATTCGCCCACGTTCTTCTAATAACTCAGAGCCATAGAGCTGGCCTTTTAGCCATTTAACGCCACGCAGCAAACAAAAAATAATTAGCCCAACCGCGAGAGTAATGGAAGACATCGCCTCCATCGAGTAACTGGCATTGAGGTAGGGCGGAATCACCTTAAAGTTGGCGACATAATCTGAGTGACTTTCTAATGGAAATGAGAGCAATTTTAAACGAGTTTGATCAACAACCGCCGCGGTGTCTCGAAATTGATACACTACGCCAGCTTTGGAGATTATTTCCAACTCGATAACATTGCTTGATTTGAGTATTTTCGGTAGCCATTTGGCCATGGAACGCGCAGCATCAGGATCGTCAATTTCTTTATCGACGACTTCTGCAATCCCCGAAATGTAGAGGTTCACATACTCTTGACCAATGCGTTTGAATGACAAGGTGCCACCCACAAACAAAATGAACATCGCACTAACAACTATCATGGTGACAAATGCCACCAAACGAGTGCTCAGCTTAAGAGTTGGCGTATATCGCATTGCAGGCTAAATCCTTGCTATTTGGTCAATCCAATAAATAATATTGTGAATAGTGATGCCGAATGGCACAAGTGTTTCAATGTAAACATATAATAAAGCCGCGATATTTCGCGGCTTTATGTGATATCTGTAACGATATAATGATTAACGGTGCATCAATTAGAACGGGATGTCGTCATCGAAGTCCATTGGTGGTTCATTATATTGCGGCTTAGCCTGTTGCGGAGCCTGCTGTTGGGGCGCGTGCTGCTGTGGAGCATGCTGTACAGGTTGCTGCTGTTGCGGCGCGTGTTGAACCGGTTGCTGAGGTTGACCCCAACCGCCTTGTTGCTGACCACCTTGCGCTGGTGCACCTTGGCCTTGACGACCGCCAAGCATTTGCATTACGCCGTTAAATCCTTGTACCACAACTTCGGTTGTGTAGCGATCTTGACCGCTTTGATCTTGCCATTTACGCGTTTGCAGTTGACCTTCAATATAAACTTGAGAGCCTTTACGAAGGTATTCGCCTGCAACTTCAGCTAGCTTGCCAAATAGAGCTACGCGGTGCCATTCCGTTTTTTCACGTTGTTCACCGGTCGCTTTATCACGCCACGATTCTGACGTTGCGATAGTAATGTTCGCCACGGCACTGCCACTTGGCATATAACGAATTTCAGGGTCGTTACCTAGATTTCCCACTAAAATAACTTTGTTTACTCCACGGCTTGCCATGTGTTTGCTCCGTCTAAATTGTGTTCGGCTTAAAAATTTTAGCGCACTAGGATAACACGATATCCGTTTGGCTCAAATCGACTCTCTGGCTTTTATTCGAGATAGTGACTTAAGGTGAGAACGGGCAGATGGCCTCCTTGATGCTGAACTAGCTTTATAACCGACAAAGGAAGCTGTCAATCCAACTAATAGAAACTTTGTCCTCTGCCGCAAGTTTTCATCTTTTAAATTTATCAGTTACTTAGCTCATATCGAACTGCCACTCAAATTTTTAGTTCTCCACTATAACAACGCACACAAACACGCTAATCCTTGCCAATATAGCGCCACAATTGCGAAATACACCAAGCCAACTGATTGATTGTTCTAAACTGGAGAGACAAATGATTGACCACTCACAATACTATTTTATCTGTGAGCCAAACCGCACTAACGGACTGCTCACTCAATCGTTAAGTGATGCGTTGGGAAAAACCATTATCATGGTCGACTTTAAGTTTATCGCTTCCTATAATTTCGAGCGCCCTAATGTCATTGCCCTGATTGATGCAACGCGCCTTCCGCTGTTATCGAACCTCAATCAACATTTTTCCACGCTGGCACAGCGACCTACGTGTGTATTCGTTAACATGGGGGAACATCAACCGATGGAAGAAATGCTCCAATGGCCGAAGCTAAAAGGCAGCTTCGCGCTCAATACCTCCGCTGCCGACATCGCAACGGGGTTAACCGCTATTGCTGATGGTGAAAACTGGCTGACTCGTACCATCATGGCGGAGCTTATTGAGCATTACCAAAATCGGTTATCGGTCTACAACCCAACCTACCACATCAATCTGACTTCTCGCGAGTTGGATGTGCTGCAAAGCCTCAAACAAGGCCAATCGAACAACGATATCGCCGATGATCTGTTTATTAGTGAGAACACCATCAAAAGCCACTTGTACAATATTTTCCGCAAAATCGAAGTAAAAAACCGTACCCAAGCTATCTTATGGGCGAAACAATATCTCCCATAGCCCACTTAACGCGAGCTATGCTAAGTTATGAGCTCTTTTACCAACACGGATGTATTCGATGGCCTCATATGACCTATTCAATGGTGATGCAGACGGATTGTGCGCACTGATCCAATTGAGACTGGCCTCGCCTAAAGACGCAACCCTTATTAGCGGGGTAAAACGCGATATTGCCCTATTGCAATCCATCACACCTAAACCAGGTGACGACATCACCGTACTGGATATCTCGATGGACAAGAACATGGCGGCCCTACAGCGCTGCATAACTAACCAAGCCAAGGTTTTTTATGCAGACCACCACAAAGCGGGTGAGATCCCAAACAGCCCACTACTGGAAGCCCACATCCATACCAATGCCAACACCTGTACCGCGCTTATCATTAATCACTACCTTGCGGGTCGCTATCCGCTATGGGCCGTCGTAGGGGCGTTTGGTGATAACTTACTTGATGCCGCAGACCGCCTTGCCCTGCAAGTCGGCTTGAGCTCACAGCAAATCAAGCAGCTTAAATTGCTCGGCAGTTACTTAAATTACAATGGCTATGGTGAGCAGATCAGCGACTTACTCTACTCCCCACAGGCGCTATTCCGAGTCTTGGTCAAATACGCCAGTCCACTCGATTTCATTGCCCAAGAGAAAGAGATCTTCCAACAACTGGCTGCCCGCTTCGACAGTGACTTACTCGAAGCCACCCAAACCAAACCTTACACTGAAACGCCACATAGCCGAGTCTTCATTTTACCCAACCAAGACTGGAGCCAGCGAGTCAGTGGAGTGCTGAGCAATCAACTCGCCAATCAGATGCCCAATAAAGCCCACGCCATACTGACCCACAAGCAAGGTGGCGGTTATTTAGTAAGTATTCGCGCTCCGCTAGCACGCAAGTTCGGTGCCGAGCAACTTGCTAGCCAGTTTAAAACCGGCGGAGGAAGAGAGGCGGCGGCGGGGATAAACCACCTCACCGAAGAACAACTACCTGCGTTCATTCACAGCTTTAAGCAACACTTTATGCCAAAGGACTAACAACGCCATGAGTTAGTTTTTTCTTGCCCACTGAAATGGTAAAGTGTCGCCAAACGTAAATAATTGACTAGGATAACCAAAATGATCAAAAAGTGCCTTTTTCCGGCCGCAGGCTATGGAACGCGTTTCTTGCCTGCAACTAAGTCCATGCCTAAAGAGATGATGCCCATCGTCAACAAACCTCTGATCGAATACGGCGTCGATGAAGCAATTGAAGCCGGCATGAACGGTATGTGCATCGTAACAGGCCGTGGTAAACACTCAATCATGGATCATTTTGATAAAAACTACGAACTGGAACACCAGATCAGTGGCACCAACAAAGAAGAGTTATTAGTAGATATTCGCCACACCATCGAGTCAGCGCAATTTACTTACATTCGTCAGCGTGAAATGAAAGGCTTAGGCCACGCAATCCTTACCGGCCGCGAACTGGTTGGGGATGAGCCTTTTGCCGTGGTTCTTGCCGATGACCTGTGTGTCAACCAAGACAAAGGCGTACTGGCGCAAATGGTCGCGCTGTACAAACAGTTCCGCTGCTCAATTGTTGCAGTGCAGGAAGTGCCAAAAGAAGAGACCCATAAGTACGGGGTGATCTCTGGCGAAATGATCAAAGACGATCTGTTCCGTGTTGACGATATGGTCGAAAAACCAGAGCCAGGCACCGAGCCGAGCAACCTTGCTATTATTGGCCGCTATATCCTTACTCCGGATATTTTTGAGCTAATTGAGCAAACGGAACCGGGCAAAGGCGGCGAGATCCAAATTACTGATGCCCTTCTTAAGCAGGCGAAAGCGGGCTGTGTACTCGCATACAAATTTAAAGGCCAGCGCTTCGACTGCGGCAGCGTTGAGGGCTACATTGAAGCCACCAACTTCTGCTACCAAAACCTTTACTTAAAAGATGAGAAAGCCTCGGAGCTTGGCCAACAAGCGACTCAAAAAGAGCCCGCTGAAACGCTTTAATTTTTTATAAAGTTAAGCTCATTTCGAAATAACCCAGCCTAGCGCTGGGTTATTTTTTACTGTTATTTTATCCAGTATTTCTTTGCACAAAAGATACTCTATGCAATACTTGAGTCTATCAATAACAGATGAGTTAAGCAGATGGACACAATTGATATACGCGGCGCCCGCACTCATAACCTCAAAAATATCAATCTTACTATTCCTAGAGACAAGCTAACGGTTATCACCGGTTTGTCGGGGTCGGGTAAGTCTTCTTTGGCCTTTGATACCTTGTATGCCGAAGGTCAGCGCCGCTATGTAGAATCGCTTTCTGCTTATGCTCGCCAGTTTCTTTCTTTAATGGAAAAACCCGATGTTGACCATATCGAGGGGCTATCGCCAGCGATTTCCATTGAACAAAAGTCGACATCGCATAACCCCCGTTCAACCGTGGGAACCATTACTGAAGTCTACGATTACTTGCGTTTGCTCTACGCCCGCGTTGGCGAGCCGCGCTGCCCTGAGCATAAAACCCCGCTAGCGGCTCAAACCATCAGCCAAATGGTGGACAAAGTCCTAGAGCTTCCTGAAGGCAGCAAAATGATGTTGCTCGCCCCTATCGTCAAAGAACGCAAAGGCGAGCACGTGAAAACGCTCGAGAACTTAGCTGCCCAAGGCTTTATTCGCGCTCGAATCGACGGTGAAACGTGCGATCTTTCCGATCCTCCAACGCTCGAGTTACACAAAAAACACACCATAGAAGTGGTGGTTGATCGCTTTAAAGTTCGTCCAGATCTACAACAACGGCTCGCCGAATCATTCGAAACGGCGCTTGAGCTCTCAGGCGGTATCGCCGCGGTTGGCAATATGGATAAAAGCGATGAAAAAGACATCATTTTTTCTGCCAACTTCGCTTGTCCGCATTGTGGCTATAGCATGCAAGAGCTTGAGCCACGCCTGTTCTCATTTAATAACCCTGCAGGAGCCTGTCATACCTGTGATGGCTTAGGTGTCGAGCAGTATTTTGACCCGCAACGAGTGATCTTAGATGAGAGTTTAAGCTTAACGAATGGCGCGATCCGTGGTTGGGACAAAAAGAATTACTATTACTTCCAAATGCTAGGCTCACTCGCCAGCCATTACGATTTTGACCTGGATACACCCTTTGAAAAGCTACCCAAAAAGATCCGCGATATTGTACTTAAAGGCTCGGGCCGAACTGAGATCGAATTTATCTATATTAATGACCGTGGCGACAGTCGAGTAAAACGTCATCCGTTTGAAGGGATCCTCAATACCCTTGAACGCCGCTATCGAGATACCGAGTCCAACGCGGTGCGTGAAGATCTGGCTAAGTACATTTCAACCAAAGCGTGTGGCAGCTGTGGAGGCACCCGTCTACGTACTGAAGCGCGTAACGTGTTTATTGACGACATGACGCTGCCAGAAATCGTTGAA
>Ga0070725_10002132_pt1 | contig 10528 bp, 7 predicted proteins | sample tdDd002_FD_69781 | JGI IMG/M metagenome (GOLD analysis project Ga0070725, IMG submission 69781) | Marine sediment microbial communities from the Atlantic coast under amendment with organic carbon and nitrate - tdDd00.2 | ecosystem: Environmental > Aquatic > Marine > Coastal > Sediment | place...
CCAAAGGCCAATGACAATGCCACCACCAGCAGCACCAGCGCCCCGCCAAAGCCCACACGCGGCAACAGCAACCCCGCCGCGAACGGTCGGGCCTTCTTGGTTTCATGGGCGCGGTCGGCCTCGATATCCAGCACGTCATTGATCAGATAGACCGCCGAGGCGCAGATCGAGAACACGGCAAACCCCAGCAACGCGCGCAGCACGCTGACCGGATCGCCATACAGATGGGTGAACAGCAGGGGCGCCAGCACCAGCACGTTTTTGGACCACTGATGCGGGCGCATCGCCTTGCGCAGCGCCCGCAGCCTGGACGGGGCAGGGCCGGGGGTCAGGGTGACGAAATCCTTCTCGGCGGCCAGGGCGGCAGCCGAGTTCGGAATGCGCGCAAACCCCCGATGCGAGGCCGCCGTCCAGATCGGCAGATCCGCTTTGGAATCCCCCAGGTATTCGAACGGGCCATCGCCAACGATGTCGTGGATCGCCTCCAGCTTGGCCTTGCCCTTCAGGTTGCGGCCTGGGTCGGACGCAATGATCCGGTCGAACAGGCCGGTAAAGGCCGCGACCTCTTCGGCGACCTCGCGGTCAGCGGCGGTGGCCAGGATGATCTCGCGGCCGGCGTGGCGGGCCTGATGGATATACTCCATCACCTGCGGGTTATAGGGCAGCAGATCGGCGCGAAATCCAACCTCTTGGAACAGGCTGCGTTTCAGCCCGCCCAGCCCATCGGCGCGATAGGCCCCAAGGCCCTTGGTCATGGCCGAAACCGACCGCGCGCTGCGTGCCAGCATTTCCTCGGCGACATCTGTCAGCACCAGCGTGCCATCCAGATCGACAAATAACGGGACGTGCCGGGGCACGGTATGGGTGGATACAGAATTCATCATGACGGTATGCTGCTGAAAAGGGACGTGAAAAGGACGGATCCGCGCCAAAAGAGCGGCTTTTGCCATTTTTCCAAGCTTCTCTTTGCACCTGCCCCCTTAGACTGGTTACGTTAGGGTAATTCAATGCGCCGGATCATGGAGCGTTACGTGGCGAATACCAATAGATTTGACAAAACTTCGACGGCATTGTGCTGTCTTCTGTTTTTCCTGGCGCTGGCTGTGCGATTTTATGCGGCGGATTATGGCTATTTTCACGGGGACGAGCGGATCAACGAGGCCGCCAAGGTCCTGGCCGGACAGCTGGTTCCCGGTCAACATTTCTATCCGCCCTTTATCAACTATTTGAATGCCGTGGCGCTGGGGGGGCTGTTTGCCGTCGGGCTTGTGGCCGATTGGTGGGCCAACCCCGGTGCATTCCGGGCGCAGTATTTCGCGGATCCCACTGTTTTTTACGTCACCGCTCGGCTGGTGACGGCGATCACCGGCGCGTTGCTGGCTCCGTTGTTCTATCTGATCGCCCGCGCGCTGCAATTGGACCGCGCCCGCAGCTTTGCCGTGGCCATGCTGGCCGTTTTGTTCCCGCTGGGGGTGTTTATGGCACATATCGCCAAGGGCGACACCGGGTTGGCGACGGCGCTGGTGGCGGTGATCTGGGCGCTGATCATGCGGCTGCAAACCAGCAGCCCCCGCCGGTGGGACATCATCCTGGGGCTGTGTGTCGTGTTGACGCTCAGCTTTAAACATTCGTCGGTGTTTATCCTGTTTCCCCTGGCGCTGGGGCTTGTCGTCCTGCTGATCGCCTCCGAGGGGGCGGGCAGGGCGTTCAAATCCTTTGGGCGGGCGCTGCTGGTCATTGTGATCCTGTGGCCCGTGATGAATATCGGGCTGCTGTTGGATTTGCAGAACTTTATCGACTACCAGAAAATTCAGGCGGTTATGTCGGTGCAGACCGGCACGGACGGGCCTTTGACCGGGCCGCTGACCCTGCTGTGGCGCGGGACCGAGCCGATTTTTGGCATGAACCCGGTCATGACTGCACTGGCGTTGCTGACACCCGTGCTGTTGTTGTGGCGCGGGTCTGATCTGCCGCACAAGGGGGCCTTGATGGTGGTGTGGCTGTCGGTGTGTCTTGGCACCTTGGCCATCGCTGTCATGACCGGCCCCCGCCAGCCCGAGCACCTGTGGATTGCGAATTTTGCGGCGTTCCTTGTGCTGAACGGGGTGGTGCTGGCCGATCTCAGCCGTGCGGACAATCCCAATTCCCGGCGTCTGGCCGGGGGGCTGTGGGCGCTCAGCCTGGCCTTTGGTCTGTATGGCACCTTCGAGACCCTGCGCCAGGCCAGCGCCACCCCGATCCAGCAAAGCGTCAGCACCTATCTGGCGGACACTTATGGCGATCGCAAAATCCTGACGTCCATGGCCCTGACCCTGCCGCAAACCAAAGAGGCCCAGGGGATAGAGCTGACCCGCATGGCCCGCCTGGCCCAGAAATACAGCGTTCAGATGCCCGAGATGGCCGAGGAACGCCTGATCCGCACCTCTGATCCCGATGCGGTGTTCTACGTCAATATGCCCGGTGTCATGTTCGGATTAGAGGGCGTGGACGAAGACGCGATCGACTATGAGGTCAAGGCCCACGCCTGGCCGCTCCAGAAAGAGGAATGGCAGCTCAGCTATTGGCTGGATCAGGGCTTTACCCTGTTTGCGGTGCAGGATTTCACCCAATACGCCTATACGTCCGATCCCAAACTGCGGCGCGATTTTTTCCAGACGATGGGGCGGGACTGCAAACGCGTGCAGTCCTTTGCCCCGGTCAAAACCCTGTTTCTGGAACGCGAGGTCGTGGTCTTCGATTGCGCGCCGGGCTAGGCCTCAGCCGTTTTGCGGCGCCAGCGCCTGTGCCAGATCTGCCAGGATGTCGTCGATATCCTCCAGCCCGGCGGAAATCCGAACCAGCCCCTCGCTGATGCCATGGGCCGCGCGTTCCTCGGGGGTGTATGTCGCATGTGTCATCGAGGCCGGGTGCTGGATCAGCGTTTCCGCATCGCCCAGGCTGACGGCGCGGTGGATCAGGTTCAGCCGGTTCATCACGCGTTTCCCGGCCTCCAGCCCGCCCGTGACCTCAAAGGCAATCATCCCGCCGGACAGTGCCATCTGCTTTTGCGCCAATGCCCGCTGCCCAAAACTGTCCAGCCCTGGATAAAACACGGTATCGACGGCGGGGTGGGACTCTAGGAATTGCGCGATCCGCTGCGCGTTTTCGCTGTGCCGCTGCATCCGCAGGGCCAGTGTTTTCAGGCCCCGCAGGATCAGCATTGCGTTGAACGGGGCGATCACAGCGCCCGTCATATCCTTCATGCCGATGGTGCGGACCTCGGTGATGTCCTCTTGGCGTCCCACCACCAGCCCGGCCAGCAGATCGCCATGCCCACCCAGGTATTTCGTCGCCGAGTGCACCACGAAATCCGCGCCCAGCTCGATCGGGCGGGACAGGACCGGCGTGGCATAGGTGTTGTCCACGATCACCCGCGCCCCATGCGCATGAGCAATCTTTGACACCGCAGTAATATCCACCAGCCGCATATTCGGGTTCGCCGGGGTTTCAAAATAGACGAATTTCGTCCGATCGCTGATCGCGGCCTCCAGCTGGGTCGGGTCGGTCATGTCGATATGCGTGACCTTGATGCCGAACCGCGTCAGCCCGTGCTGGAACAGCGCAAAGGTACAGCCGTACAGCGTCAGGTCCGTGATGATTTCGTCCCCGCTGTGCAGATAGGTCCACAAAAGCGAGGTGATCGCGCCCATCCCCGAGGCATTGGCCACGGCCGCCTCGGCGCCCTCCAGGCTGGCGATCCGGCGTTCCAACAGGTCGCTGGTCGGGTTGCCGACGCGCGAATAGACAAACCCAGCGCGGTCGCCCGCGAAAATCTCGGCCCCGGCCTCGGCAGTTTCGAACGCATAGGTCGAGGTCAGATGCAGCGGCGGCGTCAGTGCGCCATGCTCCTCCATCGGGTCGTATCCGAAATGGATGGCACGGGTGGCAAAGCCTGCGGGCGGGGTGTTTGACGCATTGGCCATTGGATTTCCTTCGATCTATTTGACCGCAAGAATGCCCTAATCGAACTGGCATTTAGTTGCTTTTTCATTCAGTGTTTGCCAAAATATTGGCATAACATGCCATAAAAGGCACCGATATGGATGAAAAAGACCTCCAGATTCTGCGCGAACTTCAGCGTGACGGGCGACTCAGCAATGCCGAACTGGCCGAGCGGGTGAACCTGTCGCCATCCCCGTGTCTGCGCCGTCTGCGGATGCTCGAACAAAGCAAGGTCATCGAGGGCTACACCGCGATTGTGAACCAAAAGGCCTATGGCCTGCCGGTCACCGTGTTCATTCAGATCCGGCTGGATCATCACTCGACCGAGGCGGCGCAGATTTTCGAAACCCGCATTCAGACGATCGAGGAAATCATGGATTGCCACCTGATGACCGGCGAGACGGACTATATCTTGCGGGTGGTGGTCGCCAGCCTCGAGGATTACGAGGCCTTCATTCGCACGCGCATTCACCCGATCCCGAATATCGCCTCGATCAACACCAGCTTTGCCTATGGCGTCGTCAAGCAAAGCCGCTGCCTGCCTGGCACTGTGGGGGCTTAGCCCGCGGGCGCGATCTGATCGCCGCGCCCACGGGGGTCAGTCAGCTGAATACCGTCTGCACCGCTCGCAGCGTGGCCGCGACCACGGTATCGGCCTCGGCCCGTGTCAGGCAGAACGGTGGGGCAAGGCCCAGAATATCGCCCTGCGGCATTGCGCGGCCGATGACGTTGCTTTGCTCCAGCATCTTGCCCGCGATCTGAGGCCCGATTTTCGCTGCCGCATCAAAGGCCGCAAGGCTATCGCGATCCTGCACAAACTCGACCGCGCACAGCATGCCCTCGCCACGGATGTCCCCGACATTGGGGTGATCCCCCAGCGCGTCCTGCATGGTTTGTTTCAGATAGGCGCCGACCTCGCCCGCGTTTTGGATCAGGTTCAGATCGTCCAGCAGTTTCAGGTTCGCCACGCCCGCCGCCGCGCCAATCGGGTGCGCCGAATAGGTCCAGCCATGGCCGATGGGCCCGTTTTCATCCGTGCCCTGTTCCAGCACTTTCCACATCTTGTCCGACACGATGGATCCCGACAGCGGCGCATAGGCCGAGGTCAGCCCCTTGGCGATCGTGATCAGATCGGGCGTCATGCCATAGTGATCCGACCCGAACATCGTGCCCAACCGGCCAAAGCCCGTCACCACCTCGTCAGCGATCAGCAGGATGTCGTATTTGGTCAGAACCGCCTGGATGGCCTCCCAATACCCGGCGGGCGGAGGGACGATTCCCCCCGTGCCCAGCACCGGCTCGCCGATGAATGCGGCGATTGTGTCGGGGCCTTCGCGCTGGATCAGGGCCTCCAGTTCAGCCGCGCAATGGGCGGTGAACTGCGCCTCGGTCTGGGCCTGATCGGGGCGGCGGAAATAATAGGGCGCCTCGGTGTGGATCACCTGTGACAGCGGCAGGTCGAACTTCTTGTGGAACAGCTCCAGCCCGGTCAGCGATCCTGTCACCAATCCCGATCCGTGGTATCCGCGCCAGCGGCTGATGATTTTCTTCTTTTCGGGACGGCCCAGGATGTTGTTGTAATACCAGACCAGTTTCACGTTGGTTTCATTGGCATCCGATCCGCCCAGGCCGAAATACACCTTGGACATATGCGCCGGCGCACGGTCCATGATCATCTTGGCCAGCGTGACGGACGCCTCGGTGCCGTGGCCGACATAGGCGTGGTAATAGGCCAGCTCGCGCGCTTGGTCGGCGATGGCTTCGGCGATTTCAGGCCGACCATAGCCGACGTTCACGCAATACAGCCCGGCAAAGCCATCCAGTAGGCGATTGCCGTCGCGATCCTCGATATAGACGCCCTCGGCGGTTTTCAGAATCCGGGTCGGGCTTTCGCCTCGGGCGTGCTGGGCCAGATGGGTCGAGGGATGGAAAAAGCTGTCGCGGTCCCAGCTGTCCAGTTGATCATTTTTCAGCATGTTACTCTCCTGTCCTACGCGCTTGGCGTGTGAATTGTGCACAACATTGATCGAGTCTCTTGATTTATCCAAGTTTATTCACAGTAATTCAGGGGTGACGCCAGAGGAATTACACACGTTGTGTACAACAGCGCCACTCGCCTCAGCATAAGGATCGTGAAAATGGCAAATCCCAATGTTCCCTTCAGCCGAGCAGAGTATAATCGGCGCATTGCCCTGACCCGTGCCGCGATGGGTGCGGCGGGCCTTGATCTGCTGTTTGTCACGGACCCCTCTAATCAGGCCTGGCTGACGGGCTATGACGGCTGGTCCTTCTATGTGCATCAGGGCGTTTTGCTGGGTCTCGAGGGCGAACCGATCTGGTGGGGCCGCTATATGGACAGCATCGGGGCAGGGCGCACCTGCTGGATGTCTGCACAGTCGATCCATGGCTATGCGGATAACTTTGTCCAATCGACGCAGCGCCACCCGATGCAGGATCTGGCCGGTCACATCCGCGCCATGGGGCTGGACAGCGCCCGGATCGGGGTTGAAATGGACAACTACTATTACTCGGCCAAGGCCCATGCCGTTTTGACGCAGGATCTGCCCAACGCGCGGTTTTCCGACGCGACCGCCCTGGTGAACTGGCAGCGCCTGATCAAATCCGACGAAGAGCTGGGCTTTATCCGCAAGGCCGCCCGGATTTCGGACAAGGTTATCCGCACCGCCATCGACAAGGCCGAACCGGGCCTGCGCAAAAACGATCTGGTGGCCGAGATTTACCACGCCGCAATCACGGGTATTGATGACATCTGGGGCGATTACCCGGCGATTGTGCCGCTGACGCCTTCGGGGCTGGACGCCACCGCGGCGCATCTGACATGGAACGGGGATCAGATGCGCGCGGGCGAGGCCACGTTTTTCGAACTCTCGGGCTGTTACCGCCGCTATCACGCGCCGCTGTGCCGAACGGTGTTTCTGGGGCAGCCCCCTGTCGAAATGCTGGACGCCGAAAAGGCCCAGCTCGAAGGGATCGAGGCCGGCCTGGACGCCGCCCGCGCGGGCAATCGAACCGGGGACATCGCCCGCGCCTTTATCGGGGTGCTGGAAAAATACGGCATCCACCGCGAGGGGCGCTGTGGCTATCCCGTCGGGCTCAGCTATCCGCCCGATTGGGGCGAGCGCACAGCCTCGATCCGGGCCGAGGACCAGACCGTTCTTCAGCCCGGTATGGTGTTTCATTTCATGCCCGCCCTGTGGATGGACAGCTGGGGGCTGGAAACGACCGAGACAATCCTGATCACCGAAACCGGCGCGGCCCAGCCCCTGTGCAACGTCGCGCGCAAACTCTTTGTAAAGGGCTAGGCGATGGAGGCACTGGACCGCACAACGCAAATCCTGCGCGATCTGGTTGGGTTTCCCACGGTGTCGGCGGACAGTAATCTGGCGCTGATCGACTATGCCGCCACCCTGCTCGACGCTGCGGGCGCCAAGGTGGACATCCACCGCGCCCCTTGCGGCACCAAGGCTAACCTTTTTGCCACGCTTGGCCCCGATGTCGACGGGGGGATCGTGCTGTCGGGGCACAGCGATGTGGTGCCCGTCACCGATCAGGTCTGGGCCTCGGATCCGTTTGTGCTTTGCGAACGGGACGGCAGGCTCTATGGGCGTGGGACCTGTGACATGAAGGGGTTCATTGCCGCCGTTCTGGCCATGGCCCCGGCCTTGGCCCGGCAGGTCCGCGACCGCCCGCTCCATATCGCGCTGACCTATGACGAAGAGGTCGGCTGTTTCGGCGCGCAGCATCTGGCGCAGGTGCTACAGGCGCGCGGCGTGACCCCAGCCATCGCCATTATCGGCGAGCCAACCGAGATGCGCATCATCGAAGGCCACAAAGGATGCTATGAATATTCCACGCATTTTCATGGGCTTGAGGGGCACGGTTCCTTGCCGGATCAGGGCGTGAACGCGGTGGAAATGGCCGCGCGCTATGTCTCGCATCTGTTGGGGCTAAAGCACCGTTTGCGCGACATGGCGCCCCCGGACAGCCCGTTCCGCCCGCCCTGGACCACGATCAATGTGGGCGCGCTGAATGGCGGCGTGGCCCGGAATGTGATCGCCACTCAGGCGCAGGTGGATTGGGAAATGCGGCCGGTTCAGCCCGGTGATGCCGCATTCGTCAAACGCGCCTTGCAAGAGTACTGCCAGGCCGAATTGCTGCCAATGATGCAGGCCGTGCACCCTGACGCGTCGATCCAGCTCGAGGTGATAGGCGAGGTCAGCGGCCTGATCCCCACCTCTGACAACAAGGCCCGCCAGATCGTTAGCGAATTGACCGGCGCGAATGGCGCGGATCAGGTGGCCTTTGGCACCGAAGCGGGTATATTCCAGGCCTTGGGCATGGATGTGGTTGTTTGCGGGCCCGGATCCATCGAACAGGCCCACAAGGCGGATGAATACCTGTCGCTGACGCAGCTTTCTGACTGCCTGACAATGCTGGAACGACTCGGAGCGCGGCTGAATGACTGATCCGACACTGGCCCCCGACCAGGGCGCGGCCCCTTCGGTTCGGGATCGCCATGACGCCATGCACGCCGACATCCGCGAACGGATTTGCCTGTTGGAATTCTCACCCGGTCAGCGCCTCTCCGAGGCCGCCCTGGCCGAGGAATTCGGCACCAGTCGCACCCCCGTCCGCCGCGTTCTGGCGCGGCTCGAGGACGAGGGGCTGGTGCAATCCGTCCACGGGGTCGGCACGCTGGTGACGGACGCGAATATTGACGAGCTAGAGCAGGTTTACCGCCTGCGGGTCGCGCTGACCGGCATGACCGGACAGATGGATCCGGTTCCGCCTGATGCGGCCTTTTTGGCGCGGATGGACCGGCTGATTGCCCGCAGCACCCAGATCATTGCAACCGGCACACCGCAAGAATTCACCCGGTTCGACATGGAGGTGTTTCAGACCCTGCTGGGGCTGACCTCGAACGCGCCCCTGCGGCAGGTGCTTGAACGGCTGTATTTCCAGACCAAGCGCATCTGGCTTCAGGCTGCGATGCAGGCCGATCTGCATCTGCAAGACGAGTTTCGGATCTTTCATCACGAACTCGAGGCTATCCAGCTGGCCCTGCGGGTCAACGATCTAGAGGCCGTGGCCGAAATCCAGCGCGCTCATATCTCCATGAGCTTCAATCGGTTACAGCAAAACAGCTAGGTCGCCGTGCGGCCTGCCTGCCACTCCATAACCTTAACCTATGATAATGGTTAAAAAATGCAATTTTGAATTATTCCAAACCACTGTTATCCCTGATCCCATGGATTTTATTGCGTGGCGCTCTGACGCCACAGCAAACCTTAGTGAGCGGAGGAAACTATGGACGGTAATGATATCAATACGGGTGGCAAATGCCCTGTCATGCATGGCGGCAACACGGCCAGTAGCAAGACGGTCATGGATTGGTGGCCCAATGCGCTGAACCTGGACATCCTGCATCAGCACGATTCCAAACCGAACCCGATGGGCGCGGAATTCAAATATCACGAGGCGCTGAAAACGCTGGATGCCGAGGCTCTGAAATCTGATCTCAAGGCGCTGATGACCGACAGTCAGGACTGGTGGCCCGCCGATTGGGGTCACTATGGCGGGTTGATGATCCGCATGGCCTGGCACTCGGCCGGGTCTTACCGTCTGGCCGATGGGCGCGGCGGCGGCGGCACGGGCAACCAGCGCTTTGCTCCGCTGAATTCCTGGCCGGACAATGCCAGCCTGGACAAGGCCCGCCGCCTGCTGTGGCCGATCAAAAAGAAATACGGCAACGCGATCAGCTGGGCCGATCTGATGATCCTTGCAGGCAACATGGCCTACGAGTCCATGGGGCTTAAGACCTTTGGCTTTGCCTTTGGGCGTGCTGACATCTGGCACCCTGAAATCGACACCTATTGGGGCGCTGAAAAAGAGTGGCTCGCCCCCTCGGACGGTCGGTATGACGATCTGGGCAACCCCGCCACGATGGAAAACCCCCTGGCCGCCGTTCAGATGGGTCTGATCTATGTGAACCCCGAGGGCGTCAACGGTCAGCCCGATCCCTTGAAAACCGCCGCTCAGGTGCGTGAAACCTTTGCGCGCATGGCGATGGATGACGAAGAAACCGTCGCCCTGACCGCAGGTGGCCATACCGTCGGCAAGGCCCATGGCAACGGCGATGCCGGTCTTTTGGGGCCGGAACCCGAGGCCGCAGATGTGGACCAGCAGGGCTTTGGCTGGGCCAATCCCAACCAGACCGGCGTGGGGCGTCACACCGTCACCAGCGGGATCGAGGGCGCCTGGACCACCAATCCGACCCAGTGGGACAATGGCTATTTCGACCTGCTGTTGGGCTACGAATGGGAGCTGAAAAAATCCCCCGCCGGCGCCAACCAGTGGGAACCCATCGACATCCAACCCGAGCATATGCCCGCCGATGTCGAGGACCCCTCGATCCGTTGCATGCCGATGATGACGGACGCCGATATGGCGATGAAAATGGACCCGGCCTATCGCGCGATTTCCGAACGGTTCGCCAAGGATCCGGCCTATTTCTCGGACGTGTTCG
>Ga0070725_10002133_pt1 | contig 10524 bp, 7 predicted proteins | sample tdDd002_FD_69781 | JGI IMG/M metagenome (GOLD analysis project Ga0070725, IMG submission 69781) | Marine sediment microbial communities from the Atlantic coast under amendment with organic carbon and nitrate - tdDd00.2 | ecosystem: Environmental > Aquatic > Marine > Coastal > Sediment | place...
CTAGACAATTTAGGTTATGAGTATGAGTTTGTCATCCTCCCTTGGAGTCGATTGATGAATAGCGTGGGTACTGGCGAAGTCGATATTGCATTACCTTTTTACGACAAATCTGAACGCAGAAAATTTGCCTACTATTCTGAAGAACCCATCGGCCTTAGTCAGATAAATGCTGTTGTAATGTCTGATTCCGAAATCACATTTGATGGCAGTATGGCTTCACTTAGTGACTATCGTATTGGTATCGTTCAAGACTATTTCTATACAATGGAACTTGAAAATGCAGTTGAGGAAAGAGTAATCACTACTGATGAAGCTATTACAACTGATAAAAATATTGAAAAACTTCTTCAAAATCGAGTGGATTTAATATTCGAAGATGTATCAATTGTAAAAGAATATATTAAAGAGAATAAAGCAAAAGAAGAGGTTAAGTTTTTAGAACCACCACTCACTTATAGTTATCTTTATATAGTATTCTCTAAAAGTAAGGATTTAACTGAGCTCAGACAAGGAATGGATAATCAATTAGAGATAATGAAAAGTGATAACTCACTATTCAATATTTTTGATAATTATGATTTGTCGTATTATGCAGACCTTTTCAAATTACGTGAACGTACAAATCCACCTCCTGAGAGATTTTTTCAAGAGGCATCCAATCCGCCACTTACTGTCGGTATTCTGGGAGATACAGAACCATATGCCTACTATGAAAACGATGTTCTAACAGGTTTTGGAGTTGATTTCATTACTGAAGTTTTAACTCGTATCGGTGTAGAATTCGAACTGGTTGATCTGCCCTTCAGCAGAATGTTGGAGGAACTTAAAAGTGGTAGTCTAGATATTGGAACTGATTTGTATTTAAAAACAGAAAGACAGGAATATGTTGATTATCCAGCATTACCCTATGCGGGTTATCCTACTGTGCTTTTCAAGAGATCCGATATGGCGTTTGACTTTACGGGTGATCTTGATGAACTTGTACCTTATACCATCGGATATATACGGGATTATTCTTTAGGTCCTCTTGATGACTATAAGGACAATGATACATATGACTTTTCTATTACTGATTCACCAGAGCAAAACATCGAAAACTTAAATAATAAAAGGGTTGATTTGATTATCGATATTAAGTCTACTGGTGAGAATATCATTGACAAAATGGACTTATCTGGAGATATTGTAGCAGTCAATCCACCGATTTTTTACGATTATTCATATGTGGTGTTCTCTAAAAAGAACAATTTGACCAAACTCATTGCAGAGTATGAATTAACGGTACAGGCGATGTATGAAGATGGAACCATTAAAAGACTTTCAAAAAAATATAATTTACCTTACTTGGAATTTAAGGAATTCAAATAATATCCGATGATGAAATAGGTGTTCATATGAAAATAACTTCTTTATTCGACCTGAATAGAATTTGGAAAAAACTTGCGCTGGGTGCTATTATCACAGTGCTAATTACTATGTTTATAATGAATCTATTCACTCAAAAAGTTAACGAATACAATACCCTCAAATCATTTGAAACCGACTTGGAATCTATGGTCAATGTAGCGGCTTTTTCTCTTGAAGAACCATTATGGCACCTGAATCACGATACTCTCATCAGTGTATGCGATTCCTTCTTCCAAAAGGATTCGGTTAGTCAAATCATTGTTCAGGATCTTTCTTTAGGTATTATGTATGAACGGAAAACTTATGCAGCATCCCATAGCGATGATTTTCTTGTCACTGTTGAAAAAGATATTATGTATAACAATAAAAAAATAGGATCTATCCATTTTACTATGACGAGATATTATATGGATGAGCAAAACAAGCAAAATGTACTCATTAATTATGTGCAAATGTTCCTATTAGTATTCTTTCTGACAACAATATTGATTATGATTATTTCTAGGATAACAAGACCGTTATCTGATTTAAAAACTGCTTTTGAACAAGTAGCCGAAAGTAATGACGATTTCATGCCTCAAATCGAAGTAAAGGGTTCCGATGAGATTGCTGATCTAACCAAGGGTTTTAACACCATGAGTTATAATATCTTTGATGCTAGAAATTCAATACGTCAATTGAATGAGGTACTAGAAGATAAAGTAGAGCTACGTACCCTTGAGTTGAATATTAAAAATCAAGAACTTCATGATTCCTTGGAGGTTTTAACAACAACTCAAAACGAACTCATTGACAGTAATACAAGTTTATCAAAAACACTTAAGGAACTACAGGAAATTCAAGATCTACTTATCGAATCTGGAAAAATGGCAATGTTGGGCGAATTAGTTGCTGGGATTGCACATGAAATCAATACGCCAGTAGGTGTCAGTCTAACTGTAAGCTCTTATATTGAAAAAGAACTCAAACAGATGCTAAAAAAAGTGAACTCCAACACCCTTACAAAAAAAGAGTTCACGACAACACTCACATCATTACAGGAGTCATCAGCAAGTGTTGTTAGAAACTTATTAAGAGCAGGCGAACTGATATCAAGCTTTAAACAAGTTGCTGTTGACCAGACAAGTCATTCTGTGAGACGGTTTAACTTTTTCGAGTATGTAGACGAAATATTCTTGAATTTGAAGTCACAGTTTAAAAATCGAAAAATTGAGCTCATCAATAGATGTCCTGAAGAACTTAATTTAGTCAGTTATCCAGGTGCATATTCTCAGATACTTACCAATTTGATAATGAATAGTCTGATACATGCTTTTGATGGAGATGACGCAGGAAAAATAACCATTGATGTTGAAGAATATGACAACACATTGAAGATAACTTTCAGTGACAATGGTCATGGTATTCCTGAGGAATATGTACAGAAAATATTCAATCCGTTCTTTACAACCAAACGTGGTTATGGTGGAACCGGACTCGGACTAAACCTCACGTTCAATATCACCACCAATGTGCTAAAAGGAAAGATCATATGTGAGTCTGAGGTTGATAAAGGAACGACCTTTATCATGTCAGTTCCTTATCACCACCCTGATATAAATGAGGAGTTGTATTAAATAGATTTCCTATACAAAAAGAGTAGATGTCACTTGCTGACTTCTACTCTTTATAATTTAATCATTTAATTGCGATCTATAAAAATATTGAGAATAAACGAATCAATAAAAATGTTTTTAAACACATTACTATGAATCATTATCTCGCCCACACAGATTCACCATTTACTATAGTGTTTTCTATTCTTCCTTCTATGGTAAAAGGTTCACCACCTAACACAATCAAGTCACAGTCCTTTCCTTTTTCTAAAGAACCTACCAAGTGAGAAACTCCAAGGGCTATTGCAGGATTTATCGTTATAGACTTTAGTGTCTCATCAAAGCTGAGTCCTTCTCTATGAACAATGCCTGCGTAGTGTATAAAATACCTTAGTGATAAAAATGGATGGTCAGTAATTAAAGATACCTTCGCACCAGCCTCACTTAATATTTTGGGATTGCTATCTGAATAGTTTGCTGACTCAACTTTAAAACTAGAAGATAAACCAGGTCCGAGCATGACGGTAGCTTTCTCTCCTCCAACAAGTTCTTTGATGAGATGTCCTTCTGTACAATGCTCAATCGAATAATCAATATTGAACTCATTGCAGATTCTTATGACAGTGGATATATCATCATGTCTATGGGCGTGTACTCTAAAAGGCATTTCTCCTTTTAAAACTTTTACACCTGCTTCATACAACAATTCTTTTTCATACGTCTCACCTTTTTCACAAGCCAAGTCGACTTTTTCCATATATTTTTTTGAATCTGTAAAGTATTCACGAATTTTTGATGCAACACCCATTCGTGTTGCCGTACCATGATTGTTGAGTAAACCATGTCGCCGTTTAACATTTTCACCAGTTGCACCTTTTAAACCAGAATCTTTATTGATGATCATAGATTCTAAGCAACTGCCGTGTGTTTTGGATACACAAGCTGTACCTCCAATGGCATTAGAAGATCCAGGTAGTATTTGAACACAGGTCACACCACCTTCCAAGGCGGTTTGATAACTCTTTTGTCTAATATTGATGGAATCAATGATATGGACATCTCCTGCAACGACTCTGCTCATTTCATTGCCGTCAAAACCACCGCCATCTTCTCCGTCTCCCCACACACCAACATGGGTATGACCATCTATAAGGCCTGGCATGATCACTTTATCTGAGTAATCTACTACTTCAATATCTCCTGATATCTCAATATCTGTCCCGATCTCGATGATCTTTCCTTTATCCTCTAAGATAATTCCGTTATTTATATATTTTTCCCCGTAAGTATATATTTTTCTTGCTTTAATGGCTTTCATTATAAGTCACCTCCATCAAATACGATATCACCATTTATAATGGTCATCTCAGCTTTTGTGAGTGGTTCTAAGGGCAGTCCCGACCAAACAACTATATCACCATCTTTGCCGACCTCTAAAGAACCGACTTGATCATCTATGTCTAAGAATCTTGCTGGATTGATGGTTAAACATTCTAAAGCCTTATAGTAGTCCAATCCATTTTGTACCGCTATACCACCTTGTAAGCCAATATAACGTCCATTTATGACTGGATGTTCTGTCGTTAATGATCCAAGCGAACCCATATCAGCTTTATCAAGAACTGTATACACATCTCGATTTCTTGTTTCTTCACTATCACCATATCTCATAATCGGTCCTACAACAAAGCTCTTATCTTCTTTAAGTATTTCTGTCTTTACTGTTTGGTAATCCGCTAGACCTACGAGTTTAAAATCCAAGTTATATTCTTTTGAAAATCTTATGGCAGTCATAATATCATCATGTCTTTGACAATATACAACGATCGGAAGTTTCCCTTCAACAACCTCTTTCATGTCATCAGTACCGTCATGAATACTGCTAAAGATGGTTTGTTTTAAAAGAGCCATAATACCCATTCTAGTAATTGGAGCATTGTTTTTAACGCCTTGTTTTATTTTAGACAAATTGGATATACTCACTTTTAGTCCTGCATTTTTTCTGACAACCGCTTTATCCACCACTGAACCATAACATTTCACAACAGCCCCAAAACCACCTATCACATTATCATTTCCAGGATAGATACCCGCAGTTGTGATACCACTAGCCCTAAAGTCTTCAAATCCTTTTTCCAACATATTGATGGCATCAAGGGCGTAACAATTTAGATTCACGGCTTCACTGCTTTCATCTACATCTTTGCCCATAATACCGGAGCCATGTTCATTGAGGCCCACTTGGCAATGCGGCTCGACAAATCCAGGTGTCACATATTTCCCCTTCATGTCAATGACTGTCTCTGAATCATCTTTTAAAATGACATCATCAATCTTATCGACCTTCCCATTTTTTATAAGAATATCTTTCATTTTAAATGAATATTTGTCTGAACTTTTATCAAATACTAGTGCATTACAATTTTTAAGTAACATTAACTGCCTCCCCTACTTAACTAAAAATAATTCTAGTTCTTCCTTTGCGACATGCAAATTGATTTTTCTAACTTCAAGTAATTGCTGATAGTCTTTTTTATAAATATTATTTCGCCTCACTTACTATTCTATCATGATTTTTCTCATCTATGGGATTTGATAATACAATTTCAGGTAACAATGATTGCTTATAAGCACTAGTGATCTATAAATTAAGTGACAATTAAAGAGAGTAAAAAAGACTGATGCTTTAAATTATATGGAGTCATTTCACTTTACTCCTAATAAATCAATGCCTGATAAAATAAGTATAGAAAAACAGCCCTTTAAGGCTGTTCTATCTTATATATCTGTATTATCTAACCACTCCAGGTAATCTTCACTCAATTCTTCTTTTGTTAGTCCTAGAATTATTTCAATAACTTTACCTGCAGTTACTTGATTGTTGATCTCAAAAGTATCATTCAAAGTACTGTCATGAAACGGCTTCTTACCGGCTTCATAAAACAGCTCCATCAAGGTTTCTCGACCGTATGTCTCACAAATATAACGAACATACATATAACTGGTATTGTAGTAATTTCTGATCTGAGTGCCAGTAAGATTCGATCCTAAGTCTATCGCTTCGATTTCAGCTAACGTCTTGGTAACACCTCTTTTGGTTAGCTTAGATAAGAGACTGGAAGTTTCAAATCCATAATATGCTGAACCATCATACATGGCTATACCTTCTAACAGCCAAACCGGTAGGTTATTGTTACACATTCTAATGGTGATGTGGTGCACAACCTCATGTTGTACAACACCAGGATACCCTTCATAACTAGAAGGATGAGATGTAAATAGCTTCAGGGATTCATCCGGTTCTGACCAACCAGTAAATAACCAGCCATTGGCAGGAATCGTTCTCTGTCTCAACATCTCCTGATCACTGAATAGTTTCATTTCAAAAAAACTATGGGGCTTTTCTTCATATAGACCATCTAAGTGGTCAAAGGCATCTTCTAAGATTGTTTCGAACTCTTCTACTCTAACTTCATCTTTCATGTATTTGATTTTAAAACGATCTGTCTCTAAGATTTCAAAGTTATAGCCGTGATCTTTCCAAGAGCCCAGTTCATACTTGAATAACAAAGGATACTCAATTGTATAGGTCTTATCCATAGTGTGTGTCTGTTTTATATCCACTACAGCAGTTTTCTCATCAATAGGTGTCGTTGACACAATTTCAAAAGATACATCGGAAATCCCAACTTCTATCATGCCCATAAACCATCTTTCCTGTTCATTGAAGAAATATGGATTCTGCTTTGTTATGGCAGTCATATATAAATCGTAATCTTTTGTTTCAATAGCTTTTAATCTATCCTCTAGAATCTCAACAATGGCTTCATCAAATGATTTAGAAGGACTATGTAGATCTTCCATGACAAGAGATTGTCCTGGTTTTACTACAAGCTTTAACGGGTGTGTAAATGCCGCAACATTACTTCGGCTGTAACTACCACTTTTTGCAGTATGCATCGGAATAACTGCTTGAGGCAAAATCAAATCCGTCACTTCCATGGCTTCTTCAGGCCCCATATTGTAGAAATCATCCATACACAGAAGCGCATAATCTATATCATATTCTTGTAAAGAAGCCATATTAGCTGTCGTTGACGTATCTCCTGAGTGGTAGATCACTATGTCTTCATATTTGATAATAAAGCCACAACTTGATGAAGATGAATGATAGCCGTTATAGGCCTCGACTGCAATGATCTCAAGGCCTTTGACAGTCTCTTTCATACCCGATTTTATGTCCATGGGACATTCAAGGATTTTCCCATCTTCTTTTAAGGTCACACGTTCCACTAGATTATGATCCTCGTGCTGATGTGTTACAAGGACTAAATCAGCTTCAGGTTCATAGTGCTCATCTGATCCTATATATGGATCTATATAAACCACTTTGCCATCACTAAAGTCAAGTCTCACACTCGCACGTCCCATCATATTCAAAGTAACCGTTACTTCTTCTTTTACTTCTTCTTCTTCAACTACATCTGCTACGACCTCAACTGGTAATTCAACGATTTCGTTTTTGCATCCAACCAAAATTAACATCAATATCATTAAACTTGCATACTTCAAAACTCTCTTCATCTCACCCTCCAAACTTTAGATTATTTACTCATCAAGAGATTGGTACCATTTCATCGTTTCTATACATTCTTTTGCCCATTTAACTCTTGCCTCGTTTAAAAGAATACCTTTTCTAACTGCAAGAAATTCATTCAACTCTTGTCTTGTCGGTCTTTTGGTCTCTCGCATATTAGTTTCAGTATTACTGTACTTGTCAATCATACCTTGATTATCTGCTACCATTCGTTCTGCTTTTTCTATAACATCCCCAATGGGTAAAGAAGCACTAAAGTAGAATTTTAATTGTGTTTCATCTTTAGTGTTGATGTCATGAACATCAACTGCTAACCAATCGTTCAACTCCGTTCTGCCTTTTTCAGTAATCGTATATAATTTACTCTTGGGTCCTTTATCAACTTCTATTTCTTCAACGGTTACCAAACCTTCTTCAACGAATTTACTCATCGTCGGATATATCTGACCATAACTTGTTTTCCAAAAATGAGACAAAGCATTTTCTACCCATTTCTTCATTTCATATCCTGTCATCGGTTTAATATTTAAAAGCCCTAATAAGGCATAAGCATTTGTAGATTTCATAACCCCTCCCAACTATATCTTTTTGATATATATCTTAATGATATAGTATCACTAAAAAATAATTATTGCAAACAAAAAAGAAAGTAGATACAATATCTACTCTCACCTATTAGTTTTTTATAACACAATTGACTGCATCTATTATTTTTTCTGTAGACCATTGGCAACCAGCATAATTAGTATCAACTGACCTACAACAAAACCCATAATAATATCAAATTGATTCAAATCAATACCGATCACTTTGATAAGTGCTGCAAATATCATGAGTATGATCATTTCAGTGAATAAAATCGCTTTATTACTACCTAAAAAATATTGACCTGCTTTTGTGTCTCTTAACTTTGTAATGTAACCATATTTCTTTTCGCCTAGATATCCTATAAACATCGAGAGTCCACCCACTATAAATAACATTTTATTCTCCAATCATATTATTAACATTTCTTTTCATATTCTATTTTACTATGTATCCTAATCTATTTAATCTTTGGTTGCAAACAGATCAGAAGACGGAGTCTTCGACCAATGGTGAGCACCTAAAACCATTATCCTTATTGCTCCTGGATTGCGATCTAACCTATTCTATAGTTTATAAACCATTATAGAGAGTCTACCCACTTTTTTTGTTTCCATAAAATTCATTTTCTTATACAAATCTATTGGTTGCCATTTTGTTATACCTGGGTAGGCAACAACTTCTACCGTCACAAAGCCCTTTTCTTTTGCAGCATTAAGAAAACTGTTGATTAGTTTCTTGGCTATTCCATTACCTTCAGCTTCCTGTCTAATATGCAAACAAGTAATCATACAAGAATTGATGTTACCAGTTACAGGGAAACCATACTTGGAAGCTATTTTAGTGGAATAACCTTCAATCATTCCTACAGGATTATCATTTGAATATTCAATATACCCTATCAACTCATCTTCACTTATTGAGTCTAATAATTGCTTAACTTTCTTTGACTCATATTTTTCCCAATCAACATTCAAATAATTATCATCATCTATATATCTACTATACTTAGTACATATTTTGCAGTGATCATAACAATTCTTAGCATTTGTTTGTACAGTTTTCATGTCACCAAAGTTCACCAATTTCTCATTGCTTGATAAATTATAGTGCGTTTCAATTAATTTGTAGTTTGCATCGACCGATAGCTCTCTCAATATCTTTTCAATCTGACTGCTTGATGGTGGAAAACCTTTTATCATGGTGTTGTTAATAAATAACTTCCCATATGAAAGTGATAACTCATTTAAACTTAACGACTTTAAGAATTCACTTTCTTCTCCGGAAACAGATAATTGATTATAATCCTGTTTGGCTATATTAATGGACTCAAATTCTACTTGTTCTGCTACATTAGAGAAAAAAATAGTCAATCTATCCAAAGTGGCAAATGACTCAGGACAAATTGGAACATAATAATAGTTTGCTTTTATCTTACTCATTACATTTTTCTCCTTTACTCTAAAGTATTTTTTTCAGATAGCAGAAGCGTAACTGAAATACCGTCTAACTTACAACTTTTGTTAATACCTATTGGGCTAATGCAAGGATTTAATGAGTTCATACTCACGTATCTGCCCTGATGTAAATTACGTACTAGTGACTTAAACCTACTCATGACACCATATTATCAGTGGACCTTACTCTGATGTCGTTATATGTTTTAAGACTTATCTTAGTCATTCATGGTTATCAAATCCTTTAACTTCAGATCATCTAATTGTAGTTTCATCATATCCAATTTACGCAGTGGATTGCAGTTACCATGATAGTCAGATCCTCCAGTAATATATAAATCTAACTCATTACACAACTCTATACAAAACTTAGTGATTTCATCATTGTTTTCAGGGTGAAAACACTCAATTCCCCTAACACCATACGAAAGCATTTTACTAACATAACTTTTGAAATCGGGACCATATATTGGGCAACCCGGATGGGCCAATATCGGTACTCCTCCTGCATCAAGTATTGCTTCGATTGCTTCTTCTGGAGTAATAAACAAATGTGGTTCATCATCTCTTCCACTACTCACCACGGCTTGATTGTTTTTCATGACTTTTAGTAACTTTTCATTTTGACAATCAACCCCGTAACCTAATATATGCCTTCTTCCATTATCATTTACAGTCAATTCAACACCTGGTATGTACATCAAATTGTTCTTTCTAGCAAATGATTTTATCTTCGAATTATTAACCATTGTTTCATGTTCTGTTATCGAAAACAGGTTTATTCCTTTCATTAGGATTTCTTCAAATAAGTCATATAGCTCGATACTCCCGTCAGAATCCAAAGTATGCATATGTAAATCTACACTTATATCTTTCAAAGGGT
>Ga0070725_10002135_pt1 | contig 10519 bp, 9 predicted proteins | sample tdDd002_FD_69781 | JGI IMG/M metagenome (GOLD analysis project Ga0070725, IMG submission 69781) | Marine sediment microbial communities from the Atlantic coast under amendment with organic carbon and nitrate - tdDd00.2 | ecosystem: Environmental > Aquatic > Marine > Coastal > Sediment | place...
CCTTATATGCTAAGTGCTTATATGGTGCTCTCGGTGGTGAGTTCGGTGGTGATGTCGCAGTTTATTGCCTACAACTCAGATAAAAGTTGGCAAAGGAAAAAGATTTTGCTGGTGGCTTTTAACTGTTATTTGGTTACCGTGGTTAGCTTTGCCTTTATTCAAAGCTATTACCTAGCGGTGGGGATCGCGTTTGTGTTTGGTAGCATCAGTGGCGCCATATATGGCCAGATCTTTGCGCTTGGCAGAGAGTACGCTGATGAGCACATGCAAGGCAGTAGCACCACCTTTCTTTCGACCATGCGGGCAGGCATGGCACTGGCTTGGGTATTTGGCCCTCCCATTGCTTTTATGCTCAAAGGGGCGTTTGGTTTTTCCGCGGCGTTTCTGGTATCGGCTTTTATTACCGTCGTGACGATTGGGGTAGTGTTTTTCCACTTGCCTGAAGGAGTCATGCAAGGTGAAAAACAGGTGGAGGCCGAAGGGGATTTTAAATGGTACCGATACCCTCCGATCATCATACTCAGCCTTGCACTATTGGCCATGTTTGCCGCCAATAACCTCTATATTACTTCTTTGCCGCTCTACTTTAGCCACGAGCTGATGTTAGGAGCGAGCTGGGTCGGGATTTTATTTGGTATGGCTGCGCTGTGCGAGATCCCAATTATGCTTAACGCCGGGCGTCTTGCACAAAGGTTTGGCACCTATCGCTTAATCATGCTGGCGGCGATCATAGGTGGGCTATTTTTTATTGGTATGCTCAGCGTCAATCAAGTGTGGCAATTTATTGCGCTGCAGGTGCTCAATGGCATCTATATTGGTGTGATTGCGACATTGGGTATGGTGGCGCTGCAAAATATGATGTCTCAGCAACTGGGGGTCGCCTCTACGTTATTTGCTAACCTAATGCAGTGCAGTGTTCTCGTCTCGAGTATCTCACTTGGGGTGGTTGGCGAAATGTATAATTACTATAGCGCTTTGTATGTGAGCTTAGCCGCGATGATGATAGCGCTGATACTGATGGGGTGGTTTTATCTCTATTCTCAAAAAACAGCGTTAAAACGTCACCTTGAGATAGCGAATTAGCAGCGACAAAAAATAGAATGAGTAAAGCCCCCTAGGTAAGATCGGGGGCTTGGCGAGTTTACTTCACTTTATTAAAGCGGAAGGTTTGGACTTTTTGCTCACTACCATCGATGTAGGCGTACGTATCTAACATCCATACATTCGTTCCGGCAAAGCCAAGTTCGGCGCGAATGCTACCACTTGGGACACCTTGATAGACAACAGCGTTGGCGTCGGTTGGGTAAAAGTGGTAGCGATTCATATTCGGTACAAATTCACCAGCAAAGTTAACGCTCACTTCTTTGGCGTTGTTAGCTACATTAAGTTGGTAGCCCTGCTCTTTATCGAAAGAGAATTGAGCTGTTAAGTCAACGCCTTGGTCATTGCTTAACTGTATATCGGCTTGAGAGGTTGTCGCTAATGAGCCCAACGCTTTAATTGGGTGAACGCCTTCAAGCGTTTGGTCGTGGTTTTGAATCGTCACGGTCCAGTGACCAACAAAGTTGTTGAGCTCATCCCAGCTTTGTTTTTTCTGCTGCGCGCCTTGCTGATTTGCGATGCTTGAGATTGCGTCATCGCGGCTGTCTTGGCGGATGTTATTGCGGTTATTGCGCACATCTTCCCCAGCACCAGCGACACCACCAGCGACACCGCCAGCAACGGCTCCTTTCATTGCTAGTTCTGCGTCTCCCGTTAAGGCGCCAAGGGTGAGGCCGAGTAAAGCCCCCCCTACGGCGCCTTGTTTGGTTGCTGCGTTGGCATCGTCTTCTCCTGGTGTTACACAGCCAGCTAGAAGAGGTAGGCTTAAAGCGATAGCAAGGGTAGTTTTAGTTGCTGTTTTCATCATGAAGTACCTAGTGTGGCGAATTAATGCGCAATAGAATAATGGATGACTGTCAGAGGAAAGTGAGGGAGACGGCAGGGATGTGTTGCAAATTGTGTCGGCGGTTACCTTGCAGGCCGTAGTGGAGGGGAACAATAAAAAATAACCCTTTACAACGTTACCCGGCTATGGGATAGTGCAGCTCGCTCTGTTGTTCAGAGTTATTTAATGAAAAATCAAGTAAAGCAAAACCCTCAGAATATCCTTCGTTACTGTAGTTGTCCTAGCGTTTCCCTTAGCTTCATTCCACATTTGATAATTCCAATTCCAGCGCATTCGTATTATTTAATTAAATTAAGGGACACATCATGTCTAAAGCAACTGGTTCAGTAAAATGGTTCAACGAAACTAAAGGTTTTGGTTTTCTTTCTCAAGATAACGGCGGCGACGACGTATTCGTACATTTCCGCGCTATCGCTTCAGAAGGTTTCAAAACTCTTGCTGAAGGCCAACGCGTATCTTTCACAGTTGAGCAAGGTCAAAAAGGCCTTCAAGCTGCTGACGTAGTCGCGCTTTAAGTTCGAATTGTTGGCGTAGATGCGAAACAGTTCGCGTCTGCGCTAATTCATTAACCATAACAAACGTATTTAGATAACATTAGCTCATCCTGAACCTTCGATTTATTCCTTTCCGTAAGTAACAAATTCCCAAGCTCAAGATCCAGTTACCTTAGTTACACCAATACACATTTAGTTATACCGATAAACCCGAGATCTACCTATAGCAACAGATCCGTCTGGCTATAGATAGCAAAACTTAATTAACAGAGGATTACTATGGCTCGTTCCATTGGTCGTAAGAGATTTTGGTTTCAAAACTCACGACGTAAAGTAAACAAATAAGAGATATGACAGTAAAATTTACGATTTATGAAAACCGCGTCTTCTGGACGTCTAAGATCCACCAACTTAACAGCGATATTCTAAAACGACATGTGCTTAGTAAAGGGCAGGTGTTAGATATCAACATTGACTTTAGCTATTGTGAAAACTCCGGCACCGGACAGATCATCAATAGTGAAGGACGCCAGCTAGGCACCTTTATGGTTCAAAGTGCTTAACTGACGTATTACAACTTTCCAAACCCGAATGCGTAGTCACGGCGCATGTTTGGAAAAACTACCTCTCGTAAGAGGTAGATTGACACCTTTCTCTATTTAGAAACTCCCCACGCTAGAGGTCACTTGGCCGCTATTAAACGCATTATTGGCGCCGCCTTGCCATTCAACCGATGCTGATGGATCTGACTCCGAACGTTTAAGACATTTCCACTCAATAGCCTGTGCACTTGGCACTGAAATGCTTGCCTGCCATGTCGGGTAGTTTGCTGGGTCTAGCTTAATGGCGGCAGCTGGCGCCCAATCACCAAGCTCGGCGACGTTACCGACAGCGTAAACGCTTTGTCCCATGGTGGTACTGCCGTTGTTACAGGTAAAAGAGATGTCGACTAAGTTACTGTCACTGCCACTGGTCGAGTGCAAAACAATCGCTTCGTTTTGATCTAAGTGCAGAGTTGCCGCGCCAGAAGTCACCGATACCGTATCGCTACCCACTAAACTGGTGTAACTGCCGTTCGCTAAGCCAAGATTCACCACGTTGATGGACTTGCTGCTGCCTTTGTTGACGGCAACCACAACGACATCGCTACCTGACTTACGCTCGTAGACCAAAATATCATCGTTCAACCAGCGCTGGGTGTAGCTACCATTTTGGATGGCAGGGCTGACTTTACGTAGATCGGCTAGGGCTTTAATAATGCCGAATGCTTCAGTGCTTTGATCAAAGCTTGGCATGATTTCACGGTTGTACGGATCGCTACCGACTTGACCGAAGGCGTTGGTAGTAAAGTTAGCGGCGTATTGCTCTGTGCCATAATAAATAGCAGGAATGCCGCGCACGGTCATGGTGACGACTAAACCCAGATCCAAACGCTTTTTGGCGAACGCTTCGCTTTGGTTACCACCTTGTTCACTGTTGCCAGGGCCAAAGGTCGCGGCGTTCGAGCGAAGAGCCGTTGAGATACGTGCCATGTCGTGGTTATCCATAAACACCACTTGCCACTCGTCGCTGGTAAAGACATTGGCGCGATTTTCTAAGTAGCTGTTGAGGGTTTGCATGGTGTTGCCACTGCGGTCGGTAAGGACGCGCTCCATGGTATCTCTAAAGCCAAAATCTAACAGAGCAGAGCCAGACGTGTTGGCATAATCAATGGCATAGCCATCAATGCCAGTGGTGGTATTGGCGCTCGCACCAAACCATTCGCCGAAGAAGTAAAAGCCTTCACGACCAATAGTCTTGGCGTAATTGTGGATGTCGGTGGTCCATTGCTGGATAAAAGATTTATCCATGTGCTTAATTGCATCAATACGAATGGCATCAACCCCCGCGTCAATCCAGAATTTAGAGCCGTCCAACAGGTAGTTGTACACCGTTGGGTTGGATTGGTTGAAGTCTGATAGGTTGAATAAATTGTGGTTACGAACTTGGTTCCAATCGTTCCAGTTAGTCACGCCACCATTGTGGTGATACCAATTGGTGCCCGCGGCTAAATCGGTTTGATAGTTGGTGATGTATTGGCCATCGCGATACAGTGCGCCGTACTCATTTTCATCGTTGCCGCTTGAGTGGTTTGGCGCATAGTCGAGCACCATCTTCATGTTGTATTCGGCGCTGTGCATTTTGGCGGTTAACTCTTTAAAGTCATCCATGGTGCCAAGGTGCTCATCGACTTTAAAAAAGTCACGGCCCCAGTAACCGTGGTAACCCGCACCGCCATAGGCGTCGGTGTTGTCGGCGTTATCAACCGGTGGCGTGATCCAAATAGCGGTCACACCCATTGACTTCAAATACGGCAGCTTGTTGATCAGGCCACGAATGTCACCACCCACGTATTTTTTTAAGTTGGTTGGATCATAAGTCGCCGGATTATTACCTGTGTTATTGGTGGCATCACCATCGCTAAAGCGATCTAAAAAGACGAAGTAGATGGTTTCTTTACGAAAATCTAAAAACGTTTCGCTGCTTTGCGTTTGAGCACTTGAGGCGACAATCGCGTCAGGCGCCGTAACATTTGCCATTGATGCGCTCGCGGCCAGTGAGGCGAGTATCGCGGCGCACAATATGGATGTTTTCTTCATGGTGATTCCCCCGAATCAGGTTGGTTAACAAGCGTTAAATATTCATGTAGTTAGATCGTTAGGTTTTCTTCTGTAATAAAATCAAAGATATGACAAAACGCCGTATTCAGGTTAAAGCGGAACGTTTTGCCGATATCGGATGTGGTGATGTCTTGGTTATTGACGCGAGCGATAAGCTCTTTGCCGCCAATTTTGAAGTAGAGGTATTTCTCGTTACCCATGTTCTCGACCACGGTCAGTTCACCTTCGAAGGCATTAAACATGTCGTCTTTTTCTGCCAAGGAAATGTGTTCCGGGCGGATACCAAAGCAAACGGGCTTGTCGATACAATCGTGCAGTTTTGACTGCTTATCGAGCGGGATAAAGATGCGTACACCCGGGGCGATTTCGACAAAGATACCGTCATCGGACTGACGCAATACGGTGTCGACCAAGTTCATGGCAGGAGAACCAATGAAACTGGCGACAAATTTATTGTTAGGGCGGTTATACAAGTTAGACGGGGTGTCTACTTGCATGATTTTGCCTTGATTGAGCACGCAAATTCGATCGCCAAGGGTTAATGCCTCGGTTTGGTCGTGCGTGACGTAAATCATGGTGGCCGGGTTGCCTTCTTGTTTTAACGATTGGTGTAACTGGGCGATTTTGACTCGCATTGAAACGCGCAGTTTGGCATCAAGGTTAGACAGCGGTTCATCAAACAGAAATACTTCTGGTTTACGAACAATGGCGCGGCCTACTGCCACACGCTGACGTTGACCGCCAGACATTTCTTTCGGTTTTCTATCCAGTAAATCGGTAATTTCCAGCTTCTCTGCGGCTTCTTCTACTCGCTGCCTTATCTCTTCTTTCGACTTCTTCTGCATTTTCAAGCCAAATGCCATGTTGTCGAACACGGTTTTGTGCGGATAAAGCGCGTAGTTTTGAAATACCATCGCGATGCCGCGATCTTTTGGAGGAAGGGCATTGACGATTTGATTGCCGATACGGACTTCACCACCACTGATATCTTCAAGGCCTGCGATCATTCGCAGCGTGGTTGATTTTGCGCAGCCCGATGGCCCAACGAAAACCATGAATTCACCATCTTGAATGTCGAGGTCGATACCGTGAACGGCTTTAAAACCGTTGTCATATTGTTTTTGTACTTTGCGTAGGCTAACCGTTGCCATGTGATACTCCGCATTCGATGTTAAAACTGATAAATTCTATCTACTTAGCCAGTAAATCGCTGGTTTCAATTGACTGGCTAAGTCAACAGGGGCGCTCCAACGTAGTAGGTTGGAACGCTCGGGAATTGCCGCGACTAATTACACTTAATCACTAGGGCTCTGACTGGTTTTTTGTCTTTGGAGATTTCAACACTCCACAGATATTTGCCGTCTTCAGGAATGTTCACTACGGTATTTTTGGCAAAACCACCGCGCTTGAGCGCTTTTTCATAGCCCACGGTCATTTCCATGCCCGAAGCGGTAAATTGTGGGTTCCAGCTCATGGTGGCAAATTGCAGGCTGACGTTACCGGCCTTTTCTTCGCTCACGACCTGGTAGATGCCATTGCCTTTGTGCTTCATTTGGTGATTTTCGGTATGCATCCATTGGCCTTCCGCGAAGGTGCCAACAACATACAAAGAAGGGCGGATTGGGCCACGTTCTTCAACCGCAGGTAAGTTGCAATCAGCGAATGGGCCCGTTGCCGCTTGCGCTGTGGTTGCTTCTTCACTGGTGCTCGCGCAACCCATTAAAGCGGTTGATAAAAGGGCAGTAAGAATTAATGTACGTTTCATCGTTATTCACCTAATGGTTATTTGTCTATCGATATTAAATGGTTAGATTGACTTGCGTATCTTGGTCGAAAATATGGCTAAAAAAAGTGTCGACGTTAAAGCGCAGCGAGCGGCCAACGTCACAAGCGGCAAAGGCACTGTGGCGAAGGCGAGAAATCATCTCTTTATGCGCAATTTTAAAATGAACCAACTGGAAACCATCTTTGGTTTCTAGCGAGGTTAACTCGCCGTTTATGGTATTTAATTGGTCACTCTCTTCGGCGATAGAGATAAAATCAGGGCGAATGCCAAAGTCGACTTTTTGGTCGATGTAATGATGGAGCTTTTGCTGCTGATGCTCAGGGATAAACAATCGGCTGCCATCCCCGAGCTCAACATAAAGGCTGTGTTTTTCGAGCCGTATGGTCGATTCGATTAAATTGAAGTTGTCATCCATCATTACATGATCGCCTTATGCTTGTTATTTGAATAAGTTGGCGAACAGCCCTTTGCGCTCCTGCGCGGCTGTTTCTTCGGTGCTTGGGTTGCTGTTTTTGTTTTGTTGCTTGGCTTTATCTTGGCTCACCGTTAAGCGGTTGAGCGCGGCCAAGTTTTTGTAATACGCGCGAGCGTCTTTCGCTGGGTAGCCGAATAAATCACTGTTCTCTGGGAACGAGTGGCTCACCCCAGATTTGGCTTTGACTACTGAGTTACGGCCAATGGTCAAGTTGCCCGCGGTGCCTGCTTGGCCGTGGACGATAACGTTGTCTTCTAAAGTGGTGTGGCCAGCAAAGCCTGCTTGAGACACTAATAAGCAGTGCTTGCCAATATGACAGTCGTGACCGATTTGGACTAAGTTATCTATCTTGGTGCCTTTGCCAATAATGGTGTCGCCAAGGGTGCCGCGGTCGATGGTGTTGTTGCAGCCGATCTCTACGTCATCTTCAATGATCACTCGGCCGACGCTTTCAACGCGTTCATAGCGGTTGCGTTTGCCTGCCATGTACTCAAAGCTGAAATTGCCGATTGAGTTATTGGAATCAATGGTGACGTTATTGCCAATGACGGTGCCTTCTTTGATCACAGTATTGGCGTGAATTGCCACGTTGTCGCCAATGGTGACACCGTTCATGATCTTAACCCCGGGCATAAAGTGACAGCCTTGGCCGATGGTGCAGTGCTTGCCAATGTAAACGTCGGCTGAGTCCGACGTGTTACCCTGGTCAAAAAGTTGGTACTTATGGACTTTGTAGACCTTAAGTAAGTGGTTGAGCTTATCGCTATCAACCTGATCAATAACGATTTTTACTTTTGCATCGCTGTTGAGAATTTCCTTAGGGCCGATAATAACGTCGGCGAAAGTTTCGGAAAGTGCCTTGAGATCTTTTTTGGCAAAAACGATCGCCAAGCCACCTTTTTCGCTGCTGCGAATCGGGCGAATAAATGAAATTTCACTAATTCCATCCCCCTCTATGTCTCCCCCGACAATATTGGCAATTTCCGAAACTTTAATCATAGTGCGTTCTCTTTATAGTAAATTAGAAGCGGTAAAGGGCTTGTAGGAAGAAAGTGTTTTGCTCAACAATTTTTTCTTCGCCTTCAAGCATCGTAAAGGTTTCTTTGTCTTTAGCCCATTCGTACTCGGCTTTAACTAACCAATCTTCACCCACCGCTTGTTCATAACCGACCGTCGCCTTGCGAATATCTTTGAAATACTCATGGCCTTTTGCCCAACCGTCAGTAACTTTGGTTTGGTTTTCACCGATGCGAGTACGTACGTACAGTGCGCCAGCGTCTTCGAAGCTGTATTGTACAATTGGTTCTGCGTATTTTTCCGTGAAGTCACTAACTTCGTTAATGTTACCGCTAGGTGATTTGTCTTCGTTATCTTTAACTTGGTAATAGAACTCGACGCCAAACTCCCAGTTGCCCATACGCTTATATGGTTTAATTAGGAAGCTATAGCCTTTTTCTTGGCGTGTTCCCCACGAACTCTTGTCTTCGTCGTTATATAGGTATTCAAGGTTGGTATAAACACCCGCGTTGTATTCATTGTTCCAGTATGTGAGGTACGGACGTAAACTGTGTTCAGATTTGTTGATACCTAAGCTTTGAGTCCCAGTGGTACTAAATACTCGTCCGCGGGTGTACTCTAAGTCATAGATAAGACCGGCAGTCCAACCATCCGCTACATTAAAGCTCTTGTTTAACGATACTAGGTGTTTGAACGACTCTTCGGTTTCTGTGTAGTTAGAGTTGACGTTGGTTTTGTTGCGGTCGACTTGTTTAAGTGCGTACAGCGCAGAAAGGTTCCATTTGGAGTTTTTGTAGAAAAGGCCAAATATTTCATGGGTTTTGGTCTTTTCTGTAAAGTCTCCCCCCCATGATGCGTAATCGGTGACATTTTTTTCTTCATACTCGTATGAAGTACCAATATGACCACCAAATTGCATCGCATCGTTGAGTACAGTGTCATAGATACTGTCTTCAACTTTAAATCCACGAGTGTTATTTGCAGCGTAAGCAGAGGTACTGATAACAAGTGCATTTGCAACCAATACCGAAATTAATGTTTTATTCACAACATTTTCCTTATCAACTCATCCAGAGTTGCGAGTAAGAGCTAAGACCAATCAAAAATAGTAGTAGTTCACGTTGAACGCCTATTTATTGTTCTGCATTTATTTTTGTTTTTCTCCCCTAGCGAATGATAAATGAGAGTTTGGTCACTACTGGGTGCGAAAATAGTAGATCTCAATCACAAAAAGCCCTGTTTTATATTAATTTGGCCACTTATGCTGATTGATTTATATACTACGCTTTTCGACTTACTCTATTTGCGCATTATTACGCATGAGGCCTTTTAGAATGCGGCTTGGTGACCTGTGTCACAAATGTGCTTTGGTTTTTCCGATTTAATATTGACTTATAATTGCACAGAATTAACCTAGTAGTACATTATGAACGACCACTTGCAAATGAACGGTGTGGATATGAGAAAAAATCTATTAGCAACAGCATTACTGAGCTCAGTTTTTATAACGGGTATGGCGAGCGCTGAAGAGATAAAACCAGAAGCTGGGGCCGAACTACTGATTTGGACCGACAAGACGACGGTTGAGTACATGGAATATGCTGCAAAGGAATTTAACGCAGATTTTGGCTACAACGTGAATTTCTCATTTCGAGGCCTCGCACCGATTGATTCTGCTTCACGGCTTATTCAAGACGGCGGTTCGGCGCGAGTGGCGGATGTGGCAGAAATTGAGCACGACCTTTTAGGCCGCTTAGTGGTGGCTGGTGGGGCGATGGAGAACTTAGTTTCAGCCGACCGAATTGAAAACACCTTTATGGATAATGCCATTGCGGCGGCGAAAGCCGAAGGGGTGGATTACGGCTTCCCGGTGAGTTTTGCGACTACCGCGCTGTTCTACAACAAAGATCTGCTACCTAAAGCCCCTGAGTCGTTTGAAGAGATCGTCGAGTTTTCTAAAACCTTCAACGATAAAAAAGCTCATAAGTACGCACTGTTGTGGGATATTCAAAACTACTATGAATCACGCATGTTCTTAACCCTCTACGGCGCGTACGAGTTTGGTCAGAAGGGCACCGACGCAAAAGACATCGGCATCAGCTCTGAAAAAGCGCAAAAAGGCCTAGCCGCAATGAAGAC
>Ga0070725_10002136_pt1 | contig 10516 bp, 8 predicted proteins | sample tdDd002_FD_69781 | JGI IMG/M metagenome (GOLD analysis project Ga0070725, IMG submission 69781) | Marine sediment microbial communities from the Atlantic coast under amendment with organic carbon and nitrate - tdDd00.2 | ecosystem: Environmental > Aquatic > Marine > Coastal > Sediment | place...
TCGAGCATTAGGTTAGCATACACATAGCCTTTAAATAGCATTCTACTAACTTCTTTGTCCAATTCATAATAGGCCAACAATTGGTCCGCTGTATTGAGCGTCCCTATAAAGGATTCGTATTTCGGTATTAAAACATCTTCTATGTGCGACATATCCTTATAAAAGCCATCAGTCGACGAATAAAACTCTGTGAGGTCCCATTTATAAGCTTCCTCTACATCCGTTCGTTTAGGTACATATGTAGCCCCATAAGCTGGTATTAAATTAAATAAAACCAATGACAGAATAAGAACAATGCCAATTTTTCTTTTCAAGTTTTGATGATTCATATAACTCCCCCTTTGACTATATCTTTTTGTATGCAAGTTTCAATCAAATCATATTTACCCCTCTTAATATTTTCGTAAGCAAAAGAATAATGCAAAGTTGTTAGACTTTAACAAAACAAAAAGATTTGTTAATTCTATGTTAACTTTGTTCCAAAATGTGGTATCTATTTTCATAAGTGAAGAGATATAGTACTTAATTTGGGAGGGATATGATGAAAGGGTATATGAATTTAAGTGTTCGTTTAAAGATTTTATTTGTTTTTGCTGGTGTTCTGATTTTCATTATTGCACTGGGTGTTATGGCTTACTCATCCTTAGATAATATGGTGTCAAAGCAAATACCTTTGGTCATAGAAAATGAATTGCTATCTGAACATATGTTGGAATTAAGGAAACACGAAAAGGATTTTTTAATTAGAGAAGTTAGTAATTTAGAATTTTTTGAGACTGGGGAAAGCAAGTATTTAATAAAATTTGATTCAGAATTTGAAGTGCTTATAGGGTCTATTAATACCATTAAATCCCATGATGATATAAAAGATAATCCTGAAAGTATAGACAAACTAAACCAAATTGAAAACTATGCGAATGGTTATCAAGCTGATTTTCTAGCAGTTGTAGATAAAACAAAAGAAAAAGGCTTTAAGAACTTTGGTTTGGTTGGAGAATTAAGAAATGCTGTACACGATGTTGAAGTAGCACTGGAAAACGAAAGTAACATTGATATGTTAACCATTACCATGTTACAGGCAAGACGTGCAGAAAAGGATTATTTTTTAAGGAAAGACACTGCATATCAAGAAAAACTACATGGCATTATTGCAACGTTTAAACAGCAAATCAATAATACGACCTTAAGCACTAATAAGAAGAGCGCGCTAACTAACTTGATGACTTCTTATCAAGAGAGTTTTGATTCAGTAGTAAAGGCTGATGAAACCATAGGGTTTGATAGTAGCTTAGGTTTAATGGGAAGTTACCGAGAGCAAATTCATCAACTCGAGCCATTGATTGCTGACTTACATGTAGAGATCATTGATATAACCAATGCAAAAGCGGATCAAACCAAATTTGGGATACTCGCCATAGTAGGAGTTGTACTATTGATCTCATTAAGCGCTGGTATCTTTTTAGCTAAAATTATAACAACGCCAATTAATAAAATGAAAAATGCTGCTGAAAAGTTAGCATTAGGTGACACAGGCGTCGTAATTGAAGTGAATACAAAAGATGAAATAGGTGCACTTGGTCAATCATTTGTTAAAATGATTGAGAATATTAAAGAACAAGCTACAGCATTGGGGTATTTGACAGATGGTAACTTAGGATTTCAGTTAGAGCCAAAATCTGAGAACGACACTGTCGTGAAAAACTTGAATGCAGTAAAACAACATATATTAAAATTTAATGAACAGGCTGTTGATATGGCACACGAAATAGAATCAGGACGATTAATGGCACAGTTAGATAGTGGCTTGTTTAAAGGTTGCTGGAAGGATATTTTAGAGAATGTAAACCTTATAGCGTCAACACTAGAAAGTAATTTGCAAAATGCACCAACTACGATTATGACAATAGATTCAAACTATAATGTTCTATATATGAATAAGGCAGGGTTGAGTAATTTACAAACGTCCCAAGACCAGATCAAAGACATGAAGTGTTATGAACTGTTTAATTCAGATATTTGTGGAACAGAAAGATGTGCATGTAACAGAGCTATGAATCAGCAAACGCAAATTAGCAGTGAAGGACAATCTGAACTTAAAAAAGGGTCGTATGATTTTGTTTTCGAGAGCGCCCCTATACAGAATGAAACAGGTCAGGTTTTAGGCGCTATTGAGTTTATTGTGGATCAAACATCTATTAAAAATGCAGCTCGGATTCAAGAAAAACAGTCCTATTACCAAGAAGCAGAAGTAGAAAAATTAATTGAGAATTTACACGAACTTGCCAATGGAAAACTACGTGTGTCTGATGCAGTTGCAGAACCTGATAAAGATACAGAGTTAATTTATCGTAATTTTAAAAACATCTATTCGAGTTTGAATGATATGGTTGATTCCATTCGATCATATATCAGCGAGTCCTCAGAAGTGTTAACCAACATGGCCAACCAAAACATGGATGTAGGTATAGTTCGAGAATACAAAGGTGACTTTGTTGATATGAAGGCATCTATAAATCATATTGTAGAGTCCTTTAACGCTATGCTTCATGACATAACAGAATCATCAGTACAAGTAGCTGCAGGTGCTTCTCAAGTTTCAGAAACGTCGCAATCTCTGTCGCAGGGTACAACTGAACAGTCGAGTTCAATTGAGCAAATTACAAGTTCCATTAATCAAGTCGCGGCACAGACAAAAACCAATGCAAGCAATGCATCAAAAGTAAATCATCTATCGGGTTCAATTAGTAAAAAAGCGCAAGAAGGAAATGCTCAAATGAAAAACATGTTAGGTGCTATGAATGACATTAATGAGTCTTCAGCCAACATATCGAGCATTATTAAAGTCATTGATGAAATAGCTTTCCAAACAAATATTCTTGCACTTAATGCAGCCGTTGAAGCGGCGCGAGCAGGACAACATGGAAAGGGTTTTGCAGTAGTTGCAGAAGAGGTTAGAAACCTTGCAGCACGTAGTGCAGGGGCCGCAAAACAAACAACTGAAATGATTGAAGATTCGATTCAAAAAGTGCAAATGGGTACATCTATTGCTAAGGATACTTCCACTGCCTTAGACAGTATTGTTAAAGGTATTCATGAAACTGGAGAACTTATTGAGCAAATTGCTGATGCATCTAACGATCAAGCAGAAGCATTATCAGAAATCAATGTAGGTATTAATCAAGTAACAGAAGTAACACAACATAGTGCAGCTATATCTGAGGAGAGTGCAGCATCAAGTGAAGAAATGTCTGCCCAAGCAGAAGTGTTAAGAGATCTTGTAAGTGGTTTTAATCTAAAACGAGCTAAGTCTCCTAGTAGTGTGGTAGCTCAATACAATAATACATTAACAAAGGCAGAAGCTACTCCTCAAATGCCTATGAATCTTAACAATCAAGATATTAATATTAGTTTAGACGAAATGGAATTTGGGAAATACTAAAGAACAGAGACAGGAGACATGAAATAGGAAACAGGTAAAAACTATTGAATCGTTAAAGCAACTTACTTGACTTAATTAAAGTGAGTTGCTTTTTTTCTTGCTATTCTATTTGGACCATGCTAGAATAGCTTAAATTCCTTTTATAAAGATAAGGGACATAGCGCCGGGTGAAGGTAGTGGGAGATATGTTATCGACCGTTGCTGGACGGACCTCTGGAGAGACTCGTTTGAGCACCGAAGGGGAAAGCTGCTATTGCAGTGAAACTCTCAGGTAAAAGGACAGGGGACACATGACTTCTAATATATATGCAAGAAGTTTATTAATCATTATAGCTATTGCTATAATGTCATTAATAATGTGATCCAGAGACTATTTTTAGTAAAATATAGTCTCTTTTTTGTTTTTGAGTTTACACTGAAATAAACATCTAGATAGATAAATTAATGGAGAGAAGTGGAGGAATAGGAATGAAAGCTGTAATTAATGTTGTTGGTAAAGATCGTATAGGTATCATTGCAGATGTGGCTATGGCTTTAAAGGTGGCACATGTGAATATTGATGATATTAATCAAACCATTATGCAGGGTGTATTTACAATGACAATGCTCGTAGATTTGAATCAGATGAACGGTTCTTTTGAAGCATTACAAAGAATAATGACAGAGTGCGGTGAAAAGTTAGAACTATCAATAAAGGTACAGAGGGCAGATGTATTTACTGCTATGCACCAGGTGTAGGAGGACATTAAATGTTAAGCATGAACAACATTCAAGAGACATTACAAATGTTTCAAGATAATAAATTAGATATTCGGACAGTGACAATGGGCATATCTCTAATGGATTGTATTGATTCTGACATAGAGCGTTCGGTTGAGAAAGTATATAAGAAAATTACGGAAAAGGCTAAGAACTTAATTGCAGTTGTAGAAGCAATTGAAGCTGAATACGGGATTCCTATTATTCATAAACGTATTTCTGTAACGCCTATAGCTCTTTTGGCTGGTGCAACAGAGAGCGATGAGACCTTTAAATTTGCTCAAGTACTAGATCGAGCAGCAAAAGAAGTTGGAGTTAACTTTATTGGTGGTTATTCAGCCCTTGTTCAAAAAGGTTTTACCAAAGGTGATACACGTCTGATAAAGTCACTTCCAGTTGCACTTTCGACCACCGATATTGTATGCTCATCTGTTAATGTAGCATCTACCAAGGCTGGAATGAACATGGATGCGATTAAACAAATGGGTCAAATTATTAAAGAAATTGCACATTTAACGGCGGATTCAAATAGCATAGGGTGTGCAAAACTAGTTGTTTTCTCAAATGCTGTTGAGGATAATCCTTTCATGGCAGGGGCTTTTCATGGAGTGGGTGAGGCAGATGTTGCTATTAATGTTGGTATTAGTGGCCCAGGTGTTGTTAAAGCAGCCCTTGAAAAAGTACAAGGTCTTCCCTTTGATGATGTAGCTGATACGATTAAAAAAGCAGCCTTTAAAATTACCCGTGTAGGTGAATTAGTTGCAAAAGAGGCAGCTTCTAGATTAGGTGTGCCATACGGTATAGTAGACTTATCTTTAGCTCCAACGCCAGAAGTTGGTGACAGTGTTGCACGTATTCTAGAAGAAATGGGTCTAGAAGTGTGTGGAACCCATGGAACAACAGCAGCATTGGCATTATTAAACGATGCTGTAAAAAAAGGTGGAGCAATGGCTTCTTCTCATGTTGGTGGACTAAGTGGAGCTTTTATTCCTGTAAGTGAGGATGAAGGAATGATAGAAGCCGTAAGGAAAGGTGCGCTATCCTTAGATAAACTCGAAGCTATGACGTGTGTATGTTCTGTAGGCTTAGATATGATTGCAGTACCTGGTGACACATCTGCAGAAACTCTTTCGGCTATTATTGCAGATGAAGCAGCCATTGGTATGATAAATACTAAGACAACAGCTGTACGTATTATTCCGGTAGAAGGAAAAGGCGTTGGTGATGAAGTAACATTTGGAGGGTTATTAGGAGAAGCGCCTATTATAGCAGTTAATCCTTTTGGGAGTAGTCTCTTTATAAATAGAGGGGGAAGAATACCCGCTCCAATTCATAGCTTAAGGAATTAAACCTTGACCATTGTCTTTTACTTCTGTAAAATCGTACTGTTAGACTAAAAGTACGATAGACAGGTGAGACAATGGGACTTGATAAAAACAAAGTAGCTGTAGGATTAAGCGGCGGAGTAGACAGTGCTGCAACAGCTTATTTATTAAAAAAACAGGGATACGACGTCATTGGCATAACAATGTATCTATTTGATTATACAGATGCAGATGGTAAACCCTATCAACCACCCTTTATTGAAGATGCTAAAAGAGTTGCAGACCGACTTGGTATAGCTCATTACGTGGAAGATATGCGGGCTTTATTTGATGAAAAGGTACGCTCCTATTTCGAAAAATCATATTTAGAAGGGGTTACACCCAACCCATGCGTCATGTGCAATAAACATGTGAAATACGGCGAATTGATTAATAGAGCTCATAAACACGGTGCTTATTATCTTGCAACGGGTCATTATGCTAATGTAGAGTTTGATGAAAGCTCTAATATTTATCGTATTTACAGAGGCGTTTCAGACCGCAAGGACCAAGCCTATGTTTTAAATGGTCTTAAACAAGAGCAGTTAAAATATTTGATGTTACCTTTAGGAAGTTATGAAGACAAATCAGAGGTTCGTAAGATTGCCTTAAATGTACTTACAGAAATTGCTGAGAAAAAAGACAGTGTAGGTATTTGCTTTATAGAAGGGGACCATAAAGAATATTTACGAAACAAATATCCTGATGATGTCAAAGAAGGTGACTTCGTTGACGGAGAGGGAACTGTTTTAGGCAAACATAAAGGGCTTATCTATTATACGATTGGGCAAAAAAGAAATTTAGGTGTTCATTTTGATCCACCCAAATTTGTTGTTGAGATTAATGAAGAAAAGAATCAAATTGTCTTAGGTAGTGATGCAGAGACGTATGCTACAGGATTCATTGCTCATGATTGTAACTTTACTCTTTTTGAAACCCTAAAAGAACCTATAAGTGTACGTGTTAAGGTGTGTCAATGGGGACTGTTTTTAGAAGCCTCGCTGGTCCCAATGCGTGATGGACATATTATGGTGGTATTTAATAAAAAAGAACGCGCTATTGCACCAGGACAAACGGCTGTATTTTATCTTGGAGAAGATGAAGTCATAGGCGGTGCAACTATAGAGCGAATACTCAAATAAATGATGTTAAAAGACCTTTACCCCTAATCGTTAAAACGATTGAGTTAAAGGTCTTTTTTTATGCTATACAATTCAAAATATTTCTATATGGACCTAAATACGTAAGGGTAGCAGATCTGCTACCCTTACATACTATGAGGTGTTATGATATTAAGACTTGAGACACGGTTATGATTTTATTAGTAATTTTTGTGTGGTACTTTTAAGGTCATATATATCAGTTTGTAAGCTGTTTCTTAAGTCTGATATTTGATTGTGAATATTGGTCTTTAGAATGATGCTGTCCTTCGATTGATTAAAATGATCATCTTCTAAAATACTTAAAAGAACTTCTAGGTCTTGTAAATGACCCAATCGATCTTGCCATGATTTAAGTAAGGACAGTGTGGGTTGTTTAATTTGGAATCCATCTTCAAGTAACTCAAGAAAGTATCGTAGTTTTTTGAGTGATATTCGAACTTTGTGAAAAGCTTCTGGACCGTAAGAGAGTGCATCGATTCGGGTATGCAAGTTTTCGGTTAAAATTCGGAGATATAAATGTATTTTAAGCTCCAGTTCATTAGGAGAAAATATCTGTTTGTTAATTACTTTGAGAAGATTGTTCTCTATATTAATAAGTTCCCATTGCGCCATTTTATTTGGCATTTCTATGAGAATCTCAAGTTCTCTTTTTTTCAAAGTGGATATAAAACTTGTAAAATCGGTTGATGTCTGTAAAGTTAAATTCAAATAGACGATGAGTGCCTGAGTATCACGTAAATCATTTAATTGAATAAACATGTGTTTTAACTTCTTTTTCTGTTTATTAAGTCCTTTAAAATCTTTATTGTTGCCTTCATAACTATACTTTAAAAACTGAATTGTAGACATGAACCTTCTTAGGTTTACACGTAGGTCATGGACATTGCGTTCGTTTGGAGCATCTATAGTTAAAAGTGTTGTGGTATTAACAATTTCACATTTTTTCTTTGTAAAGTCTATGAGTGCACTTTGATGAATCATGAAGACCTCCTATGAATTAAAGGTGTTGTTCTTTAATGTTATATATATATCCCGAAATCAGGACTGAACATCATCTCTGTCATTTGAAGTTGAGATATGCTTAGTTTATTAAAAACAGCCCAGCAATGAAAAAGCCCTTGAGATAAACTCAAAGGCTTTTTGATAACTATTTTATTTTGCTGGCACCATAGAATTAATCCATTGTGCAAATGCTCCAGGGTTACGGGTTTGAATATAAACTTTACCTGGACCAGAGAAGCGACAAACAAGACCTTCGCCAGATGTAAACGACGAAACCCATCCTTTAGCAGCTTTATCAATAGTGTATTGCATTTGGTCTGACCACGCTACAAGATGTTGGTTATCAATAACAACTTGGCGGCCAGCAGGAATCTCTACTTCGTGTATTGCGCCGTATGAGTTAACAAATACAGTTCCCTTACCATATACACGCATTACGAAAAATCCTTCGCCAGAGAATAATCCCTTAGCTAAATTTTGCATTTTAGTTTCAATTTCGACACTATTTGAACTCGCTAAAAATCCATCTTTTTGGATCATATAACCGTGCATACCATCTAGTTCTAAAGGTATAAGACCACCAATATATGTAGGAGCAAGGGTTACGGTTCCTGCACCTCGAGTTGCATGTAGTGTCTGGAAGAAAAACTTCTCGCCAGCTAACATGCGACCAAGACCTTTCATGATACCGCCTTCTAATTTGCCTTCTACATCAACTGTTTCGTCCATGGTAACCATGGCACCAGATTCAGCTTTGATCATTTCGCCTTGACCTAGGTTGACTTCTAATAATGGAAATGTGTCCGGATAGTGGATACGATAATTCATAAATGCCTCCTTCAAATAAGTATGTTATAAATGCCATTTTACTGCTCTTAGCTATTGTAAACCTTTCAAATTAAGATAATCTTAAATACAACTAAGAACTATGCAACTAAACCTAAAGCTTTTGAAGTTATATACCCAAGGAAAAGGATATAAACACATAACATGATGTAAGCGTGTTTTTTGCCAACTTTTTCGCCTTGCAGTAATAAGAAGCCAGTAACAAGCATGGAGATGAATACAAAGAATAATACGCCTGCATTTTGAGCAAAATCAACAGGAATACTCTTGCCAGCTATTAGCATTGGAAAACCTAAACAAATACAAATATCAAAGATGTTAGAACCAATGGCATTGGCAATGGCGCCATCTGCATCACCTTTTCGTGCAGATTTAACAGATAATAGTGTATCAGGTATAGATGTACAAGCCGCAATGATAATAACAGAAACAATATACGTTGGAATATTAAGAGCTGCTGCAACTGTAATTGCAGACTGAATTATTGCATCAATACTTACCCATACTGCAGAAATGGTTACTACCATCCAAAATAAGATTTGAGGAATACTCATATCTTCATCATCTTCATCGTCATGTTCGTCACCATTTAAATCATTTTGATACTTCTTTGTTTGGAAGTACAAAACAACAATGTATGTAACGTATATAGAAAGAAGAATGAGTCCAGAAACAACAGTAAAGGCTCCTAAGTATGTAAATAGAGCTAACACACCAATCGAAACGATATAAAAACTCATATCTCTTATAGTTGTCGACTTTTGAACGTGTAAGGTTACTTTGGCACCTTTAAATGCAAAAATACTAGCCATAGGAATAAGTAAAATGTTGAATACTGCAGAACCAGCAACTGTTGGAACACCAACGTCTGCGAACTGGTTGTAGACAACAACTGCAATCATAGCTGTTGCAAATTCAGGGAACGATGAACTAATAGCATCAAATGTTGCACCACGTACAGATCCTGGGATCTTGAGTTTAATACCAAGTACGTGTAATACATCACCTAATTTGTCTGATGCTAAATTTACAATGTAAGAAAAGAAAATAAGTGCGATTACTGCTTTAAGTGGACTATCTATCCAATGAAACATGTTGAACCTCCGTTTATAATATGTCTTCAATTAGTGATTGATTCATATTGATTTTATAATACTTTGAATGGTTTATGAAGAGGTAAGGGATGAATTAATAAAACTTTAAGAAGATTTAATAAAAAACCCCTGAAACACTTGATAAGTGCTTCAGGGGTTTTAGCTAAAAATTTATTCTGATTTGTCAAAAGAGACTTTTACTTCTTCAGTAGGTTCTTCTGCAACAGGTGCTTCAGTTACTGGTGCTTCGGTAGGTGGTGCTTCAGCAACGTTGGTTTCATCTTTTGCTTGAATTGTTGCAATTTTTTCGTTTAGTTCCTTAATTTCAACAAATTTGCCATCGATGTCAGAAATAATTTTTTCGATAAGATCCACTGGGAAAGATTGGCTTTTTTTATGGGCATCATATGCTAATTCGCCAATCTCTAGCTTTAATTTTTTGATGTCACTTTCAAGTGTTGAAATACTCATTTTTAACTTACCAATTTCAACAACCTCTTGCGATTTTGTACCTACAGCGTTAGCTGCAACTTTTGCTTTGTCACCTAGATTCTTAAAAAAACTCATACATATCCTCCTTATTTGTATATATATCAATGTCTCATAAAAGAAACATTCAATGTGAGAAGGTAAATTCCTTCTTTCTAGACGCATAATCATTTTATAGTGACAAATATCACTTTATTCTTTGAGGGTGCCTATTGGCACTAAGTTATCTAATACTTTTGGGCCGTGAGGGGACTTGTTCATGATTGCATCAGTTACATCTTGTCCTGCTTCAATGCCATTATGTTTTCCATTCTGCCAAGACGGAACATCTGTTAAATCATAAATCATTCCGTTGACCGA
>Ga0070725_10002139_pt1 | contig 10508 bp, 14 predicted proteins | sample tdDd002_FD_69781 | JGI IMG/M metagenome (GOLD analysis project Ga0070725, IMG submission 69781) | Marine sediment microbial communities from the Atlantic coast under amendment with organic carbon and nitrate - tdDd00.2 | ecosystem: Environmental > Aquatic > Marine > Coastal > Sediment | place...
AACCATTTTGTAGATTTTTTCAAGATAACTCTAGTACTGGGAGGTACTATGAATAAACAAGTTTTGGACCTTGTGAACCGCCCCAATATCAAAGGCTTCATCTTTGATATGGATGGAACCCTGCTAGATTCAGAGGTTTGGACCATAAATATGATGAAAAATTTGGTCGAAGAAAAAACTGGCATCATCTCTAACTTAGGGCATGAAGAGCTAGCTGGTTTAGGCTATCCCGATAAAATGACCAAGATTCTTGGTTATCACGATCAAGATATGATTGATTTGGCAATTGCTACAGGCAGTAAGTACTACTGTGAAATCGCTAAGCCAATTAATGGAGTGAACGAAATTCTATCAGCCATCAAAAAAACGGGTAAAAAAATGACCATTGGCACCAATGGTCACATTGATTTGCTAATGCCGGCTTTTGATAAACTTTCAGTTCGTATGAATGTTTATCAAGGATCAATAAAAGGAGTTATTGATAAAAAGCCAGAGCCAGATATATTCTTAGCTGCAATAGCTAAAATAGGGTTAGAACCTCATGAAGTCGCAATCTTTGAAGATAGCGAATCTGGTACACAAGCAGCTCTAGCTGCAAAAGTACCGGTTGAAAACATTCTTGTTTTTAATCAGCATAAGCGAGCTCCAAAAGGATTTAACACCTTCGAAACTTGGCTATAATTACGATAAAACGCCCCCAGTTGTGAAACTACGGGGCTTTTTAATGTTTTTATATTTGATTTTATTGCTATATTCAATAAATTATGCTAACCTAATATGGTTTTTTAAACCATTAAAAAACATATCAAAACATTAACATAAAAAGGAAGAAAATTCTATGAGTGAAGTTGATATAAAAACTGTAGAAAAACTTGCTCAATTAAGTCGTCTAGACTTTACTGAGGAAGAAAAAACGACTCTGCAAAATGAGTTCGGTAAAATTTTTGACTTTGTATCACAACTACAAGAAGTTGATACAGAAAATGTAGAAGGTATGACTAGCGTAATTAAAAATGCGTCAACACCTCAAAGACAAGATAATCCTCAAAATCAGATTTCAAGAGATAATTTACAGAGCAATGCTCCAGCAACTGAAATGGGCTTTTTTGTAGTACCAAAAGTTATTGACTAAACAATTAAGTAAGGGAAGAAAAAATGACTTTAGAAACATCAGTTTACAAGTATATGAGAGGCCGTGCAATTCAAGCAATTTTATTTGATATGGACGGTACACTTTTTAATACTGAGCATAAAATGAATAAGCTTATCAAAAATTTATGTAAAGAACACTACCACATGGAAATCATCGCTACAGATGAAGAACTTGCCGGATTAAGTGTTGCTCAAAAAGTTGAACATGTTCTTGGCAAAGAAGACACTGAATTTTTAAACAAAGTTATTACAATTGCCTCTGCTGAATATCCAAAAATGGCAGATCCGATTGAAGGCGTAATTTACTTTTTAGGAAGAATGAAAAAACAAGGCTTTAAAATTGCAGTTTGCACCAACGGTGAAATTGAACTTTTAAAAGAAGCCTTTCATAAACTAGAAGTACCGTTCGACCTTTTACAAGGAACAAACGGAGGAGACGTTAAAAAGAAACCATCTCCAGATGTTTACTTAACTGCCATGGAAAAGTTAGACATTACTGTTGAGGAAGTTTTAGTTATTGAAGACAGCGCGCCTGGCATTCAATCAGCTAAAAATGCAGGAATCCCTGAAACTCATATTATTGAATTCGATCAATACAAAATGAACGAAAAAACAGATAATAGATTTCACCATTGGGAACAATTTGCATTTGATCCAAGAGCAGTAGATAGAGAAGACTTAATTGAAGAGGAAGCTAAATAATGGCTAAAACAATTTTTCATTTTATGAGAGGCAAAAACATCAAAGCTGTTTTATTTGATATGGATGGAACACTATTTGATTCTGAAGTTGGCTCAATTGAAATGATGAAAGAGTTGGTTTTTGAAAAAACAGGTATTACATCTGAAGCTACTTTTGAAGAGCTAACAGGTTTAAACTACCCTGACAAATTAAAAAAGATCTTAGGCTATGAAGATAAAGAGCTTTTAAACATCGCATTAATTGAAGGTTCAAAACTATATGCTGAAATTTCTCAGCCAATTAGTGGCGTAAACGGGTGTTTAAATAAGTTAAAAGCACAAGGTTTAAAACTTGCAGTTTGTACAAATGGTGATATTAACCTTTCAAAACCTGTTTTTGATAAAGTTGATATTGACATGGACTTATACCAAGGTACAGCTGGAGGCTTAAAGAAAAAACCAGAGCCAGATGTTTTTTTAGCTGCATTAAAAAAATTCAAAATTAAACCAGAAGAAGCACTTGTTGCTGAAGATAGTTTAATTGGAGTTTCAGCAGCACTAGCAGCAGGCATTCCTCAAGACAATATTTTAATCTTTGATTCTGCAGAAAGACACGAAGATTCTGAAACAAGATTTACTAGTTGGGTTGAATTTTCAGAAGATGAGCGTGCAGAACAAAGAACATAAAAAATCAAGCTAGTTTTTACTACTAAATTTTTATTAGTAAAAATTATGAATTTAAGATGAATTTTTGATTTTTTTGAGAACGGGGAGCACTGTGTAGTTAAATCTACATGAGCACCACGTAAGCACAAAAAAAACTAAAAAGGCGCTTAAATGCAAATTTTAAAGGGAAATAGAAAATGAATGACATTCTAAAATTAACTATCACAGAACTAATCGAGAAATTAAAAACTCGTGAACTACGTTCTGTTGATGTAACAAAAGCAGCATTAGAAAGAATTAAAGAAAGAAACGATTCTATTAATGCATATATTACAATTTGTGAAGAAGAGGCTTTAAAGCAAGCTGAAATTTCAGACCAAAAACTTGATGATGGTGAAGCAGGTATGCTTGAAGGTGTTCCTTTAGGTATTAAAGACCTGTTTTGTACTAAAGGCATTAAAACAACTGCAGCTTCAAAAATCCTAGCAGACTTTATCCCTCCTTATGAATCAACAGTTACACAAAAGCTACTTGATGAAGGTGCGATCTTCTTAGGTAAATTAAACATGGACCAATTCGCTATGGGTGGTTCAGGTGAAACTTCAGCATTTGGTGATACAGTTAACCCAATTCATGAAGAAGAAAAACTAACAGCTGGTGGTTCATCATCTGGTTCAGCTGCAGCTTTAGCAGATTTTCAGTGCTTTGGTGCAACTGGTTCTGATACTGGTGGTTCAGTAAGACAACCAGCGTCATTTACTAACACTGTTGGTTTCCGCCCGACATATGGTAGATGTTCAAGATTCGGTATGGTTTCATTCGCATCAAGCTTAGACCAAGCTGGTTTTATGGCTCGTTCAGTTGAAGATACTGCACTAATGTTTAGAGCAGCTTCTGGTTTTGATGAAAAAGATTCAACATCAGCAGATATGGCTGTTGAAGCATATGACGAAATCATTAACGACTTAGATATTAAGGGACTAAAAATTGGCCTACCTAAAGAATATTTTGTTGATGGCGTTGATCAAAAAGTTAAAGATGTTATTAATGCTAAAGTTGAGCAGTTTAAAGCAGCAGGTGCTGAAATTGTTGAAATTAGCCTACCACACACAAAATATGCAGTTCCTACTTACTACATCGTAGCTCCTGCAGAAGCTGCTGCTAACCTATCAAGATACGATGGTATGCGTTATGGTTTACGTGTAGAAGGTGAAAACTTAGATGATACTTACGCTAAATCACGCTCAGCTGGTTTTGGTTGGGAAGTAAAACGTAGAATTATGGTTGGTAACTATGTTCTATCATCAGGTTATTATGATGCTTACTACTCAAAAGCTCAAAAAGTTAGAAGCCTACTTTCATTAGACTTTGAAAAAGCATTTGCAGAAGTTGACGTTATTTTTGCACCAACAACTCCAGAGCTTCCATTTGAGCTAGGTGGTAAAATTGACGACCCTATTGCTATGTACCTATGTGATATCTTCACAGTATCATCAGCATTAGCAGGTATTCCATGTATTTCAGTTCCTGCTGGATTTACACCTGAAGGCCTACCTGTTGGTCTACAAATTTTAGGTAAAGCATTTGATGATGCTAAAGTATTACAAGCAGCTAAAAAAGCTGAAGATATGAATAAATAATTTCAAAGTCAGGGGGCATTTAGTAATGAAAGAAATTGAAATCCTATATCCACTATCAAATGATATTAAAGACGTATTTACTAAACTAGAAAAGTTTGAGCATCAAGGTGCAAAAAATACTCTTGATATTTACTATGTTGATGAAAAAAGATCTGATCTAAAACCAAGCAATGGTAAAATCTATAAGTGTTTTAGATTAAGACAAAAGAATGATCAAGCTTTCATTACTTATAAAAATGACCATTATGATGGAGAAACATGGTTATATTCTGATGAACATGAAACAGCTGTTGAATCATTTGATGAAGCATGCAACATTGTTGATTGTTTAGGCTTAACTGAATTAGTAAGAATTGACAATACTAAGCACACATTTATTACTCCAAATTATGAAATTGTAATTGAAGAAGTAAAAGACTTAGGAAACTTTTTAGAAGTTGAACTGCTAGTTTCAGATGAGGTGACAGATATTGAATCAGAGAAGCAAAAAATCAGAGATTTTGTTAAAAACTTAGGTCTGAACCCTGGAGAAGAATTAAATTCAGGCAAACCAGAGCTAATGCTAATTAAACAAGGTAAAGCATAATGCCACAAAGTTTAGCATTTAAAATAGAAAAAGAAGTTTTAGAGTTTTTAAAACAAGCTGGCAAACTTGCTATTTCTATGCGAGAAAGTGCAAAAGACTACACAAAAGAAGACGGATCTATTGTTACAGATGTGGATCTTGCAATCAGTAAAGCTTTTGCAGAGCAATTTGCTGAATATTTTTCTTCAGGCAGACATATTTTAATTGATGAAGAATCTGCTAAAAAGTCTCCTGAAGAAGTATTTGCATCTAATGCAAAATATATCTGGACTTTAGACCCTATTGATGGCACAGACCCATTTGCTAACGAATTACCAATGTGGGGAATACAAGCTGGTGTATTAAAAGATAATAAACCATGGTTAGGATTTATCTACCTAGCAGATATGGATATCTTATATGTACATAACGGAGAAAACTTTTACCAATTAAAAAATGGCAAAAAAACTATTTATAAAAAAGGTGATGTTATTAATCCTAAAGGTAAACAATTTGTTATTGCAAATAACTGTACACCTGCACAAACTGCTAACTATGACTTTGGTTTTAACCCATATTCAGCAGTTTGCGTCTTCCCTTGGATTGCTATAGGAGGACTAATTGGAATTTGTACAAAAAGCACTTCTTTTGGAGGTGTTTGGGACTGGGCCCCTGCCTGGCCTATGCTAGAACATACAGGTAAACAAATCAGAAACTTCACAAACGGTGAAATACAACATAATCTAAAGCAGATTATTTCACCAGAGTGGAAATTTAACCAACACGTTATTATATCTGACGAAAAGAATTTTAATAAGTTACAAAAAATTATTAAATTTGATAAATAAAAGAGGAAAGAAAGATGACTCTATACAACAAAGACTACGAAATTGTTATGGGCCTTGAGGTTCACGCTCAGCTTAAAACAAAAACAAAACTATTTTCAACTTCAATGACTGATTTTGGTGCAGAGCCAAACACTCAAGCAAACGCAGTTGATTTAGCTATGCCTGGTATGTTACCAGTTCTAAACACAGAAGCTGTTACTTCTGCAATTAAATTCGGTCTAGCGATCGATGCTCACATCGCTCCTGTATCAGTTTTTGCAAGAAAGAACTACTTCTACCCCGACCTACCAAAAGGTTATCAAATTTCTCAGTTTGACCTACCTACTGTTGGCAAAGGTCATATTGATCTAACTCTTGAAGACGGTTCTACAAAAACTATTAGAGTTGAAAGAGCTCACTTAGAAGAAGATGCTGGTAAATCAGTGCATGATTTAGGTTCACATAGCGTTTCACACGTTGACTTAAACAGAGCTGGCGTTCCACTTCTTGAAATCGTTTCATACCCTGATTTCAGAACAGTTGAAGAAGTTGCTGCTTATGTTAAAAAGTTAAGAGCTATTGTTCAATACATTGATATTTGTGATGGTGATATGTCTCAAGGTTCAATGCGTTGCGATGTTAACGTATCTGTACGTAAAAAAGGCACTGAAAAACTTGGTACAAGACGTGAAATTAAAAACGTTAACTCTATTAAAAACATTATTAAAGCGATTACTTATGAAGCTAATCACCAAGTTGATATTATTGAAAATGGTGGCGAAGTTAAACAAGAAACTATTCTATGGGATCCAGATGCTGGTGTAACAAGATCAATGAGATCTAAAGAAGACGCTCATGACTACCGTTATTTCCCAGATCCAGATATCTTACCATTAAGAATTGCTCAAGATAGAATTGATGCTATAAAAACAACAATGCCAGAACTTCCTGAGCAAAAGAAAGCTCGTTTAATGGCTGATTACGGTCTATCTGCTTATGATGCTGAAGTTATCACATCAAGTAAAGAAACTGCAGACTTTTATGAAGAAGCTCTTGCAACAGGTAAAGATGCAAAACTATGTGCTAACTGGTTAATCGTTGAGCTATTTGCTATTCTTAACAAACAAGATTTAGAACTTAACGACACTCCTGTTTCAGCTAAGCAATTAGGGGAACTAGTAGCATTAATCGTTGATAAAACTATTTCAGGTAAAATTGCTAAAACTGTATTTGAAGAAATGGTTGCTACGTCTAAAGACCCTAAAGCAATTGTTGAAGAAAAAGGTCTTGTTCAAATTACAGATACATCAGCAATTGAGCCAATTATTGATGAAGTTATTGCTTCAGATCTTGGTCAAGCTAATGCTGAGAAATTCAGAAACGGTGCTGATAGAATCTTAGGTTGGTTCGTTGGTCAAGTTATGCAAAAAACTGGTGGTAAAGCAAACCCAGCTATGGTTAACGAAATCTTAAGAGAAAAATTAAAATAATTTATAGATCCTCACTAATACAAGGGTTATTAGTTAAAATAAAATAAAAAATCCCAGCTCATGCTGGGATTTTTTTTCGTCCTTTAGTTTTTAATTATGAGCAATTGCCTAGGAAAGCGCCTATAACAAGACCCTTACTTTCATAAACTTGAATAACTCTTTGGCCTTCATCAATATATGGCCCTTGTATGCGTAGTTCTTGCTTTGCGGCTTCTTGTCTTAATTCACCTTCAGAACAAGTCATATTGCCGAACGTAACCATACCGTCTTCAACAACTGCTGTTTGCTTACTTTCAAGCAGACCATCAATAATTTTTTGTAAGCTCATAGGAAAATTCACTCCATTGAATAACACAAATAGTAAAACGCTAGAAATACACTTAAACCACTGATAAGTATATTCAATCACCAAAAGTATAAGCATAAAATTAAATAAAGTCAATAATAAAAAGCCCAGGATTAACTGGGCTTTTTCTTGCTGATTAATCGAACTTAATATTATGCGATTACGTATTATTGTTGAAGTTCGACTTTTTGACCTGAGCACGGTCGTTATTCTCTCGAATAACTCTATCCAACAGACCTGCTCCACAATCATGCTCCCCACAGCTTATCAAGCCACCAACACACCGGGATATTTTACCCTTTTAAGAAGTTTGTATACTTCTTTGGCAGACTTATCTTATCAGCAAACATAACACACCACTCTACTCTTGGAAGGGGTTCTTGTTAAAGATAAATTCTTATAGTAAAGAGTATAATTTTTTAACTGACATAGTAATATAATAAATAAAAAAACCGGCATAAAGCCAGCTTTTATTAATAAATTAAACTTTAATAGTATTCTCTTAAAGATAAACGATATAACATATTAGCATTATACTGCTGAACTTTCCCTGTTAAAAAGCCATCTTTATCATCATACTCTTTATCTAGTTCTTTTTGGTAGTTCGTACTTATCTTTGAGCTAGAATAAGATTCAAATAAAACCCATAAATAACATTTTGATGAAGCATCGCAGTTTATATATGGAGAATCTGAAACTACTGTGGCAGCCCTATCTTTTGCTTGAAAAACAGAAAACTTCCCATAACTTGTTGTTACAAAATACCTATTTGAATTTACTCCAGGTTCTTGTGCATATTGAAGATATGGTCCTTTCCAGCCAGTTACTGAACTATTCACTAACTCTCCAATATTAAAAATAGAGCCTGATACAAATGGTAATTCAGAATCTGTATCTATTTCATAAGACTCTATTGCTTTTTTTATTTGAGATAACTCATAAATAATTAAACCCGTATTTGAATCCTTAAGCGCCATACCTAAATTTGTAGCAGCAACTAAGCCAACAAGGCCAAAAATTACTAAAGCAATTCGGGCATCAAGCCCGAACATTGCACCTTTTTTCATATTAACTTTTTTCATATTAAATAGATTCATTTTCACCTCTTGAAATATATTAGATAGGCATATCCATAATTTTTGTATATGCTTCAACTGTTTTATCACGCATTGTTACCATTGTTTGTAAACTTAATTCTGCTTGTGACACTGCAGTAATTAAATCTTGCATATTAACACTTTGAGGATCTTGTGTTGCTTGAATTGATAATGTTTCTGCTAACTTTTGCTTTTCTAAAGCACCTTCAATTGCACCACCTACTAAATCAGTAAATGCTTTTGAATCTGCTGGGCTAGCCTTTGATGCTGTTGCTGCGCCATCTAGCGCTGACATTACCTGCTGTTTAATACCTTCTACTGCCATAATTTATTCTTTCTTTTAAATCTCTCTTTCAGATAAAATATAAATAAAGAAAATTTTAAGAAAAGTTTTTACTTTATTTAAGGAGGAAGTGTACACTTAGCTACACGACGAATTAAATAAATAAAAAATTACTTAAAAGATCTTTATTTAAGCATGTCTAGGCTTTTGCTCATCATCGACTTTGCTGCATCAATTGCTGAAATATTAGCTTCATAAGCTCGTGCAGCGTCTTTTAAATCTGTTTTCTCTTTTAGTGTACTAATATTTGGCAGTTTAATCAAGCCATTTTTATCAGCCATTGGGTGTCCTGGGTTATATTCATACTTGTATGACTGTTTATTATCAACTGAAATATCAGATACTTCTACTTTATCAATACCTGTTTTTGAATCCACAATTGATTGAAATGATACAATTTGTCGTTGATATGGGTTGACACCATCTTTTCCTACAACTGAATTTGCGTTTGCAATATTTTCTGCAGCTACCTTCATTCTAATAGTTTGAGCCTTCATTCCTGAAGCTGAAACTGCCATTGAATCCATTAAGTCCATAACTAACCTCCTCTAACTATCTTATTTTGCCTGCACAGCCATTTTTTGCATAGCCATGTGTTTTGTGAATAATCTTGTTGCCATTGTATATTCTTGTTGAATTTCTGCCATTTTTAACATTTGTTCATCAACTCTTACTGAGTTACCATCATTTCTGATAAATGTTTTATCTTGAGTTCTTCTAAATTTTGAAGCTGTCATCCCTGTTGGTCTTAAGTGCTTTGAATTCGTTGCCCTCATTGGCATCATTGAGCCTGCTGAAGATGGTCTTGCTGAATATTCAATATCATTTGCTAGGTAATCTGGTGTTGATGCGTTTGCAATATTTGCTGATACAATGTTTTGACGAGCAATTAAATAGTCCATTTTACCAGTTAGAGATGCTGATAAACTCTGAGCATTTGCTAAACCTGAAATACTAACCAACACAGCTAAAAACAAGAACTTTTTCATAAATATTACCTTATAATTTGAATTTTTAATTTTAATACACAAATATATTAAAGCAAGTACTATGCCAAAAATACAAATTCAAGCTGTTTTATTACAAAGAACAGACAAAAGCTTGAAAAAAAATGAAAAATATGATATTTTTCCTATAGAAAAATTTTTTCTAGCCACTACAATATAAAAAGGTTTATTTTATGACAGAAAGTATCGCACATCCTGATTGGATGCCATTAGTTATATCTCTAGTAATTAGTTTTGCAATTGCATTTTTACACTATGAATCACTAGGTTTTTTAACTCAAAAAATAACTCAAGCAAAGCAAGTAAAAAAAGCTAGAGTACTTTTAACGATGTTTGTAATTACACTTACGCATTTATTTTCTGTATTTATTTATTCTTTAGTTTATTATTCTATGGATAATCACTTTGGAATGGGAACCTTAGCAGGTCAAGAGATTTTAAACCTATATGACTATATTTATTATTCTTTAATTGTTTATACATCGCTTGGATTTGGTGATATTTATCCGGTTGGAGGGTTAAGAATACTATCAGGTCTTGAAACCTTAAATGGCCTAATTTTAATTGCTTGGTCTGCATCATATACCTACCTAGTAATGAGCAAGTACTGGAGATTTGAAGAGCATAACTCATCACTAACGTCTAAGCAAAATAGCACAGAAAAGAACATATAATGACAGATTTTTTAATTATTT
>Ga0070725_10002143_pt1 | contig 10500 bp, 11 predicted proteins | sample tdDd002_FD_69781 | JGI IMG/M metagenome (GOLD analysis project Ga0070725, IMG submission 69781) | Marine sediment microbial communities from the Atlantic coast under amendment with organic carbon and nitrate - tdDd00.2 | ecosystem: Environmental > Aquatic > Marine > Coastal > Sediment | place...
TTAATCTCGCCACTGAATTAAAGTGGCGTTTTTATTTTTTGTACCTTTTGCAATAATGTTGTCTGGGCTATCACCAACAGCGATGATTAGATCGTAGTGTGTATATAACTCCCCAAGAGTAAGAGCGTTTGGTCCGCTTAAATCTTCATATTCAGTAGATGCCACTGCAGAAAGAGCCTTTATAAATTCAACAGCAAGTGTCTCTGATCTATCTTTTGATGTGCCAGGACTTGTAATTATCCCAAATCCTATAGAACCATCTTGCGGTGCGATATTTGCGTCAATAACATCGGTGTTGTTGATAATCACAGTCTTAGCGATATCAATCATACTTTGAGTGATTTTATATCCAGGATCATCTTCCTCGGTAAAAATACTGCCTTCGAGTTCAGACTCTCGTTCCATCTCAGACATGTCAATGTATACATCTTCATACTGAGAACTTGGAACTAAGTAGAATAGGCCAGCACATAAGATGATGATTACCCCGACGACTTTCACCCAGTCGCTAAGTTTCCATTCTTTAGGATTGAAAGAGAACCTGAAACGCTTCTTTTTATCTGTCGAAGCAGCGGGTGCTTCTTTTTCCATTCTTTCTTTAATACGGGTTATTCTTTTTTCAAATTGTTCGACTGTACCAGATATTTTTTCCTCTTGTATAAGACCAATGGCCTTTTGACACATCTCGATGGCTTCTTCAAATCGATGCTTCTTTTCGAGTATAACCGCTGGACGCTCATAGAGGTCGGACGTGTTTGCGAAAAAATTCTCGTGTATTTGCAAGTAAACTGAAAGCGCTTCGGTATCATTCCCAAGACGTTCCATTCGTTTTGCCTTTTCGTGCAATTTATAAAGTTCCTGTAATTTTTGTTGATCCATAGGCCGCACCCCTTATACACATTTCTCTAATTATAATAGTACTATAAATGAAACTAACATAATAACAATTCATGACAATCATTAATGTGCAGTTTTCTATCTAGCATATATATCGGCAGCTTACCGGCAAATCTTTAGTAAGAATTATTGGTAAGTCCAACGATTATAACGGTTCTATATATGAATATTTTATATCCGACAAACTTATATACATATAAACTCAATACTGGTATAATACTTTAGGACTGAGAACAGCATAATATTCCGTCGGTGAGAATCGTTATCAATTGATACGACGGCTTTTGATCAGTTATGATCATATGCAAAAAACTTTGTTTAAGTGTTGACAATGTCAGGTGCCTATATTATACTATGGATGAATTCCTAGTAAAACAGTCGGGATTGAACGGAGGGTGATTAAATGCGATTATCTACAAAAGGGCGATACGGACTGAAAGCCATGTTTGATCTGGCGATGAATTACGGAGAAAATCCGGTTTCGCTAACGACTATCGCAGCCAGACAAGGTGTATCGGTGAATTATTTGGAACAACTGATTTCTCCACTTCGAAAAGCTGGATTTGTTCGTAGTGTCAGAGGTGCACAAGGCGGGTACTTGCTGAACGTGAAGCCTGATGAAATCACTGTAAAGGACATTCTAGTTGTACTTGAAGGCCCTTTAGCACCAACTGATTGCGTAAAAGATGAAAAAGATTCGTCTTGTGATAATGCAGAATACTGTGTGACAAGACTTATATATGAAAAAATGAAAGACAGTATTGATCAGGTTGTGACATCGATCACACTTAGCGATATGGTTGATGATCATAATAGAATGACAAACTTAAAAGCAATGGCAGACGAGAACTTTAAATGCCTCTAGCCGAAACGGCTTATAATTAGAAAGGGGACGTATTCATGAAAAAACGTATTTACATGGATTATTCCGCAACAACACCTATGAAAAAAGAAGTGCTGGATGCGATGCTTCCTTACTTCACAGAAGATTTTGGTAACCCGTCAAGTGTTCATAGTTTTGGACGTGACGCAAAAAATGCTGTAAATAACGCACGTGAAACAATTGCTAACGCGATTGGAGCAAAGCGCGAAGAAGTTTACTTCACAGCTGGTGGAACTGAGTCTGATAACTGGGCAATCAAAGGTATTGCTAAGTCGTTAAAGTCTAAGGGAAATCATATCATTACATCTAAGATTGAACATCATGCAGTTCTTCATGCATGTGAAGTCCTTGAAAAAGAAGGCTACGAAGTTACATATCTTGACGTAGATGAGTTCGGTATGATCAGTCTTGATACTCTAAAAGCAGCAATTAAAGATACAACAATTCTGATTTCTATAATGTTTACAAATAATGAAATCGGTACAATTCAACCAATTAAAGAAATTGGTGCGATTGCGAAAGAAAAAGGTGTACTATTCCATACAGACGCTGTTCAAGCTTTCTGCAACACACCGATTGACGTTGATGAAATGAATATTGACATGCTATCCGTTTCGAGTCATAAAATTTATGGCCCAAAGGGTATTGGTGCAATGTACATTCGCAGAGGCGTTCGAATCGGACCATATGTTGATGGTGGTGCTCAAGAGCGTAAGCGTCGTGCTGGTACAGAAAACGTTGCAGGAATCGTTGGTTTTGCTAAAGCGGTTGAAATCGCAATGGAAAACATTGATTCTCACATTGAAAAACTTGTAGCACTTCGTGAGAGACTAAGAAACGGTATTATGGACCAAATTCCATATACAAAATATAATGGCCATCCTACACAAAGACATCCTGGTAATGTCAACATATGCTTCGAGTTTATTGAAGGGGAATCACTTCTTCTAAGCCTTGATCTAGTTGGTGTTGCGGGTAGTAGTGGATCAGCTTGTACTTCTGGATCGCTTGATCCTTCACACGTTCTTCTAGGTATTGGATTGACTCATGAAATTGCTCATGGTTCACTTCGATTGACTGTTGGCGATTTTACAACAGAAGAAGATGTGGATTATGTAATAGAGAACCTAGTTGGCATTGTTGATAGACTAAGACAAATGTCACCACTTTACGAAGTGGTGCTGAACAAATAAGGAGGCGGCTTTCATGTATACTGAAAAGGTCATGGAACACTTTACGAACCCAAGAAACGTTGGAGTTATTGAAAATGCAGATGGCGTTGGCGAAGTAGGCAATGTTAAATGCGGCGATATTATGAAAATTTATCTTAAAATAGAAGACGAAGTGATCACAGACGTTAAGTTCAAAACTTTCGGATGCGGTTCAGCTGTTGCAAGTTCAAGTGTAGCAACAGAGCTTATTAAAGGTCAGACAGTGAAGTTCGCTCTTAATCTTTCAAACAAAGCTGTAATTTCTGAACTAGGTGGCCTTCCTACAGTTAAGATTCACTGTTCAGTTCTTGCTGAGCAAGCAATCAAAGCAGCAGTTTATGATTACGCTCAAAAGACAGGTAAGGTCTATCCAGAGCTTGAAGGCTTTGATCCTAATGAAGAAGAAGATCATCACGATCACGTAGATATCCAGTACTAATTAAACTGGTCACGCACTAAAATCTAAAGTATAATAATTAAGACTCACTTAGAGTCATAAAAACCCTGTCAGAGTTTGACAGGGTTTTAGATCGTTTGGTATTGAAGAAATAAGTGTGTTTCTTCAATACCAAACAGCAACGGAAGACTTTTAATCTTCTTAACTTAAAGAATTGAAAGGATCGTTAAAATGTTAGATAAGAAAAAAGTAGTAGTAGGTATGAGTGGCGGTGTGGATAGCACAGTTGCAGCTTATAAATTAAAAGAAATGGGCTATGATGTCATAGGAATTCACATGAAAGTGTGGGATGACAGTGATGCAGACTTCGTTGAAAAAGAAGGTGGTTGCTGTAGTCTATCTGCTGTTGAAGATGCTCGCCGAGTATGTGAAAAAATTGATATCCCATTTTACGTTGTCAATTTCAAAGAGGTTTTCAAGGAAAAAGTCATTGGCTATTTTCTAGATGAGTATAAACAGGGAAGAACTCCAAATCCTTGTATAGCCTGTAACAAGTATGTTAAGTTCGATGCGCTTATTAAAAAGGCACACGACTTAGGTGCTTATTATGTGGCTACAGGTCATTATAGTAAGGTTGAATACGATGAAGAACTTGAACGTTATGTTGTTCGTCTTTCAGAAGAAGATAAAAAGGATCAGACATATACATTCTGGAGCTTAGATCAGAATCAGTTAAAGCATATCCTGACACCGCTTGGAGACATGAAGTCGAAGACTGAGGTTAGAGCGATTGCAGAAAGATTTGATGTAAACGCTGCTGGAAAAAGTGATTCTCAGGAAATCTGCTTTATTCCAGATGACGACTATGCACGTTATGTGCGTGAAAACATGGGTGCACCTGTACGACCGGGTAATTTTGTCGATACAGAAGGTCGTGTTTTAGGTCAGCATAAAGGCATAATCTACTATACGATTGGACAGCGAAAAGGTTTAGGTGTAACGTTCGGTCAACCAATGTATGTTGTTGAAATACGCGCACTTACAAATGAAGTTGTTCTTGGTATAAACAAAAAAGTATTCTCGCAAGGACTTTATGCTTCTAATCCGAACTTTATTCCTTTTGAGAAGCTTGAGGGAAAAATAGATGCTTATGCAAAAGTAAGATATAGTGCAAAAGCTTCAAAATGCACGATTGAACCTTATGAAAACGGTCAAGTTAAAGTCATGTTCGAAGACATGCAGCGTGCTGTGACGCCAGGTCAAGCCGTTGTGTTTTACGATGAAGAGATGCTTCTGGGTGGGGCGACCATTGAAGGTCCACTAAAATAGTAAATAATAAATTTTAGGGGTTTTCCCATTTTAGTTTTGTGGTATAATTAGCTGATAACAACTGAAAAGCAATAAAAAGGCAATGAAGGAGATAAGTAAAGCTGTATAATAGAGAGGTCGCGTTTGCTGAAAGACGACCACGCAAGCTTGAAGCAACTCCTGAGCCCCACTTCCGAAGGTCTATGACTGTGTAGGATGCGGCGCATGGCATACGTTATAATGCTAAGCCCAAAGTATTTACGCAAGGCGATGCAAATACACTTCATCGTTTGCATCAATAATTCAGGCTAGGTTTTAACCTCTAAAGTGATCGGAAACGATAAGTAGGGTGGTACCGCGAGTGCGCTCGTCCCTACAGATAGTTACTTTAGAGGTTTTTTGTTTTTGTATATAATATGAAATACATACTTAATTGGAGGGCAAATCAATGGAAAAAATGAGTCTCAATGAGATACGCCGTCGATTCCTTGAGTTTTTTGAATCGAAGGGTCACTATGTAGAATCAAGCTATCCGCTTGTACCGCAGAATGATAAGAGCTTACTGCTGATAAATGCTGGTATGGCACCGCTTAAAAATTACTTTACAGGCGCAGAAAAGCCACCTGAAGTACGAATGGCGACTTGTCAAAAATGTATCCGTACAGGCGATATAGAGAACGTAGGTTACACGTCTCGTCATGGTACATTCTTTGAAATGCTAGGAAACTTCTCGTTCGGTGATTACTTCAAAGAAGAATCTATCAAATGGGGTTGGGAATTCCTTACAGAAAACTTAGGAATGTCAGTTGAGGAACTTTGGCCATCTGTATACTTTGAAGATGACGAAGCTTTTGCTATTTGGAGAGATGTCATTGGTGTTCCTGAAGAAAAAATCACCCGTCTTGGAAAAGAAGATAATTTCTGGGAAATTGGTGTGGGCCCATGTGGTCCTTGTTCTGAAATCTACGTTGACCGTGGCGAAAAATTCGGTTGCGGACATGAAGATTGTAAACCGGGCTGTGAATGTGATCGTTACGTAGAAATCTGGAATCATGTATTTACACAGTTTGAAAGAACGGAGCAAGGTGAATATGTGCCGCTTGCTCAAAAAAATATAGACACAGGTATGGGTCTTGAGCGTGTTGCATGTGTTATGCAAGATGTTGACTCAATCTTTGAGGTTGATACAATCCGTTCAATTCTAGACAAAGTTGTTGAAATCTCAGGTAAAGCTTACGGTGAAACTCGCGCAACGGATATATCAATCAGAATCATCACTGATCACATGCGTGCTTGTTCTTTCCTTATTTGCGATGGCGTTATGCCGCACAATGAAGGCCGTGGTTATGTTCTAAGAAGACTGCTTCGTAGAGCGGCTCGTCATGGAAAAATGCTTGGAATAGAAGGCGCTTTCCTTACAGATTTAGTGGACGAGGTTATTAAAGTTTCTGGAGAAGCATATCCAGAACTTGTGAAGCGTCACGACTATATTAAAAAGATTCTTCTTATTGAAGAAGAGCGTTTCCAGCAAACGATAGATCAAGGTCTTTCAATATTAAAAGACTACATTGCAGAGCTTGAAGAAAAGGGTGAAAAACACCTTTCTGGAGAGCATGCATTCAAACTATATGATACTTTTGGCTTCCCTCTAGATCTTACAAAAGAAATTCTAGATGAGAAGGGCATGGATGTTGATGAAGACGCTTTCAAAAGAGAAATGGAAGAACAACGTGATCGTGCTCGTTCTGCAAGGAACAATGGTGAAGAAGTGGGTTGGGAAGATGATGCATTTAGTGCACTTTCGGATGATGTAACGTCTGAATTCGTTGGCTATGACCGTGTTGCAGAAGCTGCTGAAGTACTAGCGATTGCAGAGGAAACTGGCCTTGTCCAAGAAGCTACGGCAGGCGAGAAAGTTCGTGTGATTCTTAACCGTTCACCATTCTACCCTGAGGGTGGCGGTCAATTAGGCGATCAAGGTGACCTGACTGTTGATGGCGCAACGATGACCGTTACAGACACTAAAAAAGGTTCAAATGGAACAATTATACACGTTGGTGAAATGAAAGAAGGGACGCTAAAGGTTGGAGACAGAGTGATGGCTTCTGTAAACAACGATCGACGTCTTGATATTGCTAGAAACCATACAGCAACACACCTTCTGCATAAAGCGCTGAAAATGGTTCTTGGTGACCATGTTGAGCAGGCTGGTTCACTAGTAGGACCAGATAGAATGCGATTTGATTTCTCACACTTCCAAGCTCTTACAACTGAAGAAGTTGGATTGGTAGAAGCGATTGTAAATGATAAAATATTCATGCCGCACGAAGTTAAAACTGCACTTATGGACATTGATAAAGCAAGAGAAATGGGTGCAACGGCACTATTTGGTGAAAAATACGGTTCAGAAGTGCGTGTTGTACGTGTTGGCGAGTTCTCAATTGAACTATGTGGTGGTACACACCTTCAAAACACATCAGAAATTGGCTTGTTCAAGATCGCTTCTGAAGCAGGCGTTGCTGCTGGCGTACGTAGAATTGAAGTTATCACAGGTCGTAAGGTTTATGCATATTTAAAAGAGTTGGACGAAAAGCTTGTTCGAGTTGCTGATGAATTGAAATCCACTCTATCAGATGTGGCTGAAAAAGCTGGTCAATTGACTTCAGACTTGAAAAAGCTTCAAAAAGAAAATGAAAGTCTGAAAGCTAAAGCTGCAAGTCAGAACTCCGCAGGTCTTATCGATAAGGCTCTTGAAGTGAATGGATTCAAACTTATTACAGAAAAACTCGTTGGTGTAGATGCAAACACAATGCGTACAATGGGTGATCAAATTAAAGACAAGCTTGAAAAAGGCGTTGTTGTTCTTGCAAGTGATTTAGGTGAGAAAGTTATTTTCCTTGTTATGGCAACAGACGATGCTGTTAAAGAAGGCGCACATGCTGGTAAACTAGTTGGTGAAGTTGCTAAAATCGCTAAAGGTGGCGGTGGTGGCCGACCTAACATGGCACAAGCTGGTGCCAAAGATGCTTCTAAAATTGAGGATGCATTGAAAAAAGCTGTAGAAATTGTAGGAAATTACTAAAAATATTTAATTTTCTTTAAAAAATCGTTTTATACCTTCTGAAAAACGGATATATATACTTACAAAGCTCCTTTAAGGAGCTAACAAGAATGATGAAGGAGGTTATAGTTATGGATAAAAACATGACAATGAAGTTCGATGTAGATCAGGTAAAAGAGGATGAGCGTCGAGAAGTCCTTGACTATGTCTACAATGCTTTGAAAGAAAAAGGCTATCATCCAATTAATCAGATGATTGGCTATCTGCTAAGTGGAGATCCGACCTATATTACAACCCATAACGATGCCCGAAAAATCATCCGTAGAGTTGAGCGAGATGAAATTTTAGAGGAATTACTCAAGACATATCTTGAAAGCGAGAGTTAAGCAGTGGAAAAAAGATTTCTTGGAAACTCAGGACTAGAAGTATCTAGACTCTGTTTCGGCGGTCTCACTGTTGGTCCGCTTCAAGCTAATTTAAGCCCTGAAGAAGGGGCGGAAATTATTGTAGAAGCTTATAAACGCGGTGTCAATTTTATTGATACCGCTGAGCTTTACGAAACATATGCGCACATCAAGGAAGCTTTAAAAAGCATTCCTAGAGATAAATATATCATTTCAACAAAATCGTATGCTTGGTCACGTGAAACAGCAGAAGAAAGCTTTAACAAAGCCTGTAAAGAGCTGGAAACAGATTACATTGATCTGTTCATGCTCCACGAGCAGGAAAGCGAGCACACTCTGCGAGGACACGCTGACGCTATGGCATACTTTTTAGAGCGAAAAGAAAAAGGCGATATACGTGCATTTGGAATATCTACACATTATATTGCCGGTGTTAAAGCTGCTATCAAAATCCCAGAAATTCAGGTGGTTCACCCGATCATCAATAAAACAGGACTTGGAATTCAAGACGGAACTCTTGAAGAGATGCTTCATGCACTCAGGACATTCAAGGCACGTGGTGGTGGTGTATTTGGTATGAAACCACTTGGTGGTGGAAATCTACTTGGAAATGTCGATGAAGCTTTTGATTTTGTCTTAGGCTTGGACGTTATAGATTCTGTAGCTGTTGGTATGCAAAGAGTTAGTGAAGTTATTGCAAACACGGCCAGATTTAGTGGGGCTGAAATTCCACATGAAATACAAAGTCAACTCAGAACAACGCCTAGACGACTTCATATTGATGATTGGTGCATAGGTTGTAAAGCATGTGAAGAGAAGTGCCAGTCAAACGCAATAGCAATTGTAGAAGGAAAAGCAGTAGTCGATCATAGTAAATGTGTGCTCTGTGCATATTGTAGTGCTGTGTGCCCTGAATTTTGTATCAAGGTGGTATAATTATGAAAATGTTAGGACTGGATGTTGGAGATCGTACGACTGGAGTTGCGGTAAGTGATCCTACGGGGCTAATTGCATCACCCGTTGAAACAATCCGTACAGACTCTATTAAACAAACGATAGCACGGGTTGTTGAACTCTTATTAGAAACAACAGCAGAGAAGATTGTCATTGGTCTTCCTAAGAATATGAATGGAACTGTTGGACCACAAGGTGAGAAGACGCTCGCATTTGTAAAACAGCTTGAGAAAAAGCTAAAGTATTCTGATAAAATTGGTGGTAAAGAAATTGAAATCATCATGTGGGATGAAAGATTAACATCTAAGGCTGCTGAGCGAACTCTTATTGAGGCTGACATGCGTCGTGAGAAAAGAAAAGAAGTTATTGACCAGCTGGCAGCTGTGTATATATTACAAGGATATTTAGATCATATAAGATAGAAGAGGTGAATATTAATGGAAGAAAGAAATTTTGTTGAACTGATTGATGAAGAAGGCACTCCGATTAAATTTGAGATTGTTGTAGATTTTGAAGTAGAAGGTCAAGAGTATGCTGTTCTTGTTCAAGAAGGTGACGAAGAAGAGGCTATTCTTTTCAGAGTGATTGAAGAAGGTTTAGGCGAAGAGCCATCTTTTGAAGTTGTTGTAGATGATGAAGAATTTGAAGCTGTGGCAAAGGTTTATGAGGAAATCATGAATCAAGAGTAATGAACCCTGTATAATATGGACGAATGCCAATAGTTATTGAAAATTATTGTCATTAGTGCTATCATTGTTATGATAAATCATTGAGACGTGAGGTGTGAAAATGGAATTTTCTATGGACACTTTAAAAAACAAGTTAAGAGACAGAGGTTATAAACTGACACCTCAACGCCGTGCAATACTGGATATTATAGTTTCTAATCCAGGGGAGCATTTGAGTACCGAAGAAATCTATGAGCTTGTAAAGAAGAATAACCACCCGGAAATAGGGCTGGCTACAGTATATAGAACACTCATTTTGTTAGCTGAACTGGACGTTATTTCAAAACTTAACCTTGAAGACGGTCTTGTTCGTTACGAACTGAACTTACACGATGATAATCACCATCATCATCATTTAATCTGTACGAACTGCGGCAAAGTAACAGAAGTAGTAGAAGACCTTCTCGATGAGCTCGAAGCTCGTATTGAGAAGGATCATGAATTTGAAATCTGTGATCACAAGTTGAAATTTTTCGGAATTTGCAAAGAATGTAAAACAAGCTTGTAATTTTCATTTACAAGCTTATTTTTTGGTCGAGATTTCAATCCAGGATTATTCGTACTATGTGGTATGAGTGATTCGGGATAATGTTAAAATTTACCCAAGGACTTTATCGTTTGACGAAGCTTAAATTGGGTTAAATAACGGATGGAAAG
>Ga0070725_10002146_pt1 | contig 10493 bp, 7 predicted proteins | sample tdDd002_FD_69781 | JGI IMG/M metagenome (GOLD analysis project Ga0070725, IMG submission 69781) | Marine sediment microbial communities from the Atlantic coast under amendment with organic carbon and nitrate - tdDd00.2 | ecosystem: Environmental > Aquatic > Marine > Coastal > Sediment | place...
AGGTTCTCTTTCTTCGACACCAGGCTGGTGAACCACAAACACTGGGTGGCGAAATCTTTGCTCTCGCGGATCATGTTAGCGAGAAACTGCTTCTCGCCACCTTCACACCAAAGCTCGGCCTTCTGGCCACCGAAGTTAAGCTCACTGGCGCCTGGCTTTTCCTTATCGCCTGCAGGTTCGGGCTTATGTCCTTTCGCCGCGCGATTGGCGGCTAAGTTCTTCACCTTACGAAGGCTGCCTTCACTCGCGTCCTTAAGTGATGCGTGAAATGGCGGATTGCATAGGGTGATATCGAATCTGTCATCAGGGCCGATAATGCCGTGGAACACTTTTTGATGATCGGTTTGTAGCCGTGTCTTTAGCTTGCCTTGCAAGCCTGGATTTCGCTCGATGATCCGGTCGACGTTCTCTATCGACAGCGGATCCACATCGCTGGCGACAAATCGCCAGCCGTAGGCTTGAATGCCGAGTATCGGGTAGATGCCGTTGGCGCCGGTACCGATATCCAGGGCATTAATTTTCATCTTTTTCTGAGACTTAGACTTATGCTTCTGTTTAGCCGCTGAAGCGTGAAAATCTGGCTCTGAAGAATATGGGACATTTTGTCCCATCCCTCTCTCCTCAACCTGCTCCTCTGCTTTATCCCCTAGCGTGTTCGAGTCAACTCCGGCCAACAGGTCGGCAATATAGTGAAGGTAATCGACTCGCCCCGGAATTGGGGGACAGAGAAACCCTGTTGGAATATCCCAGTAGTCGATCCGATAGTGAAGTTGCAGCAGCGCCAGGTTCAGCGCCTTAACGGCCAGAGGATCGGCAAAGTCTATCGAAAGATTGCCGTAGGGGTTCGGCCTGACATAGGGCTTTAACGCCGGGCTCGCCTCAATCAACTTATCAAAATCATAGCCGTTGCGGTGCAGGTTGCGCTCATGCAGGACTCTCTTTGAGCTCGTCGCAACGGCTTGAACGCTACGCTTACTCTGTGCAGAGGCCGCAGGCTTAACTTTACGATTAGGCTTTCGGCTGGTTTGTTTACGGGTGAGCTTGGTCATATAAGATCTTATGCCATCAGCCGAGACACTAACGGCAGCAATAGAGGGAGTTGAAAAAACTAATCGTAGAGGTACTTTGTGAAAAGCAGATTGACGATAATGGCCTTGCCGGTTTCCCGTTCGATAAGACGATTGACGGTGTCATAGCATTCACGTCTGATCTCTTCTCGGCCGGTCAGTGACTTCACCTTATCGGCGGTCTGGCTCCCCATGATCTCCAGGATAGCGGCACGCAACAAAGGATCATGATGCTCGAGGGCGATCAAGTCTTCGGGATCTTTCACCATCAGCTCGATACCAATACGTACAAATCCCAGCTTCTTGCCGGTAGAGATATAGTTAGTGATGAGGTCGGGTTCGAAGCCATAATAGGCATAGTTATCTACAATATCTCCATCTTCGGCATAAGCACCAAAGCTGAAGATGGTCGCGACTAAAATAAGCAGTAGCGATGCTAATTTTTGAATTTTCAAGAATGACTCCTACTCTTGTGTAACAAATGCCTGCTGATCTTGCTGGCTATCATTTTTCAGCATGCTAGACTGCACCAGTTTGCCAGCCAGTATTGTACCGAGAATTAAATGAGTGTGACTAGGTTAAGCTTCCCCTATGGTGAATCAATTCAGTGGTTTTCACCAGAGAAAAACATCCTTCTTCCCAAATCACCTTTAACCGATTGGTTACTTTCACCCGAAAGTTTAACTCAAAAATTACGCTCTTACTGTGATGAATTTGAAGTTAAGGTGCTCGGTGAGGGAACACTAGTCCCATTCGATAACGAATTCCCCGATCAGAACGAGGTTTGGGTACGCGAAGTCCTGCTCTGTCTGGATGGCACTCCCTGGGTTTTCGCCCGAACCTTAATTCCGGGTAGCCTGCTGGATAAGAAGAAAAGCGAGCTGTTAAACCTGGGTACCCGCCCACTGGGTGAGCTGCTTTATACCAACAATGAGTTTACACCTGGTAAAATTGAGGTCGCGCACTTCACCCCTTGTCAGAAACTGGCTGATCTGACCGAATCGCTCCACCAGCCTCTCACTCAAGAGCTATGGGGGCGTCGACGCTACTTCTCATATCAAGACGAGCAGCTTATCGTCGGTGAGACTTTCCTGCCCGCAGCCCGTCAGGCAATTGAAAACCTGTAATCATATCGGCCATGACAACGACGAACAGAAACCAAAAACGCCCCCGAGGGCGTTTTGTTTCTGATAGCCTATCTCTAAGTACTAGCCTAAGCGTACCTCCAGGTTAAAGTTTAAGCCTACTCGCTAACGGTATCGCCTTGAGAAACCTAGCATCGCGACGAGTGCAAGACTAAACCAACCCAAACTTCCCCCACCGGATCCAGCATCTGTCGATGGCGTCACCGGCGGGACAACCACGGCAGCCGTTACCGTGACTGAACGAGATAAGCTGCTCACATTGTTAGCCTCGTCTGTCACCGCAAGAGTAACCACATAGCTGCCTTCATTCGCATAAGTATGACTGGGCGAAATCGAAGTACTCGTCTTGCCATCACCGAAATTCCACAGATAGCTGAGTTCACCCACGCCAGCACTCGAGGCGTTACTCAGAGTGATACTTAGACCGTCGCTGACATAGCTAAAACTCGCTGTAGGAGGAACCTGAACGTTAATTAACAACAGATCACTGGCTGTAGCACCAGCGCTATCTGTCACCAGCACTGAGATCGCGTAGTCATTCGACTCACTGTAGCTATAGCTGGGATTTGCCAACGTGCTGCTTGCACCTATGACACCAAACTCCCAGGCGTAGGTGTAACTTCCCTCTCCTCCAGTCACAGCAGCGCTGAAGCTTACCGTTCCCGCCGTTTGCTGAGCGGTAATGGTGACACTCAGCGCCTCTGGCTCAGGGATCACACCTTCATCATATTTCAAGCGTACGGTGGCCGTACTCGAGTCGTTACTCTGCGCTACGACCTCCATGGTCAGACCCAGTTCAGGCAAGATAATGCCTGCCTGAGGTTTAGTCGATGCACTGTAATCCAAATTGTCATCAAACAGAGACACAGATGTCAGGTGCTCATCACCAAAGTAGCTCGACTGGTTGAACATGCTGAATGTGGCATCGCGGATCTGTATATCTGTGGCATTGTTGCCGATAAGATTCTGATCGGCATCGACAACGCCGATTAAGCCCACGCCCGCATGTTCACTGGAGTTATTATCTGAATAACTGAAGTTTTCTAACCATAACAAGACGCCGGGCTCATAAGAGTGACTGGGTAAGCCCGCATCAACACCGTTATGGCTACGTAGCTGAATAATGTAGCGACGGGCATCACCGGGACGCTCGCTATCGATTCTGGAGAAACCGGCTAGATTCATGATGGCCGGTGTTTCCGCATCATCAAGGTAAACCTGTGAGGCTGCCGCCATGATAACCAGGTTATCGAGAGCCAGTCCGTAATCTCCAACGGCCTCATCGGTACGATAGATGATGCTTATCTGAGTATTGACTCGACCGGCATAGGCACTGAGATCATACTCAAGGTCGACCCAGTTATCGGTCCCCTCGGCACCCGCAATATCCGCCGAGCTACCCGTGATAATATTTCTTGCCCCGTTGATGGTGTTGCTCGCCTTAGTGTGATTACCGGCAATGACGACACCATCGACCATCACCTGAGCGTAATCATAATCCTGTTCAATATTCCAATGCGCCTTCATCTTCAGAGTCAGAGGTGTGGTACTTGGGAGATCAAGGTCGAATGAGGCGGCATTAGTGATAAGATGCCCCTGACCCGAATAGTATTGATAACCGCCACCATAGGGCTGCTTAAACGGAATAGTCGTGGTAGGCAAAGGAATCGATATCTGGTTTGTCTGAGCATGGTTCACCGCTTCGACCAGCTGAACATCCAAGCCGGTCTTGGGAATATTATCGAGCAATATCTCCTGCTCCGTTATCCACCTTCCCTTATATCTTTGTTGCAGATATGACTTAGCATAGGGGCTAAAATCGGTTGGCTGGGCCCCGGGAATATCCCCGGTCCAACTCCCACCCGACATCACCGACCATGACCCCACGGGTGAGCCATCACCCGTGTTAGTGGTGTCGTACTCGTCGGGCAAGCCCAGATCATGGCCAAACTCATGCACCACAACACCTGCCGCAGCGTCGATAGGCTGCACTGTGTAACCAAATACTTTCTTACCGGTTCCCGGAATGGTGTAGCCCGGATTACCGCCGGTGTAGACGAAAAAGCGATGAGACCAGATAGCATCGGCACCGAGTACTCCCCCACCCGCCTCTTCACCAACACTGGAGTGAAACAGCATCACATGGTCGATATCGCCATCGGCTTCATCAAAATTTCCATCGCCGTCGATATCGAAGGGATCTTCAACGTCATAACTGGCTAATTCTGATGCTGTCATGCCCGCTACAGCCTTAGTCACCGCTTCTTTAACGAGATCCGGCACAGCCTTGTCATTATCATTGCTATCGACATCGTTACCGCCATAAAATGAGGCGTTATTATCCGCCGTCACCCAGCCTTTGACGTCCCCGGTAAAAAAGAAGCTGTTACCTGAAACCGCCTGATAATATTGATACCCAGTCATCAGGTTTTGCCCTTGGGGGCCAGTAAAACCTGAAGTCGAAAACATCAGATCCCGATAATGAGAAGTCGGATAACTGGAATAAAACATAGGGGTGTCGCTGGCTGAGAGTCGATTGTCATCAAAGGGAAGATCGGGAAAGTCGATCAGAACCCCCAACACCTTAACCGTCTTGGTGATATCGGCATCGGCGAAGGCCACAACACTTCTCTGCAACTGCGTTTTTTCAGCTTTAAGCTTGGCGTTCGCTCTCAATCTTAACTTTTCAAATTCCGCCTCAACGAGCCCCCCTTTACTCTGAAAACTCGTGGCACGTTGAGTAAAGGCCTCGACGGCGGCTCGTTTCTCAGCCTCACCCGCTTCGGCTGACAACTCACCTCGTTTAATCAACCAATAGAGGATCTGTTCCTTATTAATGACACCGGCATCGGCCAGAGTCCCACCTTCGGCTGCGGCCGGAAGAGAGAGAGCACAACTCATTGCAAGGAGGAGGGATAACCCGAGCGTAGAAAGCAAATTCACACCGTATTTTCTATTCATCTGAACACCTATTTTCACTTTCTCTTCTTCGGGCAATGCTCGAAGGCTTGCTGTCTTTTACTGATATATTCAGCCACAATTCTGTCGGCCTCATCAAGGCTCATCTCTTCTTTTATCAGCCCCCTTTCCAGCAAGCTTTGTTTAAGTTTAGACCGATCTTTAATGGGCGGCATGGAGCCACAAGGAGATATCTGTTTCTGATTATTAACAGGCGCATCGGATAGTGTGTCGTCAGGGGTCGATGTGCAGGCAGTCAGCGTGCCTGACAGCAGGCCCACAAAGATGAGGGAGGCAAATAAAGATAGGACGGTTTTCATGGTACACCTAATAACATTAACCTACAAAACTGTAACAGCCTGAGGGGCGATTTCACAGCTTATCGTCAACATTTATCCGGTCTTTACCTAGCTTTGCGCTTAACCTGCCTACATTGATCGTTTTCCTCTCTATACCGTATGCCAGGTGGCTAATTCGGGAAAACAAAACTGATTATTTTCGCTTCACGGCCGACTCAGCCACGATTCATATATCAATAGCAGTACAGAGGCCGACCAGCTGAAGTTAGTACAGTGCAACCCTTTACCGGTTAGCGGATCGTAATTCTCCCTGATTGGCGCCTGTAAAAGGATCCCTTCACCTTGTTCGACCAGGCGCGTTGCAAGGCGTGTGGCTTCCTTATCATAACCATACCTTTTAAGCCCCATTAACCCGAACAGCGCCTGATCCAGCCACACCGGGCCGCGCCAATACTGAGTCGCTGCGAAGTTCGGGCTATCGGCACTGACCGTAGGGAATGGAATTTTTGTTGCGAAGGCCTGCTCAGTCAGATGCCTTTCTACCATCTGTTTCGCCTGCGAGGCTGAGGCGGCGCCGGCCCATAGGGGGAGCCAGCCCTCGACTCCCTTTCCGGCATCTGTCATTTGATGCGAACCTGAATCATCGAATCTCAAGTCATAAAAGAAACCACTGCGCTCATCGAACATCCGGGTCTGAATAAGTTCTTTGAGGCTAGCGGCTTCACTCGTCCAGCGGCTAGACTCTCCATCGAGCCCTTGCAACTTAGCCATCTTGACCAGCAGCTCTTTCTCAGCAAACAGGTAAGCATTAAGATCCACCGACTCCTGAGACAGAGAAAACCCGATAAGCTTGCCATTCACGTCATGGTTTTCCAGCACCTGTACGTTGGCATCATCATCGAATCTGGGAGCATTATCCATGCCCGATTCCCATGCGGCCGCCTCGATTATTGCGCTACGCAATGGCTTACCGCCTTTGAAGTGCGCAGGATGCAGGTTAGCCCCATATTCGGCGAGTCCATTGCCGTTGTGATCGCGATTGAGATACCACCACTGATGATAGGCCACCAATTTGGGGTACATGAGTTCAACAAATTCAAGGTCACCACTGCGTTGATAGATCTCCCATACCGCCCAAGTCGCCAGCGGCGGTTTACCGTTGCGCTCATTCCAGTTGCCCCCTTCTCCACCCCGAGCCGGGTCTTTATTGTAAAAAATGGCATCGGGTAGACTACCGACATCTTGCGGCCGCACCCTATCTTCGGCGGTAAACTGGTAGTCAAACATGGCTAGTACATTAGACTTAGCCAAGTCGGTATCGAAATGGGACAAGGCTACCGCTTGCTTCCAGCTATCCCACGCCCAGACACCATTGAACCATTTATAGGTAACCGATGGTGTTACCGCATCGTGCAGCAGAGCCCCAGCCGGACTGCGCCAGTTATGCATCAAGGTCAGCATGCTCTTAACGGCCATCTTGCGATAGGCCAAATCGCCACCCGAAATAGCCCGGTCGATTCTCTGCTGCCAGCGCCCTCGATTCGTATCCAGTGCCCTGTCTATCTCATTCCACTCGGGTATCCCATGTGAGATACGCCCGGCTTGAGTATGAAAATAGCGCTGGGCACTCAAGAACTCCAGCTCCTCACCCGCAGTAAGAGAAAAAACCGGCGTAGAGGCGTTATAGCCATGACTTTCTGACGTCTCTATCTGCATCTTAGTGTCAAACCAGATCTCATATTCGGCATCGGCTAACTGCATCTGCCAGGTTTCCATGATGGGATTAAGGTGCCACCTCACTCCTGAGTCCCAACTTTCAAGCCGCTTAATGACCCTATGTCCAGGAAGTTTTGGATGAGAGCTAAAAGGAATGCCGGACCAGCTAAGCTGCCAATGTTGCGGGCTCACGGTGTTATTAATGAGTCGGGTGCTGATCACCGAGGTACGTTTATCGCTATAACTCAGACTCATCTCTAATGAGAGTTCGGGCCACTTGAATTGCTGAACTAGCGCATCGGGACGACTAAAGAGCCGACTCCGTGACGCCTGAGAGAAATCTAAGATCTTGCCGCTATCCATATTCTTAAGCGACAACCTCTGCAGGCTGTCACTCAGATGAAGGCTGTACTCCTGAGCGATAAACAGGGGACCGGTAAAACTGCCAAAATATTCATGAGTGTCGGGTAGATGAAAGCCATGCCATGCTCCCTGATCCACATAGGTGGCGGGGATAACCAAGTTTCCCTTAGCATCCCGATCCTCCATTGAACTTGGGGTGCCTCGATAGGGAAGCAGATCATGATAATCAGCAGAGGTCTGTGCCATGAGGCTGGAAATACAGATCAAGAGACAAGAGAGCATGAACTAACCAAGAGATAAATTGAATACAATATTCAGAGTGTGTAGGAAAGCTGCTTCTGATGCAAGAGGAGGGAAAGAAAGTGGTAACACAGTGGTAAGTTTTAAGTCGTAAGTTATAAGTACAAGACAGAGTGGAGAAAGGTGCGAGGTGCGAGGTGCGAGGTGCGAGCATGATATGACCCCGACAAAGTAGACACGGGGTTTAAATTCTTGATTCAAAGGCTATGGGGCTCACTCCATCTAGAGTCCCATGCCTTCTCACCATATTATAATAATCATCGATATAAAATCGACATTGAGTAGTCATTTCTCTTCTACTCAGCTCTTCCAGATTAGAGAACCATTCTTTCTTCAACTGGGCAAAGAAGCTTTCTGAGCACGCATTATCCCAACAGTTTCCCTTCCTGGACATACTTACCGTAACTTCACGTTTCGTTAGCCATTTAAGCACCTCAAAGCTTCTGTACTGCACGCCTTGGTCTGAGTGAAACATCAGCTCACCCCCATTTGGCCTACGTTCATCCCATGCTTGCTTGAGTGACTTCATCACCAGTTCGCTCGAGTTTATGTAGCTGGTTGCCCAACTCACGACTTTACGCGAGTACAAGTCGATAATGACACACAGATACTGCCAGCCCTCTTTGCACCTAACTTGAGTGATATCAGACACCCAAACAGTGTTAGGTTTAGCCACTTCAAACTCCCTATTTAAATAATTAGGAGCTCTGGTCTCTATCAGCTTAGGTTTCACTACGCCAAACTTCCTTTTACATGCCTTAGAGCGGTAACCAAACGTCTGTAGCAAGCGCTGTACGCGCTTCTTATTGCAGGAAAACCCATTGGCTACAGCATCTAACCATAGCTTTCTATAACCAGCTATACCGTTGTGCTCATCTATCTTTTCTTTGAGAAAATCAGATAGTACTTTGTTAGCTTTACTTCGTTCAGAAGGCTCACGGTTAAGCCAGCTGTAATAGCCTGAGCGCGATACATCGAGTACATCGCAAAGCATTTTTATCGTTCTTCGAGTTGAGCAATAACCTTGAATAAAATTAAATTTTATCCCTGGTGTTTGTCGAAGAACTCCTTCGCCTTTTTTAAGATATCGTTCTCCAACTCTGCACGCTCCAATCGCTTCTTAAGCTCACGGATTTCACGTTCAAGTTCAGTTAGGCTCTTATTAGGGCCAATATTATCAATAGGTTTTGAAGTGTGCTTCTTAGACGTCAATTGGGCTCTCCATTTACTGAGCAAAGCTGGGTGGATACCTAATTTACCAGCTAAAGCCTTCACTGTATCGGGAGAGTTTAAGGACTGTTGAACAGCTGCCAACTTGAAGGCTTCTGTGTGGACTCTTTGTGATCTAATTTTCATGACACCTTATCGCTTATATAAGGTGTCCACTTTTAGGGGGTCACATCAGGTTCTAGTTCCTAGGAGCTTATCTTGATCCTCGGACCTTTTTCAAAGGAACAGCTAGCATACTCGAGGACTTCTTATAAACTCATCTTATAAACAGGGAGTCAGATCAAGCATAGACGTGGAGTTTGTTGAGAGGTTCGAGGTTCGAGGGGCGAGGAGTGAGGTTCTAGTTCCTAGGAGCTTATCTTGATCCTCGGACCTTTTTCAAAGGAACAGCCAGCATACTCGAGGACTTCTTATAAACTCATCTTATAAACAGGGAGTCAGATCAAGCATAGACGTGGAGTTTGTTGAGAGGTTCGAGGGGCGAGATACGAGGAGTGAGGTTCTAGTTCCTAGGAGCTTATCTTGATCCTCGGACCTTTTTCAAAGGAACAGCTAGCATACTCGAAGACTTCTTATAAACTCATCTTATAAACAGGGAGTCAGATCAAGCATAGACGTGGAGTGTGTTGAGAGGTTCGAGGTTCGAGGGGCGAGGAGTGAAGTTCTAGTTCCTAGGAGCTTATCTTGATCCTCGGACCTTCTTTAAGAAAGGGAATAGCCAGCATACTCAAGGAACGAACAGATCAAGCGTGGATGTGGAATTTACTTTCGATGATAAGGAAGAGGGTCGGAACAGCCAGCATACTCAAGGAAACAAACAGATCAAGATGGGGGAATTTACTCCCAAGAGCATGCTAACTTATCAGTCTTTCGCCTGAAATCCCGACGAGAGAAAGTTTACTCGAACATACTTAAATAAAGCTTAAGCTTTCCTGAGTCGAAATAAAAACAGCAGGTTTCTTACCTGTTCGTTTCTCACCACTTACTATTCATTATCCAGCAATAAAAGCTGCTGACGCTTCTCTAACAGATCTCTGATCAAGGGCGTCAATATCAATTCCATAGCCAGAGACATCTTGCCACCCGGTACCACAAGTGTATTAACCCTGGACATAAATGAACCATCGATCATCTTCAGATAATAGGGAAAGTCTACATTCTTGATGCCACGAAAACGGATCACTACGAAGCTTTCATCTAAGCTGGGAATATTCTTCGCGCTGAATGGATTGGAGGTATCTACGGTCGGCACACGCTGAAAGTTGATGTGGGTGCGAGAAAATTGCGGGGTCATGTGGTTAATATAATCGTCCATGCTACGTACGATCGAACCCATGACTTTTTCGCGGCTGTGGCCTCTTTCAGAGGTATCTCGAATGATCTTTTGTATCCATTCCAGGTTGACAATCGGCACC
>Ga0070725_10002149_pt1 | contig 10486 bp, 9 predicted proteins | sample tdDd002_FD_69781 | JGI IMG/M metagenome (GOLD analysis project Ga0070725, IMG submission 69781) | Marine sediment microbial communities from the Atlantic coast under amendment with organic carbon and nitrate - tdDd00.2 | ecosystem: Environmental > Aquatic > Marine > Coastal > Sediment | place...
CAACAAACAGCGACAATGGAAGTAAAAATCACCATACTTTGCGAAAACGAAACAAGCAAAAGAGCAGCTCGATTCTGTCGATCGGAATGGGGATTCTCAGCTTTTGTGGAAACAGAAGAAACCTGTATCCTTTTTGATACGGGACATACTAGTTTATACAAGCAAAATGCGAATGCTCTGGGTATCGATCTAAATCGAAGTGATTTTGTTGTGCTATCACATCACCATTGGGATCATACCAGTGGCATGCTTAGTCACGAATTTACCGAGAAGAAAAAGCTTATTCTTCATCCAGATATTCTTAATAAAGTGGCTGAAGAGAAAGCAAATTTATTTAATCGTGACTTTGAGATTATCGCCACAGAAACAAGCCTGGAATTTGCACCTGGTATATTCTATTTGGGAGAAATTCCAAGAAAAATGAGTTTCGAAAGAGGCGATCACAAGGGAGACAGTATGCTCGACGATTCTGCCATTGCTATAAAAACAGCCAAAGGCTTAGTTCTATTAACAGGTTGTTCCCATGCCGGCATTTGCAATATATGCGAACAGGCCAGGGAAGTAACAGGCCAAAACCTTTATGCCGTGGTAGGTGGCTTCCATCTTACACAAAAAAATCAAGCTACTGTAAGAAAAACAATCGAGTATTTAAAATCACAAAATGTGAAACACATATACCCTATGCACTGTGTCGATTTTCCTACTCTGGTTCGTTTTCACGAAGAGTTTAATACGATCAAGTATGCCACTGGGGACGTCATTAAGCTTTAAATAAAGACTTAAAAAAACAATTATAGAGCCGCTAGTATAATGCTAGCGGCTTTTTATTTTAAAGCCAATCTAAAAGCCTTAACTTCATCTTCATGCTAAGTGAATTCACATATCAACCCAATTTTCCCCTCAATCAATATGTCGATTTTATATGGATGGGGAAAGCCACTGATCTAAATATACAATCCACTCATCATGCAGCCCTGTTTACGGAGCTGATTTTTAACTATGGGGATAATTTCAATGTGGATGGACAAAATATTGAACGACTAAGCAATAAAAGTGAACATCATATTATTTCGGGTTTAAAAACCGCACCATTCCAAACCCAAGCCTCAGGACGTTATGGTAGCGCTGGCCTTATTCTTAAACCTTTTTGTTATGGCATACTCATCAACAAATTTGGAACGCATGCAATGAATCAGGTTTCAGAGATTTTGTATGAACACCTATTTATTAGCAAACAACCACAATGCGATATAGTAGAGAAACACTTACTGCAGCTTTTCGACAACAAACATATCGATAAGGATTTACTAAAATTTGAATCTTACATTTCTTCTGAGATACTTAGCAAAGGTGCCCTAAAAGATTTCAACCTCTCTATTTCTATCTCGCAAAAAAGCTTTATTCAGAAATTTAAGAAACACTACCTTCTAACACCGAGTGAATATGCAAAACTGAAACAGGTTAATTATGCCATTCAACTGATACAAAATAAGAGCAGCGATAAATTGATTCATGTGGCATTAGATTCTGGTTTCTACGACCACTCACATTTCACTCGAATATTCAAGAAGTTTTGCGGCCTAACGCCAAAACAGTTCGTCCAGTCAATAAAGAAAGAATAGGGTAAATTCTATACAATTTTTTCTAATCCTTATGTCGGACTTTTGCAACACACAAAAACAGTTAAAAATGAAAAAGCAAAATTTAGTATTTATTGCACAAAGTTTAGACGGCTATATTGCTGATAAAAATGGTGGACTGGAATGGTTGGAATCCGTACCAAATCCCAATGGATTGGATATGGGCTATAGCGCCTTTACCAATAAAATTGATGCTATTATTATGGGGCGTACTACTTTTGAGACTGTCTGTAGCTTTGGTATCGACTGGCCTTATACCAAACCTGTATTCGTCTTAAGCAACAGCATAAAATCTTTGGAGCAAAAGCTTGAAAGCAAAGTTAAAATCGTGAATGGTTCGCTTTCTACAGTACTTGAAACCATCAACAAAGAAGGTTACAACAAACTTTATATCGATGGTGGACAAGTTATTCAGTCATTCCTTAAAGAAGATTTGATTGATGAAATGACCATAACAACGATCCCTATTCTATTGGGTGGTGGGCATTCTCTCTTTGGTGATTTGGATAAGCATATGTCTTTTGATCTGGTTAAATCGGAAGTTTTTCTTGATGCGATTGTGCAAAGCACTTATAATAGAAAAAAATAAATTGAGGACTTCTATTCCACGCAGAGATCGTTGACGAATCGCAAAGAAAAACAATGGATTCAATCCATTTCTTTGCGTTCAATTTACAGATTTATCTTAGCGCACTTTGCGTGAAATAGTCAGTTTTCCTAACTTCGCCTCATCAGATTGAAAAGATAGATATGGCAAAGACGATTAAGACAAACGCGTTACGAATTCTAGATAAAAACAAGATTTACTACGAGGCTAAAGACTCTACTAATCTTGGAACGCCAGATAAGCCTGATATTGACGCCTCTCTTATTCACAAAACACTTGTCGCTCGTGGCGTAAGCAACGAACTCTACGTCTTTATCATTCCCCTTTCTAACGAGTTGGATCTCAAAAAAGCCGCAAGTGCAGCTCACGAAAAAAAAATCTTAATGCTTCCTGAAAAGGAATTACTACAAAACACAGGCTATATAAAAAGTGGCTGTTCACCTATCGGGATGAAAAAGCAATACAAAACCTTTCTTGAACTTAGCTCAAGCAACATGAAGCAAGTTATTGTTAGTGGTGGGAAAGTCAAATTTAGGATTAAGCTAAAGCCTAGTGACCTTTTAAAAATTGTAAATGCAGAAGCTGTTAATCTCGTAAAATAGCTCTCAAATAAGATCGTACACATCCGAATTATTTTTAGTTTTGCAGCTGAATGTTAGCAAACAGATTAGAGATGGGAGATTTCAACAACAGATTATTAATGTGCGTAAAACAGGCTTTACCTGTGGGTCTAAAAACCTCCATCTGGCTGATTAAACTCACCCTACCTGTTTCATTCGCTGTTCTCTTATTAGATTACTTCGGTTTGCTGGTCATTATGGCTGAATACACCAGTCCATTATTTCAAATAATTGGTTTGCCTGGTGTTGCCGCACTGGTTTTAATCACCAGTATTTTCACCAATATTTATTCTGTTGTTGCTGTACTCACCACACTGGCACTACCCGATCGTGATGGTACCATTTTGGCTGTGATGTGCCTCATTTCTCACGGTTTTCTCATTGAAACGGCTATTCTCAAAAAAACAGGCTCGTCAGCAATTCGCATGCTATTACTGCGTTTAATCTCCAGTTTTCTTGTAGGTGCTCTGCTTAATTTCATTCTACCGGGCAGTCCTTCTCAAGGGACTTTCTCCTATCAGACTCAAAACAGCGATTTGAGTCAGACCATATTAAGCTGGTTACCTCAAATTGGTATCACATTGCTCAAAATTGTTATTTTGGTTAATGCTCTGCTTATTGTACAGCGTTGTTTGGAGGAATTCGGCATTTTAAAATATATGACCAAACCTCTTTCTCCTTTTATGAGATTGATGGGCTTACCCAAAGAATCCGCTTTCCTATGGATGATCGGAAATACAATTGGCTTAGCATATGGTTCTGCTGTTATGCTTCAGAAAGTAGAAGAAGGTCAACTTAAACAAAAAGAATGCGATCTTGTGAATCACCATTTAGCCATATCTCATTCACAACTGGAAGATCCTCTTTTATTTTTAAGTTTAGGCTACTCTCTTCCGATTCTTATCATCCCTAGAGTTTTATTTGCTATAGTAGTCGTTTGGCTTAGGCGTTTTGAAAATTCTCTAAAAGAGAGATACTCTCAAAGAAAATTCACCGAGACACAATCCTCAGTTCTTCAGCCATCTCCCATTAAAGTGAAGAAGTAAAGAAATTATCGAATCATTTTCCTAAAATAATAAAACTACTGATAGGCATATTTGATTTAAAATACTTATTTTTAACTACATAAACTTATAAAACAAGGAGATACGTATCATGAAACTTCGATTTCTATTCTTCATCTTTCTGTTCTTATCCGTCTCTTTACAAGCTCAGAAAATTGATTTGCTATATTTTACTGATGCTCATCAAATTTTCCCTGTAGATGATGTAAAAGGCGGTCGTGGAGGCGTCGCGCGATTAAAGACGTTAGTTGACCAAGTAAAAGAAACAAATCCCAATACCATTGTTATGCATGGCGGTGATCTGTGCGGTGGTGTTCTCTTTGGTGGTCTGTATAAGGGTTTTCCAATGATCGAAGCTTTCAATCAGATACCTGTCGATCTTTGCAACTTTGGTCAGCACGAATTCGATTATGGTGCCGCACACTGCATTCGTTTAATATCAAAATCAAATGCCCAATGGTTTAGTTCAAACCTTAAAAACCGGGATGGGGAGAGCTTTGCAAATTTACCCACCTATATTATTAGGGAGATTAACGATCTTAGGATTGCATTTCTGGGCCTTACTGATGCAATGAACACAAGTGTAAAAGATAATCATGTTCTTCAGGAAGATCTAATCGTAGCTCTTACAAAAGTCATGACAAATGATGACCTGAAAAAAGTAGATTTCTTAATTGTTTTAAGTCAAACAAATCTGGAAAACAACAGACAAATTCTAAATCAATTTCCTGAGATTGATCTAATTCTGACTGAAGAACAGTTTGAATACGAGAGCAATATCTTTTACAAAGGGAATATACCAATTGTATCGACTGCTGGTAATATGAGCTCTATTGCTCGGGTAAGTCTTACAGAAAATGAGAATCCTAGAATTGATATTATTCCTTTAGACGACAAGCTTGCATCCGAACCTGCTTTATTTGAGTTAGAGCAGTTTTATAAAAAAGATTTAGAACAACAATTATCCAGAAGATTGAGTACGCTTGAAGTTCCCTTAAGCTTTAGGAACGGTATCGAGAAAGAAAGTTTAGCTGGCAATCTAATTACCGATGCCTTTAGAGAATACCATCATTCAGACGTTGCCATTATAAATGGATCGGGTATACGTACCGATATCCCTGCAGGAGAATTCACAGTAAAATCAGCTCGATCATTGCTCCCATTCGGAAATAAAATTTGCCAAATAGCTCTAACCGTTTCAGAACTCAAGAAAATCTTAATAAACGCTGCAGAGGCTAAAAATGGAAAACTACTCCATGTCTCAGGTATATCTTACATCTATTCAGCAAAAAATCGTGGTATAACGATCAAGCAACAAGATTTAGAACTCAAGGATGACGAATGGTTAACCTTAAGTCTAAACAGTTATCTCCTAAATAAATTGGAAGGCGATTTCGAAATTCTAATCGATGAATCCCAAGCCACAACCGACTACGAAGTTTTATTTGCCTACTGTGAAAAAAGAAAAACACTACATCCTACTCTGGAAAATAGAGTTGTTATAAGCACAGAGTAATAGAGACTAACAAGAATTAACACCTCAAAACAGTAGAATTCGATCAAAAATCCATCTATTTAACAGTATTGTTTCAGACTTAATAGATATTTGATAAAAATACAGGGGTTGATTTCATTTTCAACTCATTTTAGAGCAAAATCGTTCTATTATTTCTCAATCAAGCTTAAAAAATGACGTTTTACATGGGGGTGTGTCAAAATAAGGGCATTTCATAAAAATATTAACTTATAAAAGAAGACCACCATATCCCCAATAGGGATCAGGCATATTAAAAACACATCCTTTTTTCCCCGCCTACCATTAGAAAGGGGGGCTCCTTCAAAAATTCACTTTTTCAGGTCTAAAATATCAGGAAACAAAGTGCTGTACAACAGAAAACACAGAACCTAACAAGTAGTCATAAAGTTGACCTAAAGCCAATAAAATCAGCCCTTACAAGGCCTATATTGTCAATTTTCGAATTCTATCATTCTTCTTGGAAAGCAAGGTATATCTCATCTATTTTAGCAAAAGAAATCAAGACTAAAGTGCAAGTATGCAAACGATATAAATTACATCTATTATAATGGATAAAAAATATCAAAAGCGTCTGCACCTGTCCAAGCTTAAAACACAAACATTAAATAAATAATTGCATCATGACAAATGCTTCAGTTGCTTTGAACCCAAACAAGTTGGTTCAGTACTTACAGAAAATGCCAAATGAATTCACAAAAGAGGATTTGATTCGTTATATCGAAGAGAATGGCATTCAAATGATTAACTTTCGTTACGTTGCAAACGATGGTAAATTAAAGACATTAAACTTTATTATAACTGACCGCAATCACCTTGACAATATCTTGAGTACAGGTGAGCGTGTTGATGGATCAAGCTTATTCCCATTCATCGAGGCTGGATCGAGTGACTTATACGTGATTCCACGTTTTAAAACGGCATTCTTAAATCCATTCTCAGAAGTTCCAACTTTGGATATTCTTTGTTCTTTCTATACAGCTCAGGGGGAGCCTTTGGAAAGTGCACCAGAGCATATTCTTAAGAAAGCTCACAACTGTTTTAAAGAAAAAACAGGAATGACTTTCAAGGCAATGGGTGAATTGGAGTACTATATTAAAAGTGCTAAGGCTGAACTATATCCTGGTGAAGACCAGAAAGGATACCATGATTCTCAACCATTTACACAATGGGAAAACCTACGTCGCGAGGCAATGGTTCTTATTGCTCAATGTGGTGGTAAAATCAAATATGGTCACTCAGAGGTAGGAAATTTCATTCTTCGTGAAGATGGTTACGAGCAGCACGAAATTGAGTTCATTCCAGTTGAGGCTGAAGATGCAGTAGATCAATTACTAATTGGTAAATGGATTGTTCGTATGCTTGCAGCTCGCGAAGGAGCATTGGTAAGTTGGGCTCCAAAAATCACTGTAGGTAAAGCAGGATCAGGTCTTCATATTCATATGATGCTTGAAAAAGATGGTCAGAACCTATGTGTTGAGAATGGAAAATTAAGCGACACGGCTAAAAAAGGTATTGCTGGAATCATGGATCTTGCTGGACCTCTAACTGCTTTCGGTAACACAATCCCTACTTCATACCTACGTTTGGTTCCTCATCAGGAGGCTCCTACTTATGTATGTTGGGGTGATCGTAACCGTTCTGTATTGGTACGTGTACCACTAGGATGGTTAGGTTCTAAAGATATGGTTAAAGAAGTTAACCCTCAGCAGCAAGCTGATACTCGTGACTTCTCTAGCAAACAAACTTTCGAATTCCGTGTTCCTGATGGATCGGCAGATATCTACATGCTAGTTGCTGGATTGATCGTTGCTGTACAGCACGGTTTAGAAGACGAGAAAGCATTGGAAAAAGCTGAAGCACTATATGCTGATATGGATATCTTTAGCTCAAATTTCTCTGATAGATTAGAAAAATTAGAACAACTTCCAACTTGTTGCTTCGAGAGTGCTGACAGCCTATTGGCTCAGCGTGAAGTATTCGAAAATAACAATATCTTCCCTGCTGGAAGTATCGATGCTGTTGCTGCAGGTCTTAAATCATACAATGATAATGGTCTTAACGACCGTATTCTTGGTAATCACGAAGAGATTATGGCTATTGTAGACAAGTACATTCACTGCATGTAATCAAATTGTTTATAAGTTTCTTGAAAAAGAAAACCGACCAAATAATAATACCTACTAACAATCAAAAAGGGATTGCGGCCAATGGCTGCGATCCCTTTTCTATTTATTACTTCTTCCTAAAATGTTTCTCGCTAACGAGACTGATAATCGCAGAAAACCATTTTTCGACTCCACTCAGCACATCGCATCATCTCATCAATTAGTTGTACCTTCGCATAAAAGCGAAAAACATGAATAAAAATATAAGTGAAAGCTGGAAAGCACATCTTGAAAGGGAATTCGAAAAACCTTATTTTAAACAATTAGAACGTTTTGTTGATAATGAATATCAAGAACACGAAATCTTTCCTCCTCAGGAATTTATATTCAAAGCATTTAACACCTGCCCATTCGAGGATATAAAGGTTGTCATATTAGGACAAGATCCTTATCACGGACCTAAACAAGCCAATGGACTGGCTTTTTCGGTAAATAATGAGATGAAATTCCCACCTAGTTTGAGAAATATTTATAAGGAAATAAACAAAGACTTAAATATTCCTATATCAAGTAAGGGTAATCTTGAAGACTGGGCCAAGCAAGGTGTACTTCTAATCAATGCGACCCTAACTGTTAGGGCTAATGAAGCGGGTTCTCACCAGAAAAAAGGTTGGGAAGAATTCACTGATGCAGCCATTAAAGCCTTATCTGAGAAAAGAGAAAAACTTGTTTTTATTCTATGGGGATCCTATGCTCAAAAGAAAGGAATTCAAATTGATAATAATAAACATCACATCATTAAGTCAGCACACCCCTCACCATTATCGGCTCACCGAGGTTTTTTTGGTAGCAAACCATTTAGTCAAACTAACAACTACCTAATTAAACAAGGACTAAAGCCTATCGATTGGGAGTTGAAAAGTGAAATGACACAAAAAAGCCTAGACTTTTAAATAAAACAGGGGCTATCGAATTATCGATAGCCCCTGTTTTTATTCTTTATTTATATACTATTCGAGCTCAATACTCAGTCTATGTATCACTGCCTTATTCCCATCTCCTTTTAATAAAAAGGTGGTTCTATAGTTTCCATTATTGGTGTATAAAGTTCCAATAAAGTATGGCGAGCTAGGCTTACCCCCAATATGTTTCTTCTTTAAACTCTTAGGTTTACATTGCGCAAAAAACTTAGCCATTATCTGCTTAGCTTGTGATCGACTATAAATCGCTTCTTTATTTTGAATCTTCAACTCGATTCTATCGCTAAAAAAATTCGCCAGACTAATGCTGTTTCCTTGCTGGAAAGCGGTCACCAATCCCTTAGGCAAATCTTGCTTCTGCTGCGCAAAGGCTGTAATACTCAATACCTGAATGGCAATGATAAGTATGTATTTTAAAAATCTCATAAAATGAATGTTTATCTCAAATTCAAACTCATTAGAACAAATACCATGCTGAATTTAAAACGCAAGGTAATAAGAAAGTCCTAAAATTTTATCTTTTCTCTTTATTATCATGATTAAAGGCCCCTTTATGTTTTATTTCAAATCTTCTGATCCTATCTTTGCCTTAATTAAGGGAACTTCTCACTTATCATAGACTAATAAAAAATTAAATAGTTTAATCTAAGCTATAAAAATTGTTTAATAAATCAGCATATCAGATATGAAAACCACCTTACTTGTTATTGGAAAAACAGATAAAGATTTTGTGATAAAGGGTATAGAAGAATATCAAAAGAGGCTTGTACACTACATGCCTTACGAGATGAAAATTATTCCTGACATCAAAAACACCAAAAATCTTTCGGAGCAACAGCAAAAGCAAAAGGAAGGTGACTTAATTTTAGCACAAGTTAAAAGTGGTGACGTAATGATTCTATTGGACGAAGGAGGCAAAGAGTTTTCATCCACTGCTTTCTCACAATTTATCGAGCAAAAAATGCTTAGCGGTATCAAGAATCTGATTTTTGTAATAGGGGGACCTTATGGTTTCTCACCTGATGTTTACAAGCAAGCCAAGGGGAAAGTTTCTCTTTCAAAGATGACCTTTTCACATCAGATGATTCGCATGATCTTTACAGAACAGCTTTACAGAGCAATGACTATCCTGCGTAACGAGCCTTATCATCACGTTTGATGATCTCACTAAATTATGCTAATTTAAGAGCTGTATAAATTTCGATCTAAATCGGCTAAAATGATGTTCTTTCATAAGAGTTGGCATCAAACTTGTTCGAACGATCTGGATTGAATTCATATCATATCACTTATACTCCAGGTCTTGAAAAAAAACAAACTCATCATCTTCCTAAGCCTCATCTTTTCTCTCTCAATCCTTAATGGGATAAGGATAGATAATCAGGCAAATGCTGACAAAAATTCTCAACCAAAACTTGATCATTTCCAGGAAATTTTTCTTGAAAAAGAAGCCTTGCTTGATCAATATCAACATTTCTTAGAAGAGATATTATCAGAAGAAAAAAAGTTTATTCCCCAAAATGATAACCTCAGCAAAGAGGAAGCAGAACTAAAGAATAAAGAATTAGCCTTATTTGCTCTCGAGAAAGACAGTCTCATATATTGGAGTAATAATTCAATCAACCTACCCACTTCAATCATTAAGGATGACTTTGAATCTAAGGTTGAATTCATTGACAATGCTTGGTTTTACATTAAAAAGAACAAGATAAACCAGAAACTTTTTCTTGGTTTAATGCTGATTCAGAGAGAGTATACCTATGAGAACGAGTACCTAAAAAAACATTTTGCAAAGGCCTTTAATCTATCCGATTCTTATATTATGCATTTTCATGATAAGGATCAAAATGGAATCAAGAATATTAAAGGGAAAACTCTTTTCAGTTTAGAAAAAGAAAAGGACAATTTCCTTTCTCAACCCGATTTTAACAAG
>Ga0070725_10002150_pt1 | contig 10485 bp, 8 predicted proteins | sample tdDd002_FD_69781 | JGI IMG/M metagenome (GOLD analysis project Ga0070725, IMG submission 69781) | Marine sediment microbial communities from the Atlantic coast under amendment with organic carbon and nitrate - tdDd00.2 | ecosystem: Environmental > Aquatic > Marine > Coastal > Sediment | place...
GATCCATGTCGTGGTCCATTGAATCGAAATCTTGTTCTAACGTTTCACCTGCACCACTTGCATTTGCAGACATTGCAAAGACTTGGTGAATAACTGATAAAGCTGTTTGATACTGTACTTTCGGTGCGTATATTAATACTTTTCCATTCTTGTTTCTAATTTCTATTGGAATAGTAAACTGCTTCATTATCTCACGAACTTGTTCAGCTTGTTGCTCATGTTCAAGTTCAGTTAACATTTGCCAATCGAAACCGCCAATTTTAATGATTTCCCCTTCGCCTTCATTCGACTCAGGTGTGGCTTGAACTGCTTCAAACTCTTCAACTGAAACCAAGTCAACTCCACAATCACTACATTTTACAATGTTATCCTCATACTCATATTTACATGATGGACAATATTTCATTATGTCTCCCCCTAGAATATTATGTATATTTTCTTAGTCTATCAGGATTAATCCATGTTAGAATTGCAAATCTTAAAAACGTAAACTACCACGTACATGTACAATCATATCAAGTTTCTATCCCGTAAATCGGGATCCATTTCAGGTACTGGAAAGTGTGTACGTTTAACGTAGTTATACACCTGGACCTGTAGAAGTAACCATATAGGTCTAAGTACGGTTAGAACAGCAAAAAGTATCTGAACTTCACGCATACATCCACAAAAATGTATTCTGCCTTGTTCTATTATCATCCAAACATGTATAGGAATAAAGAGCCAATATAGGGTAATAAAAGAATAAACCAGTGTTGCTTTAAAATGCATACGTGTAATTGTAGTACTAATTCTCAGGTCGTTAACAACCTTTGATTCAGCTGATGCAGACAACTGCATAAACTGGTATGCGTTACAGAGCACAAAAATTGCACCGAGTAAAAAGGTACTCATCACGGCGCGTGTTATTATATTTTCTATATAATACAATGACAAATAATATGCTAATGCTGGTATAAGTACGATTATTAGAACAGTTAAATATCCACGAAGACCTCTTAAAAAGCGCCCTTTTGTGTTTTCGATTCCAATACTTAACCTCGTACGACCTGATTTGATAATTTCAGCACAATAAGCTAAAAAACTTTGACGAACGCGAACAATACCAATCAACAACAAATACTGAAACAGAAATACGAAAAATAGCAAATATACTGGGAAAAAGTCGATGATCCAATAAGAATGCTGTAACATCGTAATGAAACTTATTTCACACAAGGTTAGCAGTGCAGAAATGCCTAACATTACACCTAGATTTTGCTTGTAATATCTGAAACAGTTTCGCAATGAACTCTTCCACTGAAAAACCAATCCAACTCCCCCTTAAGTTACCATCCCATTATACCACAATACACTTTCATGTTGGAACACACAAATAAAACTGCCAATCGTCAGTAAAATTAAATAATATGTATGTACTATTTACCAATATTAAAAAGCTAATGGCAAATATATTCATTTCATAGTAAAATATAGGTCAGGGAACAATATGGGATAAGGTGGAGAATATTTATGAAATTGGTCATGCTAGAAGATATAAAAATAGGCATGGTCTTGGCTGAACCTGTTCTAGGAGAATTCGATTTACTCTATGCACATGCAGATGATGAAATCACCGATCAAATGTTAGAAGGTTTAGTAAGATTAGACATCCCTTACGTTTTCGTAAGAGATTACAGCCTAAACGATGCAGATATTGAACAAGAAAATAAAGTAAATGAGGAGTTCATTCAAGCTGTTGAAAACTACGAAGAAGTTCTTGGAGTCATGAACTCAGTTTTTGATGACTTCCACTTCTTAGACAAAAAAGTGATTGAGAACATCCAAAAGCCTATGGATGATTTAATACAAGCGGTTTCTAGTAATACAAGCATGTTGCTTAAACTCAAAAGACTGTTTTTAAAAGATGCTTATTCACTTACACATAGCGTACACGTGTGCCTACTCTCAGCTATGATTGCACGGTGGAACGGTTTTAGACCAGCAGACATTCATAAAATTGCACTCGCTGGCCTCTTTCACGATCTAGGCAAAAGTAGAATTCCTGACGAAATTCTAAATAAACCTGGTCGATTAAACGATAGCGAGTTAAGTGTAATGAAGAGACATTCAGAACTTGGTTATGAAATAGCCAAGAATCATGATATTTTTCCACAAGACATTTTACGTGGAATAATAGAACATCACGAGAGAATGGATGGAACAGGTTACCCACAAGGGTTAAGGAAAGAACAGATTCACCCATTCGCTCAAATAATTGCAATTGCAGATGTCTACGATGCAATGACAACGCAGCGTAGCTATAAAAATAGCGAATCGCCTTTTGTAGCAGTTGAGATTATCAAAGATCTGTCTTACAAACAACATTTGCATACAGGCTTAGTTAATCGATTCTTAAAGAATATTTACAGATTATACTTGGGTGCAGAAGTTATACTTACCAATGGTCAGTCAGGAGAAATAGTTTACATCAATAAATTTTCACCTGAAAGACCCCTCATTCGAGTTGGAGATGACTTCCTAGACTTATATACAACGCCAGATGTTGACATTCAACAATTTAAAGTCTCATAAGTCTCTGTAATATGATTAGTTTACATATTTTTATTATGTAAACCTATTTTCGACTATTAACATACTCATTGGTATTTAGTAGACAAAAATTAAAATAATGGAAGTGATCACATAATATGATCACTTCCATTTTATTTATAAATAAATTCAATTATCTATGGTCAAGTAAAATAACATCCTAACAAAATCAGCCTAATCAATGCCTTACTTCTTCTTGCCTATATAAAAAGTGGTTCCAACATTGGGTTCGCTCTCAAACCATATATCCTTATCATGTTTATCTACGATTCTTTTCACAATAGACAAACCTATGCCCGTCCCTTTGACTGAACCATCAGCATGTAAACGTTCGAAAGGTTTAAAAATTCGGTCTGCTCTTGCCATATCAAAACCAATACCGTTGTCTTTAATGTAAATGGCTTTGTCATGAGATCTTTCACCAACCTCAATCACTGGACAGACCTTGTCACTGGAATATTTCATTGCATTTTGAATAAGATTTCTAAAAGCGATTTCAACCAGTTCAATATCGCCATATGTTGTGAGATTCTCTTTTATGATCAACTCAGCTTTACAATTTCTATCTCCTGTGAGTAGGTCTCTGAATACACCTTTAATCATCATAGTTACATCAATTTCTTCATACACTAACATTTGATTCCCAATTTTTGCAAGTTTAAGTAAACTCTCAATTAATGTACTCATGGCCTCACTGGCTTCAATGATCTCAAATATATCGTCTAATCCCTCTTTATAACCTATTTCAATAAAATGCTCTTTCAAAAAAGAACTGTATGTTTTTATGGTGGTAAGGGGTGCCTTTAAATCATGTGATGCAGTGTAAGAAAAGGCTTCTAACTCCTCATATTGAGCCATTAACTCAGTTTTTTGCCTCTCTAACAAGTCTCGTTGTTTTTTTATTTCTAATTGAGTATGCACTCGGGCGCTAACAATAGACAAATCTACAGGTTTTGAAATATAATCAACAGCTCCCATTTTAAGACCTTTACGTTCACTCTCTGTGACATCAAGTGCTGTAAGAAAAATTACAGGTATATGCCGAGTCATAGGGCTCGCTTTAAGAGCTTCACATACCTCATATCCATCCATATCAGGCATGACTACATCTAGAAGAATAAGATCTGGATTAGATTTTTTTGCTGAACGAATAGCCAAATCTCCACGTGGAATGGGTTTTACCTCATATCCCTCCGCTTTTAACCCTTCGCAAATAACATGTAAACTTTGAATGGAATCATCAACAACCATTATTTTTCCGTTGCTTTTAGTTGAAGTATCATACACTGAATCCGCCTCATTTCATAGAGTCTTTTGCACACACTCTAACTATACCCGGAAATTTACAGTTCAATACTTGACCTTACGGACTTTAGATTCATTTATGGTTGTGATTACTTCTAATTATTGATTTCGGTTTAAACACAGACATTGATGTTTGAAAGATAGTATAAAATAATCAAGTCATGTACCAACGACAGACTGTCATTAGCCAATGGCATAAATTTAGCCCTGCAATCAAAATGCATTGTGCATTTGAACTGCAGGGCTTTAAAAATACTTAATTAACTAATCTGTTTCATTTAAAGTATCGTGCCACTCTGATTCTTTGAAACCAACCAGAATGAATGTATCAGATATTAGAATAGGGCGTTTTACAAGCATTCCATTGGATGCAAGGAGTTCTAGTAACTCATCATCCGTAGATTCTTTAATCTTTTCTTTAAGACCCATTTCTCTATATAAACGTCCACTGGTATTAAAAAACTTCTTAATTGGATAACCACTACGTTCATACCAACTCTTTAGTTCCTCATAAGTAGGTGCATCCTCAACAATGTGCTTCGTGTCAACATCAATACCATTGATGTGTAGCCAGTTTTCGGCCTTCTTACACGTGCCTCATTTCGGATAGTGTACAAATAAAAGCTTCATAGAATCACCTCTTGTTATTTCTCTCTATATAAATCATTACATACACACATGCAACAATCGAATACTACTCGAAGTCTGAAACCACACGTTTCATCGTTTCAACGATTGGTATATGCTGTGGACAAGCAGTCTCACAAGCTCCACATGCAGTACAGTTGGACGCGTGTCCTTCAGGCTTTATAAACATATGATAGTAGTTCTTGTGGGTCTCAATATCATTAAAGATATAAGCACCATTGAACATGCCAAAAACTCTCGGAATTTCAACACCGAATGGACATGGCATACAATACGCACATTGGGTACAATCTACTTGAATGCGACTTCTGTAAATATCAGAAACAGTTTTAATTGTATCCAGTTCTTCAGACGATAAATGATTAGGTGTACTGTTCTTAGCTGAACTAATGTTTTCATCTAACTCAAACTGCTCACCCATACCACTGAGTACAACATGGACTTCAGGCATGTTCATAACATACCGTAGTGCCCAATCAGCTGGTTTTCTATCGGGCCATTTCGAACCTACCCATACATCCATAATGTCCTGTGGAATATTACGTACAATGTTGCCTCCTCGTAGAGGCTCCATCACAACTATCCCAAGACCTTTATCTGATGCATAATGCATACCCTCAAGTCCTGCCTGATATTCGGTATCCATATAATTTAGTTGAATTTGACAAAATGACCAGTCATAAGCATCTACAATTTCCTTAAACAAAGGAAGTTTGTCGTGGAATGAAAAACCAATGTGTTTAATTCGTCCATCTGACTTTGCTGTTTCCAAAAACTCAAATAAACCTAACTGGGTTAAGTTTTCCCAGTACTTACTGTTCAATGTATGAACAAGATAAAAATCAATCTGATCGGTTTGTAGTTTCTCAAGTTGAGCGTTTAAATATGTATCCATATCTTCACGGGTTTGGATTAACCAACTTGGAAGTTTTGTTGCAAGATGAACCTTTTCACGGTAACCATCTTGAAGTGCCTTGCCAACTAGGGGTTCACTCATCTCACCGTGATATCCCCAAGCTGTGTCTATGTAATTCACACCAGAATCAATACCGTCTCTAATGAGTCTGATTGCTTCTTTTTCATCAATATCTTTTGTGTCTTTGCCTACCAATGGTAGGCGCATACATCCAAATCCAAGAAGGGAAACTGATTCTTCTGTCTTACCAAACGTTCTGAATTGCATTTCTCCACATCCTCTCAATCCTGGTTACTGGTTATATGTACTTACAATTTTAAAATTTACACAAAGAAAGCACCGGTAAAACATACCGATGCTTGATTTCCATGCATATCTACTTGAGTTGAGTCAATTTTTCACTCGACTTGAGTAGCATGTCAAAGTTTACTTTTTCCATTTCATCATTGATCAAACACTGAATGCGACCGAGCTCGTGATTAATAGCACAGTGTTCAGAGCGATCAAGGTTACATGAATCCGGTGTCTCAAGACAACGGTTGATATAAACTGGTCCGTCTATTGCGACAATAACATCAAGCATATGAATTTCACCAGGAGCACGACTGATAGCATAGCCACCTTGAACGCCTCTGAATGATTTTACAACACCAGACTTTGTCAGTTTTCTTAGTATCTTAAGTGCAAATCTTTGTGGTACGTTTTCTTCTGATGCGATTGATTTAGCATCAAGACGTACACCTTCTCCTCGGCGGGCCAGGGCAAGGACGATTCGCATTGCGTAATCCGCTTCTTGAGTAATTCTCATAAGTACACCTCAATTAAATACGATTTAAGTCTATTATAAATATATGATAATTCTTACCAGTCTTAATGTCAAGGCAAATTACACTAAATCCGTTGATATTACTAAATTCTGCAAGAATACTATAACAAATTATCAAGTATGGTAATAAAACCTTGGCTTGTGGTTTGAGGCTCTAGTGTTTTTTTGAGCAAAATCTCATCATCGGTGATGATATTATCAACACCTAAGTTTATAAGTTTACGCATATCGTCTGCTTCATTAATTGTCCATACATGTACTTCCCTGCCTAATAAATGGGCAGTGGTTACGAAGTTCTCAGTAACATTGTTCTCCTCAACACTGTAGAAGTCAATGTTCAGCATAGAAAGATCACCTAAAGCAACAAACATGATATAACCTGTTTTAAGTTCCGGTTTTAAAGCTTCAACTTCTTGCAAAGTATCATAATCTAATGAAGTTACAACACATGTATTTTGAATACCGTGTTTATAAATCTCGTCCACAACTTTTTGTACAATATCTTGTTCATGACCGTTAATTTTAATTTCGATGTTAAGACGAATTTTTCCCTTTGATGCTTCAATAGCTTGACTTAATGTTGGAACGCCTTCCCCTGCATATGCATCACTGTATTGACTACCAGCATCTAGGGATTTTATCTCATCATATGTCAGTTCCCATACGTTGGCATCTTCACCTGTGGTACGTTTTAAGGAACTGTCATGCATTAGGACCAATACACCATCACTCGATTGTTGTACGTCAATTTCAGCATAGTGTGCGCCATTTTCAGATGCTGTATTTAGAGCTGCTATTGTGTTTTCTGGGGCATATTTCACATTGCCGCGGTGGGCTGTAATTTTCACATCATATTGCTGTGTTCGCATTTGTTCGATCAATCCAACACTAAGTAACGCCGATCCAAGTACAGATACAATGAGGACAATTACGATGTTTCTTCTTCTAAAAAATATTTTGTCTATGATTCTGTTCTCAGGAACTTTAGTAAGTTTTATGTCTACCAGTTCTCCATTGTCGACTCTATTTTCCAGGTAGAAACGTGTTAACATAAGTGTTCCTAGTGGCGTCATCAAAAATGCCAATCCTAACCATATAGCTATTCCTAAGAAGAGAGCAGCATAAAGAGCATACTCAAATAGCTCAGGTGGAATGTCTGGAACTAAAATCGCTGCAGCGAGTAATCCTGAAACGATTAACATGATGAACACTTGAAGTAAAGCATTAATGAGTGTTACACCCAGTGCTTCTTTTAAGAGTTTTTTAGTATTCTTTTTCATTAAAACTGCACTTTTTCTAAAAGCCAACTTAGATTTGTCATTTTCAAGCATTATATAGTGTAGGACAAATAAATATCTTGCTGCTAAATAAAGTACCAGTAAAAAGACGCCAAGCTCAATTAAAGAGTACAAAATACTCGAGTTAATCACATCTTGCACAAAACCTGGGATTTGAAGACTAGATATAAGTGATGTACTGCCCCCCATTTCTAACCACGGCAAGGCTATACCCACACCTATAACCAGCAAAAGTCCTTCAAAACCAAAAAATCTTGGCATTTTCGTCATACAATGACGTAAGGTTGGCAAATACCTTGCGGCGGGCTCACGGTTTATAACTTGATAACTCATAAGTATTAAACCACCCAGTTCTATTAAGATTACAAACAACATAACAATACTAAAAAGGACAATACTAAAAACCCCTTGTGGGGATATAAATACTTTAGTTAACATCCCGTTTGTAACATAAGATAAACCTTTTATTTTGAACAAAGTATTTAGTATCAATTTTAGAAATGGCCAAATTAATAATGTTAATATGGCTTTTGTTATAAGCTGATATTCTAAGAATCGTTTCATGCCAAATCTTAGATCACCCATTAATAATTTATGTTTATTCCACATAGTTCCCCTCCTAACGCTGATATTATATTATCCTTGAAAGTCTGTAATTTCAATAGTCTTCATCATTTTTTAAGAAAATCTTCATCCTATGCTCACATACCACTTAGAATGTTTTCATATTCGGTACAATACGGACAAGTATATAATATGTGAGTTGAATAACATGTGAAAATAAAACAACGCTCAATTTTATGAGCGTTGTTTAATAAAGGGTGACTAATGTCATTATTAATTTCTTAATTACTGTCTTTATTTATTTCTTTATTTATTTCTTTATTTATTTCTTTATTTCTTTACTAATTTCTTTACTAATTTCTTTATTTATTTCTTAACTAATTCCTTATCAACTGAATTTTGACATCTAATAAGCACCTTACTATTACAACTTATTAATCCATAATTTTAAACACATGCATAGCCTTTGCTTTGATATCTAATTTGAAGCATTTATCTGTAGACTCAACCGTTTCGTCATCTAAAAGCCCAGCCAACTTGCTCGCTTCAAGCCCCAGTTCTATACTATGGATTTTGTCTGTTCTATTCATAATTATTAAAGCTGAACCGTTTTCATGAATCTTTTTGTAAATAAGCAGGTCATCATGAGGAATATGAATAAAGTCGCCTTTTCTAAACGCATCATTGTCATGTCTGAGCTGAATGATTTTCTTATAGAATGACAACATATCATGATCCCAGTCATTCTCATTCCAAAGCATAGGACGTCTACAGTCAGGATCTTGTCCACCTTCCATTCCCAACTCAGATCCATAATAAATACTCGGTGCACCTTCATAGGTCATTTGGAATAAAGCGGCCATTTTCATTGCAGACTTATCTGCACCGGATTCTGTTAAGAACCGCGGAGTATCATGGCTATCTAAAATATTAAGCATGCCTAAATTGGCTTGTCTGGAATAACGTACTATATTTGTGTTGATCATATCCGCAAACTCTTGTGGCGAACTCTTCTTCCAGGCAAAATATTGGAGACACGCTCTTGTAAATGGATAGTTCATCGATCCATCAAACTGGTCTCCAAGTAACCAAGGTTGAGCATTGTGCCAGATTTCACCCACAATATAAGCATCTGGTGAGACCGATTTTATAGCTGTTCTAAATTTTCGCCAGAACTCATGATCAATTTCATTTGATACATCTAATCTCCAGCCATCGATTCCGGCATACTCAATCCAGTATGTTGATACTTGGAGTAAGTAGTCAATTACTTCAGGATTTGATGTGTTTAACTTTGGCATTTTGGGTTCAAATCCAAATGTTTGATAGGTTATTTTGTCAAAATCAATGGGCCATTCTTTAATGTAAAACCAGTCATAGTACTTTGATTCAGGTCCCTTTTCAACGACGTCCTGGAACTTATCAAACATATATCCAGAGTGGTTAAATACAGCGTCTAACACGACTTTAATACCTTTAGAATGACATACATCTACCAGTTTTTTTAAAGTCTCATTTGTTCCAAAATGAGGGTCAACCTTCATATAGTCAATGGTGTCATATTTATGGTTGGTAGTGGCTTCAAATAGAGGTGTAGTATAAATCGCATTCACACCAAGCTCACTCAAGTAATCGATTTTCTCAATTATCCCTTCAATATCTCCACCAAAGAAATTTTCACGTGTTGGAGTCCCAGTGTTCCAACTTTCGATCTTATTTGGACTAATGGTCGGATCTCCATTACTAAATCTCTCAGGGAAGATCTGATAAAAGACTGCATCTTCAACCCATTCAGGGATTTTGTGTACGTCTATATCGTTTAAATATGGGAAATTAAAGTAGTGTAGGTGAAGTTCCAGTGGATCTAAAACCGTTTGAGGTCCCCACTCAGTGTAATACAGCGTTTCAGCACCTTCAATTTTAAAAATGTAAGAGAGTCTATAGTTAATTTCTTTGGCCGTGATTTCATGAATATAGTAGTCAAAGTACGCGTCCGAACGTTCTAAACGCATATCTGCTGAAAAGTGTTCAGATATCCAATTGTCATCTAATCCACCTGCAGCAAAAGGATCATTGCCAACAGCATACTTGTCAGCAAAAATAAGTTTTACATTTTTCACATCATTTTTAGATGTTCTAAAACGTACCACTAGGGTTTCTTTATTTAAAGCATAACAATAATTACTTTTGGGTTGATGGTACAAAGCTTGTATATTCATAGGTCACTCCATTTAAGTATTCATCATTCAAATGTTTAATGCACAAAGTTGTGCAATCGGTTGCACATATAGAATATCAAGATATGAAAAAAAGGTCAATATGCAAAAGAACCCAAG
>Ga0070725_10002151_pt1 | contig 10483 bp, 9 predicted proteins | sample tdDd002_FD_69781 | JGI IMG/M metagenome (GOLD analysis project Ga0070725, IMG submission 69781) | Marine sediment microbial communities from the Atlantic coast under amendment with organic carbon and nitrate - tdDd00.2 | ecosystem: Environmental > Aquatic > Marine > Coastal > Sediment | place...
ACCTCTAGACCAACCACCAGCCATTCTTCCTCCTACTCTTTATTGCCTATCTTTTACTGCCTTCTGCCCTTTACTACTTAATGAGCCCGTTTGCTTGATACCAACCAATAAGTCACGCCCAGTGCAATAATCACGGCAGCCGATGCCCATACATATTCCGGCCCCACCTCTTTAAAATCTAAGACGATGATTTTTCTTGAGATGGCCATCAGTGCGGTCGCAATGACTATCTGCACATGGATCACCTCCTCTTTCAGATAGATGGTAATGTTTTGGAAGATTTCGATAGCAATTAACACCGCCAGAAAAGAGCCAAAGATAGCTAAAATATCCTTCATATCCATCAGTCCATAAGGCGGGGTGATAATTTCAATAAGCAGCACTCGTCCCACATCGACGACACTCCACAAAATGACCAGAGTCATTAATATGGCTAACACCCGCACCGCATAATGGATTACCTGTCCTAACTTATTAATCAGCGGCTCTCTCTCTATCTTTTCCATCTCGGCTCCCCGGCATTATTCAATGCACTAAAAATTATTTTAAACGGGCATTCAGACCAAGTGTCCTACGCCGTTTCGATGGAAGTATTATATTTACCTTTACCTAGAACGATAATCCGCCTAGAACACAAATAACTTTTACTATGTAGTAATAATCAGTTCAGATAGGAACGCTGCAATACAGTGTAGTCAATAGCTGGGATGGCAAGTACAGCATTCACTTATACCGAATGGTATTAGGCTCCGTGGGGATAACCGCTGTAATGCTAATCGCAGTGGAGCCCTCACTTTAGAGCAGTCACTTTTAATCAGACATAAAAAAAGCGCCGTAGCGCTTTTTTAGTTTCCATGCCGGTACAACTGGCATAGGTTTATAGAGTAGCTTTTAGCCATTGCTCGCTGCATGAGCGGCTATGGCATCCATCAACACGGGAGACAGACAGTCATACGGCTCAAGCCCCAAGTCTTTAAGAGTGCTACGCACACCCCCCATAGATTCTGGCGCAGCCCCCGACTCGATGATAGAAGAGACAAACGCCGCAAATTCCGGTGCAGACCAGCCCTTTTCTGCTGACAGCTCGGTGTGGATGAAGTCCAGACTGTGGAAGGGATGACCCGTGTTTTCGATGCGGCCATACATATGGGTACCACACTCTGTGCAGGCATGACGCTGAATTGCAGCTGACTCATCGACAATGGTCAACTTGTCAGCATTGGCAGTGACGCTCACGTGATCTCGCGACACAACGGCTATTTGAGCGAACAAGGCACCTTCAGGCTTCCAGCATTTGCTACAGCCACAAACATGATTGTGGGCAGTCTGAGCGCCAATTGTGACTTCAACGGGCTTGTTGCTGCAGCTGCAGCTGCACAACAAGGTACCGCCTGCAAAGCCATCACGACCAGCTACAATACCGTTATCGACCTGAGGATGAATTAAAGTGTTAATAGTGATTACTCCCTGGATGTTTAGTTTAGCCAAGCCAGCCTCCACCTGAAGGCGGCCTGCTTTATCAGTTAATTACATGGCTTTATTGAAAATATTGATGATATCTTGAGTGGTTGCCTTTCTTGGATTAGTTAATGAGCAGGCATCGTTCAGGGCGTTGATTGCCATAAACTCAAGCTTGTCTTGCTTAACACCAAGATCGGCTAGTCTCTGGGCAGTGCCAACCGAAGCAGACAGCTTCTCGATAGCAATGATGCCGGCTTCAGCAGCATCGGCGTACGTCATGCCCGTGGTATCTACACCCATGGCTTTCGCCACATCGGCAAAACGCTCCACTTTTTCAGTCGCGTTAAAGCGTGACACTACCGGTAACAAGATGGCGTTACACAGGCCGTGTACTAAGTCATAAACCCCACCGAGTTGGTGAGCCATAGAGTGTACATAGCCTAATGAAGCGTTAGAGAATGCCATACCGGCAAGGTACTCACCGTATTGCATGGCATCGCGAGCCTCACGGTCTTCACCATTGTCGACTGCCGTTTTAAGGTTTTGGGCAATAAGCTCAATGGCTTTAATAGCCGACGCATCGGTTATCGGCGTGGCCGCGGTCGAAACATAGGCTTCTACCGCATGAGTCAAAGCATCCATGCCTGTCGCTGCCGTGAGGAACTTAGGCATGGCAACCATCAACTCAGAGTCGTTTACTGCGATAATAGGGGTCAGATTTTTATCCACAACCGGATATTTGGTCTCATCCTCCTCATTAGTCACGATAGCAAATATCGTCATCTCTGCAGCAGTGCCTGCCGTAGTGTTAACCGTCACCAGAGGAAGCTGGGGCTTAGTAGACAGATGAACGCCTTTAGAGTAATCACGGATGTGACCACCGTTGGCCGCTACCAGGGCGATGCCTTTGGCACAATCATGTGAGGAGCCACCGCCGAACGAAATAACGAAGTCACATTTTTGCGCTTCGAGCAGGGCCAGACCCCGATCAATATTATTTTCTGTCGGGTTAGGCTTAACGCCGTCGAAAATAGCGAAGTCGATATTATGCGCAACTAATTCATCAGTCAGCCTATCAACCAGCTTGATATCTACCAATGCCTTGTCGGTAACGATCAGTGCCTTGTGGAAGTTTCTGGCATTCAGCTCGCCACCCAATTGCTTTATCGCGTTTTGCCCCATCAGAGACATGGGAGGCATATAAAATGTAGTGCTCATTCTTCTTTCCTTATCTTTAATAAAATAGTTCTGCGGTCTATATCCATGGATTACAAGCAATCCCGGTATTGACGCTATGACTTCGGCGCTGATGCTGATGTCATTTCGATGAGAAGAATTATATTTATCTTTTAAAAAATGATAATCCGCTTGATTTGAAAATATCTTTTTCACCTGAGTAACAATATAAAAATAGTTAAGCGACTGTTTTTATGCCACTTTAGCAACTACAACTGAAACCAAGGTTAGTTAAATTTTAAGATTGAATTTATCCATAGATTGACGATAATAAAGAGAATTAGCGCAACTATAATTACCAAGGAGTAATAATGTTCAACTGGGAGGGGGTAAGCGAATTTGTTGCCGTAGCAGAGGCAGAGAGCTTTACCAAGGCCGCAAAACGTCTTGGGATATCGACCGCTCAGGTCAGCAGGCAGGTCAGCGCATTAGAAACCAGGATGGCAACTAAGCTGTTTCACCGCACCACACGTAAAGTGTCGGTGACTGAAGTGGGCCGGATCTATTATCAACATTGCAGACAGGTGCTGGACGGATTAGAAGAGGCCGAACGCGCCATTACCAACTTACAGAGTACACCGAGAGGGCTGTTAAAAATTACCGCCCCGGTTACCTATGGTGAAAGAACGCTTGCGCCGCTGGTGAACGACTTTATCGCTAAATACCCGGAGCTTGAAGTAAAGGTAAGCCTGACGAATCAGAAGGTCGACTTAATCGATGAGGGGTACGATCTCGCTATTCGACTGGGACAGCTTGAAGACTCAAGCATGATGGCCAAAAGGTTGGGCTCCCGAACTCAATATGTCTGCGCCTCTCCGGATTATGTTTCAACTTCTGGTATCCCTCACTCACTGTCTGAGTTGGAGCAACATAACTGTCTGCAGGGAACCTTAGATTACTGGCGATTTCAGGAAAATGGTAAGACGAGAAATGTCAGGGTTAAGGGCAATCTGAGCTGTAACAGTGGCCACGCTCTCGTCGATGCCGCGATAAAAGGGATAGGTATCATTCAGCTGCCTGACTACTATGTCTTGCCTTATTTGGAAGATGGCCAACTAATCCCACTACTTGAGCAAAACCGTCAACCTGACGAGGGGATCTGGGCACTCTATCCTCACAACAGACACTTGTCGCCTAAGGTGCGCATGCTACTCGATTATCTGAGTGAAGCCCTCAATTAACCTCAACCAATGAGGGGGCTACAGCCCCCTTGCTCATTCATCTCTCCCAAGATTTCATTAGAGCCACCACTGCACCACTCATTTATTACACGTGGGTAAAAGTGATTTTCCTTTTACGGCAATTGTTCCTCATTGAACGGTAATTATAATAGCCAACATCTGATGTTCCTCCGCTTTATCTCTCATACCTTTCGTATCAACAGTGAAGTTTTGAGGCTCTATCGTTCAACTTTTTGTAATGCACCACTCTGAGTGCGCTAAGGAATTATCATGTCTCGTATTGTAATTGTCGGCGGTGGCGCCGCAGGACTAGAACTGGCCAGTATCTTGGGCCGCTCCGTAAACCGTCAAGATGAAGTCATCTTAGTGGAGGGAGAGACCCACCACTACTGGAAACCCAGGTTTCATGAGATAGCCGCCGGTACATTCGATAACGATCTCGATACTCTTTGCTACTTTAGCCATGGAGCAAGAAATGGCTATATACATTACCAGGGCTGGATGACAGATATTAAACGCGAGGAGAAACAGCTGATTGTAAGTAAGCCTAACGGTGAAACGGATTTCATTACGTATGACTATCTGGTTATCGCCATAGGCGCGATTAGCAATGATTTTGCTACCCAGGGGGCGCAAGAACACTGTCTGTTTCTAGATACACCGGAACAAGCACGCAGCAGTTGGCTGCAAATTAGCTCACTGTTACGCTCCGGATACCAGCGTACGATAAACATCGTTGGCGCGGGTGCGACCGGTCTCGAGCTGGCCGCCGAACTCGCTAAAGTTAGCGCCAGGTTAGAGGCAAACCCACATGCAGCTAAACTCACCATCAACCTGATAGAAGCCGCCGACAGAGTCTTACCCAATAGCCCGTTAAAGATGTCCCACCAGGCACAGTTGATGCTGGAGAAGTATGATATCAATATCATGCTGAACACCAGAATTGCCAGCGTTGAACAACTGGGTATGACCACCAGCGATGGGCTCACTATCGGCGCCGACATTCAATTTTGGGCCGCGGGCATTAAAGCACCTAACTGGTTAAAAAACATCGGTGGTCTTGAGAGCAATAACGCCAATCAGCTAATGGTAAATCAGACTTTAGCCAGCACCCTGGATCCAAATATATTTGCACTGGGAGACTGCGCCTCAATCCCTCAAGACGATGGTTTAATGGTGCCTCCTAAGGCTCAGGCAGCTAATCGTGCAGCGGTACATTTAGCCAAAAGCTTAAGCGGACTGATTGAAGGAAAACAGCTCACACCTTTCATCTATAAAGATGGCGGCATGGTCGTCGCAATAGGCCATAACTTCGCTATCAGTACCATGATGAATGACAAGCTAATCTTAAAGGGACGATTAGTTCGCCGCCTCTACGACACGATTTTTCGCTTGCATCAAAAAACGGTCAGTGGTGTATTTACCATGTCACGCCTGATCATAGCGAAGCGATTAAAATGTATTTTCCAGCCAGGTTAAATATCACCAGCCAGCTTTCATCAAGATCTATCCAACTTTAGACATTAAAAACCGTATTCCTAAAGGAATGCGGTTTTCTATTTTTAATAGATTAAGTTGGCCTCCAGACTCACTATTAGTTTGAACTCTAACCACCTAAATAAAGGGGAAATAGATTGAAACAACCGCCTCAGATCACAGAACTGTTAACAGGCTGTGAACTGTGCTAACTTATTGTATCAAATCCTTTACTGTCGTCCTGTTTCTAGTAATAGGATTATACTGATGCCGTCGCCTGTAAGAACCGTAGCACAGCCCCTAGTTTGAACTCTAACAATTGTTAATTAAAGGCACGCGCGCAAAACATTCTCACCTCGAGCACGGAGCTCTTATGAAAACTATGATTTTGATTGGCGGAATACTCCTTAGTACCGCGACACATCAAGCCCTTGCCGAAGAGCAATGCGGCAAGGTCACCATCGCAGATATGAATTGGAGCTCGGCTTCATTAATCGCTAATGTAGATCGCTTTATTCTGGAGTATGGTTACGGCTGCGAAGCCGAGCTGATCCCTGGTGATACTATGCCTACCAGCACCTCTATGGTTGAAAAAGGTGAACCTGATATCGCGCCTGAAATCTGGAGCAACAGCGTTAAAGAACTTATCGAACGAGGTGTCAGCGACAAACGCTTGGCTATCGCGGGTCATTCACTCTCTGATGGCGGTGAAGAAGGCTTCTGGGTACCCCAATATATGGTCGACAAGGACCCAAGCCTGAAAACCATTGAGGGTATTATCGCCAAAGTGAAAACCTTTAAACATCCGGAAGATCCTGACCGTGGTGCTTTTTATGGCTGCCCTGCGGGATGGGGCTGTCAACTCTCGGCTGAAAATCTGTATCGTGCGCTTAAGCTAAGTGATGCCGGGTTTGATCTGGTCGATCCCGGCTCAGGAGCAGGCCTGTCAGGTTCCATCGCCCGTGCCTACGAGCGTGGAAAGCCTTGGTTTGGTTATTACTGGGCACCCACAGCGGTATTGGGTAAGTACAAAATGGCCAAGGTGGATTTTGGTAGCGGTATAGATGTGGATCATTTCCGTGACTGTATCTCCAAAGTCGAGTGCGCCGATCCCAAGGTCACCATGTATCCATCGGCATTGGTACAAACTGTCACCACCACAGATTTCGCTGAAAAATCAACCCAAGCATTCGCGTATCTTGGTAAACGCTCCCTGACCAATGCCCAGATGAACGGCTTGCTGGCCTGGATGGAAGACAATCAGGCAGACGGCAATATCGCAGCCGAGTATTTCCTGATGAATCATGAAGACACCTGGCTTAAATGGGTTCCTGCCGATGTTGGCGCAAAGGTAAAAGCGGCAATCGAAGCACTTTAAACACAACAAAAGCGGGGCTCTGAGCCTCGCTATTTTGCTCCCCATCTGGATTATCCCGTGTAAAACATTATAGAGGTAGTAATGGCTGACTATTCTTGGCTCAGCAAATTTCCGAAAATGGACCGTTCCACTTTGTTGGAAATTCGCAAATATTTGGATGGCAGCTTTCGGGACTTTTCCCGTGAGTATGGTGATGTCATCGAGTCTTTCTTCGATCCGCTGCTCGACTTTCTTATCTGGTTTGAAAAGCTGTTGGTGCAATCGCCCTGGTGGGCAGTACTGCTCTCTATTACCGCTTTAGTTTACTTCACCAGCCGTTCATGGAAATTGTCTCTGGGCGTCGTTGTTTCATTTCTGCTGATCGGCTATTTCGGCATGTGGGAAGATACGATGCGCACCCTCAGTATCATTACCGTGTGTACGCTATTGGCCATAGTATTGGGCGTGCCCATAGGGATCTTAATGTCCCGCAGCAATCGAACTCAGGCATTGGTGACACCGATTCTGGATGTGATGCAAACCATGCCGGCCTTCGTGTATCTGATCCCCGTGGTCATGTTGCTTGGAATTGGCAAGGTGCCCGGTGTTATTGCCGTGGTGATTTATGCCATTCCGCCAGTCATTCGCCTGACTAACCTGGGGATCCGTCTGGTAGACAAAGAAGTCCTTGAGGCCGCCACCGCCTATGGTGCTAATCCGATGCAACGCCTGATGGGTGTTCAGTTACCTCTGGCCTCTCCCACCATAATGGCAGGCATCAACCAGACCATTATGATGGCGTTGGGGATGGTAGTTATCGCGTCTATGATTGGCGTCAAGGGGCTGGGTCAACCGGTACTCAAGTCGATCACCAACCAGTATTTCACCCTCGGGCTCTTTAACGGTTTAGCCATCGTCGCTCTAGCCATCATTTTTGATCGCGCCTCTCAAGCCTACGCCAAGCGGTCTCAGAAACATATGCAGGGTGGACATCATGAGTAACGCATCACCAACAGAGCCACTCATTCAGATTAAGGATCTATTTAAGGTCTTTGGCAAAAAGCCAACCAGCGTCATGCCTATGGTTAGGGATGGTTTATCCAAGGATGACATTCTGGCGAAAACCGGCCATACCGTGGGCCTCAAAGCCATCAACCTCGATATTCATCAGGGTGAAATATTTGTGATTATGGGGCTTTCAGGCTCGGGAAAATCAACCTTGATCCGCCACTTCAACCGACTAATAGATCCCACAGAGGGGCAAATTCTGGTTGAAGGCATCGATGTGATGAGGCTCAATACCAAGGAGCTGGAGCAATTTCGCCGCAATAAAATGGCCATGGTATTCCAACGCTTTGGTTTAATGCCCCACAGAAGCGTACTGGAAAATGTCGCTTATGGCCTCAGTGTGCAAGGGGTAGACAAAGCAAGTAGAAACGCCAAAGCCGCCCAATGGCTTGAAACAGTCGGTCTGGCCGGATATGAAGAGCAGTACCCTTCTCAGCTTTCCGGTGGTCAGCAGCAGCGCGTCGGCCTGGCAAGAGCCCTGTGTACCGATGCAGAAATACTGCTGATGGATGAGGCCTTCTCGGCATTGGATCCCTTGATACGCAGTGAAATGCAGGATCAACTGATCGAGCTGCAAAAAGAACTACATAAGACCATCATTTTCATTACCCATGATCTCGATGAAGCGCTGCGAATTGGCGACCGGATCGCGATCCTCAAAGATGGCAACCTGGTTCAGGTGGGCGAACCGGTGGATATCTTGCTCAACCCTGCCGACGATTATGTCGAAGCCTTCGTCAAAGATGTAAACCGTCCGCGAGCCCTGACCGTCGAAACTGTCATGAAGCCGCCTGCATATCGTCTTACCGCCGACACGATAGGTGAAGCACTCAAACAGATGAAGCGAATCCCGGCTGATTATGCCTATTACGTTACCGATGAGGGTTTCCAGGGAGTCGTGTGCCAGGAAGCGCTGGAAGATGCCGTAAAGACAGATAAAGAAGCACTGATGGAAGACTTTAAGGTCGAGGAGCTGACTCCGATATCACAGGATGCACTGCTTGAAAGCATCATTCCGGCAACGATGGAATCAGACTTTCCCCTGCCTGTTGTCGACTCCGATGGTGACTTACAAGGTGAACTTTCCCGGGCTCATCTAGCCGACGTGTTATCGGATTTCTACACAGATGATGACGACAGCACTGACGAAGAAAAACTAAACTCAACTAAAGAGGATAAATGATGATCCGCTATACACTTGCTGCTTCCTGTATCGCCCTGGCATTGACTGCTAATGCCAACGCCACACAGGTTGACGAAGAGCTGGAGGCTCTTAAAAACCGTATCGAGCAATTGGAATCCGAACAGGAACAGGTAAAACAAGATAAGGACGCCTCCATTAAGTTTGGCGGTGCCGCTCGTTTCCAATACTCCTATGAAGACTATGATGTCGATAATGAGGACCGGGGGGGAGATTTTGATTTCGACCTGTTCCGCATCGATGTTAATGGCAACGTCGATGACGTTATTTTTTCTGCTCAGTACCGCTGGCACCAATACATGGATGTCATTCACCATGCTTGGGTCGGTTACAACTTCGATGAAAAGCAACAGGCTAAAATTGGTATCACTCAGGTTCCATTCGGCATTTTGACCTGGGCGTCCAATAACTTTTTCTTCAGCTCAAACTTCTATACCGGTTTAGAAGACGACTACGACATGGGTCTGAACTACACCTATAACGGTGATGCTAACCGACTGGATCTGGCCTTCTACAAAAATGATGAACAGGGCGGTTTGGATGGATATGTATCCGATCGTAGCGAGCGTTATTCCTACGATGTTGTCGGCGTTCGCCTGGCAGGAGAAGGGATCTATGATGCCCCAAGCGAAGGCAAAGCTGCGGCTGAAACCAACACCCTCAACGCGCGCTATGCTCACAACCTGGCGTTCGGTGATGTTGCAGTTGAGCTGGGTCTGTCCGCTCAGGCCGGTCAACTTGAAATTCAAGACGGTACCGATGGCGATCATATGGCCGCAGCACTGCATAGTGTGATCAATTATGACCGTTGGAACCTTAAGTTGCAGCTGACCGACTACGAATATGATGTAGATGGTATGGATGTTGAGCGTATGGTCGTGGGCGCTTACGCCTTCTATGACTCTATCCCTGCAGAGGCCACCAGCTATGTGGCCAATGTGGCCTACAGTCTACCGGTTAGCATGGGGCCAATTTCAAACCTGACTTTCTATAATGATTATTCGCTTGTCACCGACAAACCCGGTGTTCAGGAAGACACCTTTATGAACGTCACAGGCGTCGCTATCACCGCCGGTGGCCTTTACACCTACGTCGATTTTGTTGTCGCCGAGAACCAACCCTTTATCGGTGGTTCTATGGTGGGTAATGGTGAAACGAATAAGCGCCTGAACATAAACTTCGGTTACTATTTCTAAGAGCGAAAGTCCTAACTCGGGAAGTTGATACCCAATAAGCCCAAGCCTGTTTACAGGCAACAAAAAGCCCGCTTGCCATAAGGCAAGCGGGCTTTCTTTTTATTAGGTGACATTACGCCCGATAAGCCCTGCTCTGCAGGCAGAAAGTAAAAAACCGCATCTCTTGCGAGATGCGGTTTTCTATTTCTAATAGGTTGAGTTGGCCGATAAGCCGGGTCTTGTCGTGGACAGTTATTCATCTAGGCCTGCAATCGCTCACAGGCTCAAGCGACCTACCCGGTTCCAACGCGAGCCGCGCCGTATGGAA
>Ga0070725_10002156_pt1 | contig 10461 bp, 10 predicted proteins | sample tdDd002_FD_69781 | JGI IMG/M metagenome (GOLD analysis project Ga0070725, IMG submission 69781) | Marine sediment microbial communities from the Atlantic coast under amendment with organic carbon and nitrate - tdDd00.2 | ecosystem: Environmental > Aquatic > Marine > Coastal > Sediment | place...
CATTCGGGATCTTTTGCTGTCAAAATACAGCGGCGGTCTATCCCAAAAAAGAGTTTTGTTGATTAAAGATGTTATGTCCGGGGTTTTGAACTATGCGCTTGATGAGGAACTGATCAAGACAAATCCAACTTCCGGTATTGCAAAAAGGCTATTTCCTAAAAACGGTGCCAAAAAGATAACAGTTTCTAAAGAAGAGGTTTTCACAAAAGAAGAACTGGAACATTTTCTGGATACTTGTGAGGCAGACTTTCCACAGTATTGTCCGTTTTTCTTCATGGCTGCCAGAACCGGCATGAGGTTAGGGGAGCTTTTGGCTTTAAAATGGGGAGACGTTGACCTTGAAAACGGTTTTATTTGGGTGCGGCGTTCGTACAGGCGGGGGCGATTTACCCAGCCAAAGAACGGTAAAAGCCGTAAAGTGGACATGTCAGACCAGCTTATGGATGTGTTAAGGTCACGGCTAAAAAGTCAATTCAGGGAAGTATCAGAGCTTGTGCATCAAAGGAACGGAAAGATTATGGAGCAAAACTTTATTCGGCGTGTATATTTTCGCATCTTGAAAAAGGCAATAGTCAGAAGGATCAAGCTGCATGGACTCAGACATGCTTTTTGTACTCATCTTCTCAGCGCCGGAGTATCACCGTATTATGTCAGCCAACAAGCCGGACATAGTTCAATCAGTATCACTTGCGATGTGTATGGTTCATGGATAAGCACCGATGAAAACCGGCATGTTAATTTGCTTGACTCCCAGCACTCAAAAACACCCCATACGCACCCTGCAGAAATAGAAAAGCCGCAACCTGTTAAGATTACGGCTAATTCTCTCTAATGGTGCCGAAGGGGAGACTCGAACTCCCACGGAGAAACCCCCACTAGACCCTGAACCTAGCGCGTCTACCAATTCCGCCACTTCGGCATTAAATACACATAATTTAAAAAGATTGATTTCAAACGCAAGTTGACTTATATAAATCTTTTCTTATTTTTGTCAAGACCGTTATAATTGATGAATTTGTAAAAAGTCGTATTTTTGACTTTTTACGAGACTATCATAATTGGCTGGAAAAGATTGGAATGGAAATAGTTGAGCATATTGATAAGATTGAAAAACCGTATAATAACGCGGTGATCACCATCGGCAATTTCGATGGTGTCCACATCGGACATCAAGCTCTTTTTCATGAGGTAATAGAAAAGGCCGACTCAATTGGCGGCACATCGATAGTCATGACATTTGAACCCCATCCTGTCCGGGTATTAAAGCAAAACGGCCATCCACCTCTGATAACCCTGTATGAACAGAAAGTCGAGCTTATTGAAAACTCAGGGATAGATGTTCTTATTTGTATTCCCTTTACCGGGGAGTTTGCCGCGATATCGGCAAAAGAGTTTGTGGAAAACATATTGTTAACACGTATCGGTGTGAAAGTTATGGTCGTAGGGCAAGATTATACCTTTGGTAAAAATCGTGAGGGGAATCTCGAGCTTTTACAAACCTATGCTAAAAATTTTGGATTTGAAGTAATCGCGACCGATTGGATATTAGCTTTAAACAAAAGCCCGGATAGAATCAGCAGCACCCGGACACGGGAACTTGTCATGGCGGGTAAGATGGCTGAAGCCCAAAAACTGTTGGGGCGTTACTACCAGATCAGAGGCGTTGTCACACCCGGACACAACAGGGGAGGAAAGCTGCTTGGGTTCCCAACGGCAAATATTATCTTGCATGATGAACTGTGCCCAAAAACCGGAGTCTATGCCGTCACAGTTGAATTCGAAAATAAACAACACAAGGGAGTTGCCAATATCGGCTATAGCCCCACTTTTGGCGATCAGACATTTTCCGTGGAAGTTCATATACTAGATTTTAATGAAAACATATACGACCGGAAAATCCGTGTTAATTTTATACAGCGCATCAGAGATGAAAAAAAGTTTTCAAATATTTCCGAACTGTCTGATCAGATTAAAAAAGATATCGTAAAGGCACGCAAAATCCTGTCTTGATAATCCTCAAGTCTTTTTGCTTTAACCCGGTTTTTAATAACATCTTTTATGAAAAAAAGCATAATCATTTCCCTGATAATAGGGATTATAATATCCGCCCTGGCATTTTATCTGGCCTTTAGAAACGTGCCGATCGCCGATCTTTTAGTCTATATTGTTTCAATCAATTACTTTTGGATATTCCCGGCCGTTTTGGTTGTTTTAACAAGTTTTATTTTGAGAGTTTTTCGATGGCAGATCATACTGGAATCGGCAGGTAAAGTAGGTTTCTGGCAGGCATTTCATCCTTTGATGATCGGTTTTATGATAAATTGTATACTTCCCGGAAGAGTAGGAGAAGTTGCAAGACCGGCCGTTCTCAATAAAAAGGAAAACATTCCCTTTTCAACAGGGCTTGCAACTGTGGCTGCTGAACGGGTATTCGATGTCAGCATCCTGATTATATTTTTCGCAGCACTGCTTGCAACTGTAAATATAGATCCAAACCTTGATATTGTTGTTGGCAAGTATCATCTCAATAGAGAAACCCTGGTTACAGCCGGTGGAGGAACCTTCAAGCTGCTTCTACTACTGATTGCCGGAATAATCATGGTCGGCTTCGGCAAAACAAGAAAAGCGATAAACAGCTTGATTATGTCGATTCCACATCTGTTTTTCTTTTCCGGATCTGAATTTAAAGCAAAAATAAAAAAAATTTGCCATACTCTTGTAAACTTTGTCGAAAATTTCGCCTCCGGTTTCGCCCTTGTCAGACATCCGTCAAAGGTATGCATTTGTATTGGACTATCTGTTCTTATTTGGGGTCTTGCAGGTTTCTCATATTACTTAATGGCTCAAGGCTGTCCGGGCATAGAGCTGTCGTTTACTGAAATCTTTGCCGTCATGATAATAATCTGTTTTTTTATTGCTCTTCCCTCTGTACCAGGCTTCTGGGGAATTTGGGAGGCAGGTGGCGTTTTTGCCCTGGTCCTTTTTGGAGTCTCCTCAAAGGATGCTGCCGGCTATACGCTTGTAAATCATGCAATTCAAATGTTTCCTGTTATCATCGCCGGCCTTGTTTCAGCTATGGTCACAAGTATAAATATATTGCAGGTCTCGTATGAAAAAAGGGGTAAATGATATACCTCACTAGGACGAGCCGGAACCAAAAATATTTGCCACAAAAAGTACAAAATTTTACAATTAAGGAACTAAATGAGGATATAATATGACAATACTGAAAATATTAACATATCCGGATAAATTTTTAACTAAGCCTACGAAACCGGTTGAAAATATTGACGAAAAGATCCATAATTTAATTGAAGGCATGGCGTCAACCATGTACCAGGCGCCCGGTATCGGCCTTGCGGCCATACAGGTCGGATGTGATAAAAGTCTTCTGGTTTATGATGTTTCGGATAGAGACGAAAAACGATCTTTACATGTCCTGATTAATCCCAGGATTGTATCGAGTGAAGGGACTACAATTTCAGAGGAGGAAGGATGTCTCAGCGTCCCGGACTTCAAGGCGGATGTAAAACGAGCGGCTTCTATTCTGGTTGAAGGTGTTGACAGGGAAGGAAAACCGTTGCGTATAGAGGCGCAAGGGTTACTGTCTGTGATGCTACAGCACGAAATTGACCATTTAAACGGCATCTTGTTTATAGACCACATAAGTTCCTTAAAAAGGGGAATTTACAAAAAACGTGTGAAAAAGAATTTGAAAAAGAAATGAAGAAAAAGGCTAGAATAATCTTCATGGGCACGCCGGAATTTGCAGTGCCGGCATTAAGAGCCCTCCACAAGAACGGACAGGATGTGGCTTTGGTTGTTACCCAACCTGATCGGCCCAAAGGTCGGGGTCGCAAAGTCATCCCTCCCCCTGTAAAGGAAGTTGCCGTAAGCTTTGGGTATGAAATCAATCAGCCGGCATCTATCCGAACAGACGAGTTTACAGATCATATGGCAAAATATAAACCTGACATCATTGTCGTGGTTGCATATGGTCACATTATTCCAAAAAACATCCTTGCAATACCAAAGATAACGACCATAAATATTCATGCATCGCTCCTTCCCAAATATCGTGGACCGGCACCTATTCATTGGGCGATCATAAATGGAGAAAAAGAGACTGGTGTAACCATCATTTTAATGGATGAAGGCCTGGACACCGGTGACATCCTTATGTCTTCAAAAGTTGAAATATTTCCTGACGACACTTCAGGCACCCTTCATTACCGTTTGTCTGCTCTCGGGGCTGATCTTTTGATACAAACCATAAAATCTTTTGAAACCGGTAACATAAATCCTGTCCCACAGGATCATACTCAAACCACCTATGCACCTATACTCAAAAAAAACGATGGCCGTATGAATTGGGAAATGCCGGCCCAAACTTTAGATGCATTCATACGCGGGATGACGCCATGGCCCGGAGCATTTACATTCCATGGCAACAAACGTCTTAAGATCTTCAAGGCCAGGCCCATTATAATCGATACTGTCGAAATCCCGGGAACCGTAATCAAGAGATTTCCCGACGAACTGTGCGTTGCAACCGGGAAAGGAATCCTTTCTCTCATCAAAATTCAAAGTGAGTCGGGGAAACGTCTCTTGATCAAGGATTTTCTGCGTGGGTATAAGATCCCTCCCGGAACAGTATTAAGCTGATACCTGACCCGGACAAGCCGGAAAAGTGCCTAAAGTGATCTAAAGTGCCTAAAGTTATGGTGTCGCTCCGCTCCGCTGCTTTTATATAATTGGCAGAATTCCTTAACCCTGGCCCAGACCGATCACCAATACTCTATATTTAAAAAGTCAGGTTTGCAATAATGCATGGGCCATCAAAATATATGACGAGTCGCACCAGGGCTGGCTTTAGTTCACTTCAAACTCTTGTCGCGATTCTTCAGGCAGAGCCATCTATTTCTGACCCCCGCAATGCGGGACAGGCATGGCCCATCGAAGATCCCGCATTGCGGGGAAGAACCAAGTTTTTCAGGGCAAAATAAAAAAATTGAGCTGATCAGGACGTTAACGCATGACAGACGATGTACGTAAAACTGCGCTGCATATATTGAACACCCTGGATAAAGGGCACAAAACTCTGGATAGCGTTATAGAAGATGTTTTCCGTAAAAAGACTCTTTTTTCAAGAAAAGATCGTGCCCTGCTTCAAGCTCTGGCATTCGGCGTTCTGAGGTGGAGGGGCAGGCTCGACTGGATCATAGACTATTTTTCTGAAACCCGCTTAAACAGAGTCGATCCCAAAGTTTTGAATATTCTGCGGCTCGGCCTTTTTCAGATTATTTATTTAAGCAGGATACCTGTATCCGCCGCAGTAAATACATCGGTTGAAATGGCAAAGACTGACACTGCGCCCTGGGTTGTGCGGTATGTAAACGGGCTCCTTAGAAATGCCGCCAGAAAATATCAAAACGTCCCTTTCCCTGACATTGACAAAGACCCCGTAAAAGCATTGGCAACGGAAAAGTCTTTCCCCAAATGGCTCATTAAAAGATGGCTGGATCGGTTCGGGTTGAAAGAGGCCGTACTGCTCTGTGATGCAATCAACACCATCCCTCCCATAACCGTTCGCTGCAACACCCTTAAAACAAACCGGAAAAAATTGGTGAAAGCCTTTAAGGGATATGCCGAAAAAATTGAGCACACAAATTATGCGCCGGATGGAGTCTTTTTTTCCAACCCAAAAAGATCTATTCCAAAAATAAGGGCCTTTGAAGATGGGCTGTTCCAGGTCCAGGATGAGGCCGCTCAGCTTGTTACCCTCCTTTTAAACCCTAAGCCTGGTGAAACTGTATTAGATGCATGCGCAGGTCTTGGCGGAAAAACAGGACATATCGCCCAGATGATGAAAAACCGCGGTAGGCTTGTTGCAATGGACAAAGATGAAAAAAAACTCCTGCGGTTAGAATCCGAGATGCATCGACTTGGAATTTCGATTGTGACAACCTGTATTCACGATCTAAACAAGCCCTTAAACCAGGATCGCTTTGGAAAGTTTGACCGTATTCTTATAGACGCTCCATGTTCAGGCCTGGGTGTTTTAAGGAGAAATCCGGATGCAAAATGGAGCACGCCAAAACAAAACCTGGCACACTACCAAGAAAGACAGGCCCAGTTTCTTGATAACCTTGCACATCTTGTCAAGCCGTCCGGTGTTTTGGTTTATGCTGTCTGCAGCATGGAACCCGAGGAAAATGAATCGGTGATAAATAGTTTTTTGAATAAACATGTCAAGTTTGCTATAGAGAAAAGTCCAACGGGATTGCATTTTGATTTCTATTCCCTTGTGAATAATAACGGATATGTAAAAACCTTTCCCCATCTTAACAACATGGACGGCTTTTTTTCGGTCTGCATGAAACGGAAAAAGTGATCTCAAGAATATTAAAAATAGCGGCTCTGTTTTTTTTATTTGTCCTGATCGTTGGTGCAAGTGCTTATCTTACTCTCACACTTATTATAAAAAGTGAAGATGCTGTCGTGGTTCCCGAGCTGGTTGGGAAAAATGTAGTTTATGTTCTAGAGCTACTAACAGATCTGGGGCTTAATACAAAAGTTAAAGGGTCAGAATACAGTGCTGACGTTCCTGAAAACAACGTTATTTTTCAGAATCCCGAGCCCGGAGCGGAAATAAAAAAGGGGCGTGATGTCAGGATAATAATCTCAAAAGGTGCAAAGTCAATTTTAATGCCAAATCTAAAAGGGCTTTCCATACAACAGGCTCGGATCATCCTTGAAGAAAACAGCTTGTGCCGTGGGGAAATATCGAGTACTTACAGCAATAATATAAAAAAAGACGAGATTATTATCCATGTCCCTTCTCCCGGAACTATGATAAACAGAGGCGGATGTGTAAATCTCCTTGTGAGTAATGGGATTCGGCCCAGGGCATATAAGATGCCTGATCTTATAGGTCTATCTCTGGAAAGCGCAATTCCTATGATCGAAACAATAGATCTGGTTCTTGGAGAAATAAAACCTCATTTTCACAAAGACAAGCCCCTAAATGCTGTTGTCGCCCAGGAGCCGCTCTCCGGCCACCGCGTGACCCAGGGAAGTATTGTCAATCTTGTCATTAACAGAAAACCCGGCCGAAAAGGCCATAAATATTTGCATGAAGACAAAGGAGCCGGCCTTTTCAGATACAGGCTTAAAGACGGTTTTTTAAAAAGACATATCAGGGTGCGCTTAAACAGCTTTGGCGTTTCAAATGATCTTTTCGACGGTTTCATGAAGCCGGGAGAAGAAATCTGGCTGTTAATACCGACAAATAATAATGCAACTGTTTTTCTTTATGAGGATGGTGAGCTGATCAAAACTTTAGTTTACGACGCATGGTAGTTCCTAAGTCACTTTCCCGGCTTGCCCGGATTAGGAGGTTTGATAATGAAATATATTGCCCCATCGATATTGTCTGCTGATTTTTCAAAACTGGGAGATGAGATAAGATCCGTTGAAGATGCCGGAGCAGACTGGATTCATGTAGATGTCATGGACGGTCATTTTGTACCAAACATCACCATAGGCCCTCTGGTGGTTGAGGCAGCAAAGCGTGTAACATCACTTCCTATTGACGTCCACCTGATGATTGAAAATCCGGACCGCTACATTAGCGATTTTACAAAAGCAGGAGCCGATCTTATTTCCGTTCAGGCAGAGACCTGTGTTCATTTAAACAGGACGATCCAGATGATAAAGGAATCCGGCCCGCGTGCCGGTGTGGTGCTGAATCCCTCAACCCCTTTATCTTCAATTGATTGGGTCGTGGAATATGTTGATTTTGTAATGATAATGAGTGTTAATCCGGGATTCGCCGGTCAGAGCTTTATACCCAATAGTTTAAATAAGGTTAAAGCCCTTCGCAGAATGATTAGGGACCGGGGACTATCAACCCTTATTGAGATCGATGGAGGAGTGAAGGAACAAAATATTAAAAATATATCAGATGCCGGAGTTGATGTATTCGTGGCCGGGTCGGCAATTTTTAAAAGCCCGGACTATAAAAAAACCATCGATAGATTCCGAGAATTAATCGGCAATTAATATCAGGAATAAACATTAAATCACGAAAGAACGAAAATGTGAATTTGTTTTTGAGCGAACCCTAAGGAGCAGATAATAAAATGGAACAGAGCAAAGACAGCCGGCAAGTCTTGATAATCCACGGGCCCAACTTGAATATGCTGGGAAAAAGAGAGCCCAAGATATACGGCAAAACAACACTTGATGAAATTAATTCAATGCTTGAAGAACATGGGAAAAGACTGGGTATTGCCATTGAAACCTTTCAATCCAATCATGAAGGGGCTATTGTTGACAAGATCCAGGAAGCCGCCAAAGCACAAAAAGGGATTATTATCAATCCTGCTGCCTATACCCACACCAGTGTCGCTATACGAGACGCACTACTCTTGCTGGATATCCCTGTAATCGAAATACACATTTCCAATATCTACAAAAGGGAACCGTTTCGCCACAAGTCCCTGATATCAGATGTTGCAACCGCTCAGATTGTCGGGTTTGGCGTTAAGGGTTACAGCATGGCCTTAGAGGCTTTAGCCGGAATGATTAAATCATAACTTACATACACATTCGCCAGCTTGAATACCGATCGGGAATAATCGAGTATGCAATTTCGAAACGAAGTCAAGCATATTAAACTAACGTTAGTGTTAACAGTTCGCTATATATTTAATGGGAGTTCACATAACATTATTGATTAGAGAACCGAACCCATTTTGACCTACCTCATACTATCTTGCCAACATGCGTAACTATGCTTGAAGTTACCTCTTATCAAAGGTCAAAAATCTGATACATTACTAAAATGCGGCAAAATTTGCCCACACTTCAGATGCAAATGCCCAAATAGATAAACGCGAAACATTGGTAATAATAGGAATTTCATTAAAAGAAGCACTTTGGCACGATTCCTGCTGTTTTTAAATCTACTTGACCCATTCCATCAGGTGTTTATTAGAAATCCTGTTTCACATCCTGAAAGGACATAGTTACGCATTTCAACAATTAGAGGTTAAAACATGGAAGAAAAGACTTCCACTAACAATTTTACAAAAAAGGGATCTGAATCGAGACACATTTTAGACATGTACTACAGTGTACAGTTCTCCTTAAATAGTACGGACCCGGTGTACATATTTAAATTACGTGACATTTCCTATAACGAGCCATGTATTCTGGTAAAGGAAGATTCCGTCGTCCTAAAGAGTTTGAAGGTTAATGACATATTGAACATGGAATATAATCCACCGGAGTCATCAGGTTCCAGCAAACTTTTGAGCACCAGGATTAAAGATATCTCAAAAAATCATTATGGTTGTTTCACAGGGCATTCTCTCGTAGGGCTATCCATCATCGACGAACATGATATCCATGCGTGATTTTTCGAAATTAAAACAAAGAGATATCCATGCTCTTTCAATACATAACTGATCAGTTGACAATACAAGATTGAGCCAAACCTGTCCCGGGGGTCAGGAAATGAGTAAAAACTCCCTAAGAGAAATCAGATAATGAACTACTCCGCGGCAAGCCGCGGAGTATCAGGAGCTTTGGAACAACTTCAATTGTTCTTGGTGAAGTTGTTTATATTCATCTTCTTTTCCTTGTTCCTGAATATATGTTTTGATGACTGTCTCATTGCCTTTTTTACCGACTGAGCTTATGTAATATCCATTAGTCCAAAATTCGCCTCCCCAGAGGTCCTTTTTGACTGATGGTATTCTACGAAATATTTCTCTGGCTGTTATGCTCTTTATCGTTCGCACTATTTTTGTCGGGCTATAAGTCGGTACAGATTGAACCAAAAAGTGAATATGGTCCCTATCTGTACCAATCTCTAAAAAGTGTATTTCATAGCGCATGGAAATTTCTAAACATATTTCCTTAAGCGTTTGATCAACTTCTTCAGAGAAAACAACGTTCCGATACTTCGCAGGACATACTATGTGATACATTAATACAGATACATTGTGACTGTTATGGATATAAATACTCATAACGCCACAATATCATCGTTTTTAGTGCGCAGCAAGCTGCGGGGTATTAAACCCTAAAACAGAATAACATACCTGGCTTATGGTAAAATCTTTCTTTCTTCATTGAGAGGATAAACATGCCAGGCATTTATTAACCGGGTGAATCATTGCAGCGTACTATAAGTACGCATCATTCCTCAGGATTTGCGCGCCTTGAATTTGGAGCTTTTTACTTTGCCGTCGAATTTCGACTTTTTACGAGATTGTCAACTTTACCTGCTTATTTTTTATACACCAAACCCCGAGCCCCATCCTACTACCTTTTGACAACAATTTTAAAATAGTCTATGGTGCGCATTTTCAGTATTTTGTTATTTTATCATAACACGAATATTTTATGAAACCTCACAAAACTGTGAAATCGCAACAGGAATCATTGCCC
>Ga0070725_10002160_pt1 | contig 10456 bp, 9 predicted proteins | sample tdDd002_FD_69781 | JGI IMG/M metagenome (GOLD analysis project Ga0070725, IMG submission 69781) | Marine sediment microbial communities from the Atlantic coast under amendment with organic carbon and nitrate - tdDd00.2 | ecosystem: Environmental > Aquatic > Marine > Coastal > Sediment | place...
GGTGGAAGCCATTGGATTTGCAGCAATAGCTGAAGTGCCATTGGTTGTAGTCGATGTTCAACGCCCAGGACCAGCAACGGGATTACCGACCAGAACCGAGCAAGCAGACCTAAGTTTTGTACTTTATGCGTCTCAGGGAGAATTCAGCCGAATGATAATGGCCCCTAGATCGGTAGAGGATGCATTTTATCAAACCTTTAGGGCACTTAATATTGCCGACAAATACAACATGCCGGTAACGATTTTAAGTGATGAGTATTTGGCGGATACGGCAATGACTGTACCAAAATTTAATTTGGATGAGTTGGTCATTGATCGTCAATTGGAAACCTCGTTTGAGGGTTACAAACGCTACGATTTTGACCATGTCACAGGTCATCGTGCCTATCCTGGATTAGACGATGAAACATTGATCATGACAGATTCTCATGTTCATAATGAGGATGGATCAATAACAGAGGATCCGGAAGTCACCATTAAATTAAAGCGTAAATTGATGGCGAAACAGCAGCAACTGATGAATGAAGTGATGGAACCTGTTTATGTAGGTGTTGAGGCACCGGAAATATTGCTTACCTGTTGGGGATCTACTTATGGCGCTGTCAAAGAAGCAGTTGAGCGTCTGATAGAAGATGGACATTTGGTTGGGTTATTGTCTTTTAATGACATCTTTCCTCTACCGACAAAAAAACTGACTCAGTACAGTTTGAAGGCAAAGAAAATCATCAACATTGAACAGAACTATACGAACCAGTTTGGGAAAATACTGATTTTAGAAGGCAATGTTCGATATGACGATAGTATCAACAAGTATGATGGGCGTCCATTTAGTGCAGACGAAATAATCACCGCATTGGAGGTGCATTTAAATGACCAAACAAAATAAATTTACGAAGGGTGTAAAAACGGCTTGGTGCCCGGGATGTGGAAATTTTGGGATACAACAGGCATTGAAAGAAGCCTTGGAGGAGAAAGGATATAATCCAGCGGACGTACTGATTATATCTGGAATTGGACAGGCAGCAAAGATGCCCCACTATATAAATAGCCATGGACTAAATGGATTGCACGGTAGAGCGCTACCGATGGCTCTTGGCGCAAGAGTTGCAAATAAAGCACTAAAGATTATTGTGGTTTCAGGAGATGGAGACACTTATGGGGAAGGTGGCAATCATTTTATCCATAATATTAGGAGAAATCTGGACATTGTCCATATAGTCCATGACAATCAGATATATGGACTGACTAAAGGACAGGCATCGCCAACAACTGCTGTTGGACAAAAGACATCCCTGCAAACAGACGGAGTTCTTCATGAACCGCTAAGTCCACTTGCGCTTGCGATCAGCTTAAATGCTTCTTTTGTTGCCCGTAGTTTTTCAGGCAATCAGCAACATTTAAAAGAAATGATTTCAGCTGCACTAGATCATAAAGGCTATGCACTGATTGATGTTTTTCAGCCCTGCGTGTCGTTTAACAAAGTGAATACCAATGCGTGGTATCAAGAGAGGGCCTATTTACTGGACGAATCTCATGACGTGAGCGACAGAGTCAAAGCGTTTGAAAAATCCCTTGAATTTGGAGATGAAGGGATATCCCTCGGTATCTTGTATCAACGGGAGCAGCCATGTTTTATAGACAAACTGTCACATGTTGATAAACCGCTTGTTAACTACAACAAGACACCTGGTGCCCTAAAAACATTATTAGATAAAATTTAGGAGGCATAAGATGAAAACAATAAGAAGTAAGATATTCAGCGTGTATGTACTGGTGCTATTAGCTTTAGCGATTACTATTGTCAGTGCCTATGTTGCTACTGACACCCAGAGACAACATTTGATTATTACAGAACTCCTGTCCAAACAAAAGTTATTAATCGAAAGGGTCATGTTTTCAACCATCAACTCGGCGGAAGCTGCTCTTGTTAATGAAGAGAGATTTTTTGAGAAGTTAGAGGAAAATACAACGTCCATTAATGGTTATGAAGGTGATGTAGATTTTATGTTGAATGCCTTTACAATTTTAGAATATCCATTGGACGGCAAAATAGTTAAGTTGAAATTTGATGGAGAATTTTTAGAGGTGTTTTCAAGTGCGGTTGAAATGTCTAAAGGCAATTGGAGCGAAGCCAAGGAAGAGGTCAAATGGCTGTTGAATCCTGAAAATTTAGCTGATAAAGCACTGTATACAGATCATTTAAACACATTTAGAAATCTTAAAACCGAGTTGATTATCAACTCGGATTATTTGACAAAAATATGTAGAGATGAAGCTGATCGAAAAAAAGTATTGAGTGAGTCGGTGCAGACATTGGCAACATCCATCGCTGTATTGATTTTCTTGTGGCTTGTCTATTTTATGAATCGAGATTTCAGACAACCACTAGAACAAGTGAGCCGTGTCTTTAAAAAAATGGGAAAAGGGGACTTTAATCAAAAGCTAGAAAGAACTCAAGAAGACGAATTTAAAGACTTGTTTGATGATTTTAATGTGTTTATAGACAGCTTGACAGCTATACGTGAAATAGAAAATCGGATACTGGTTGAAGATCAAGTCAATGTCATACTTAAATTTATAAGGGAGTCTTTTACGGAATTTGTGCAGATTGATGAAATTAAAATTGTATATGAAAACGGAGCCAAACAAATTATGGAAGTTTTTGACGGTGTTAATGGCACTGGCGAAAAAGAAGTAGATATACTGGATCAATATAATGAGTTGACTTTTATTGGGACCAACAATATTGTCGTTCCGATTCACATCAATGAAGTTTATTTAGGCTATGCACTTATGACAAGTTTCAAAGGATTTGATCACAATGCCACACAGTTTATTGAGTCGCTAAGCGATAAAGTTTCATTTACATTTTATAAGAGTTTGTTGTTTAAAGACTTGTTGACAATCGTTACAGATGGATTGGCGGATTTAACTGAGTCGCGAGATCCAGAAACCCGTAGACATCTTGTTCGGATGAGTTCATATGCACAAATAATAGCGAGACAATTACAAATGGATCGTCACTTTTCGGATGAGATTGACGATGAATTTATCAACAATATAAAAATAACAGCGCCGATGCATGATATTGGTAAAGTGTCTGTTCCAGATGCAGTTTTACTGAAACCAGGAAAATTGACGGATGAGGAATTTGATATAATGAAGATGCATGCTGGGGCAGGGGCAATCGTTTTAAGAAAAATCCATGAGCGATTTGAAAAATACAATTTATCATATTTCTTTATGGCTGCTGAAATAGCGAATTTTCACCAGGAAAAATATAACGGAACAGGGTATCCAACGGGTATATCTGGTGAGCGAATTCCGATAGCAGCTAGAATATCGACATTGGCTGATGTTTTTGATGCGTTGACATCAAAGAGACCCTACAAAGATGCTTTTAGTTTAGAAAAAAGTTATAATATTATCAGAGAGTCAACGGGTGGACATTTTGATCCGTTGGTAGTAGATGCTTTTTTCAAAGCACAACAGGAAATTGAAAGTATATATGAGAAGTATAAAGAAGTATAAAGAAGCATAGAACGTTCCAATAATGAGGTGATTACGATAATAAACAACAAACGCATTATAACTTTAGTAAGAATAACAATTATTCCATTGGTGATCATTCCATTATTGATTTTCAGTGGGTATTTCACCTATCTCAAAATTGATGATTATAACGACTCCACAGATCAACTGGCTCAGGCAACATTAAATGGTCTATCATCACTATTCGAGAATGTTAATACCTCAGTAACTGAAGTTTTACTGACCTATAGTGAAGTTGAGGCTTTCAGGAAATTAGAGTTAACAGACAAGGACAGAGAAGCGATTCGCACACTAGTGTATGCTTATAGTGAACATAGTACTTTACAGGATATTGCATTTGGAACGGTTAATGGAGAAATGTTTACACCGAATGAACCTCATTTGCCTGCTGATTATGATCCGAGATTTCGACCATGGTATATGGAAGCATCAAGATTAAGTGGACAAGTGGTTCTTTCGCCGCCCTACCGTGATGCGAGGGATCCAAGTAATTGGACGCTGAGTTACGCGCTACAGGTAACAAACGATCAAGGTGTGCCGACAGGTGTTCTCGGGACAGATCTTAAATTAAAAGGCATTGAGGATTATTTTAATCAATATTTTAGTGAGTTTGATGGGCGCATTGTTGTTCTGGATGCAAATAGTAATACTATCATTGAAAAAGAGAATGGCATTTTTAGCTTGAGCAATAAAAAAGGCATTGCATTTGAATTTGTCGGAGAGGACGGCATTGGTCTTGATGTCGTGTATGAATCCATCAATTATCGAATGGACAAGGCAACAGTTGATTCGATGGATTGGTGCATTGTGTTACTGACGCCAAAGGATGTCATTTTTAACGATATTGTCAATTTGTTACTTCCATTATTGGTGGTACTATTAATTGTATTGATTTTCATTCAATGGCTATTTAGGCTAACGCGTCGTACAATTATTGGACCGCTGGAGGAGTTCAGTCAACAAATTGAGGCTATCAGTATTGATGGCGATCATGAGTCCATTGATTTTGACGGGGCGATTCCTAAGGAATTTCATGTAATACAGGATACTATCAATGGTATGCTAAAGCGCATTGGTCATCAGACGGTTGTGTTACAAACGCAAAAGGAAGAAATTAATGGGCAGTATGAAGAAATAAATGCCCTTTACGAAGAGACAACAGCGATGAATGATTCGTTAAATGATTTGGTAAATGAACTGCAAGAAAGTTATCGTGCGACCATCTATGCCTTATCAAGCGCAATTGAAGCCAATGATGCCTATACGAAGGGGCATTGTGACCGTGTTAAAGAGTTTGCCATAAGGCTGGGAGAAGCTTGGGGATTGAGTGAAAGTGAGCTGATCACCCTTGAATATGCTGCGATACTTCATGATGTCGGTAAAGTTGGTATACCATCTGAAATATTGAACAAGCCTGTAAAACTAACTGAGGAAGAATATAAAGTTGTACAGGGTCATCCGGCAATAGGTGGACAAATATTAAGTGAAATTCCATACTTGCAACTTGTTGCAAAAATTGTTGAGCAACATCACGAGTGGGCTAATGGACAAGGGTATCCTTATGGTTTGAAAGAAAATGAAATCCACGACTATGCGCAGATTCTGTGCATTACAGATGCTTATGATGCCATGACTAGCCAGCGGCCTTACAGAAAAAGTGCAATGACAATGGATGAGGCAATTGATGAATTGAAAGCATCTTCAGGCACTCAGTTCTCACAAAGGAAAGTAGAAACATTTATAGAAATACTCCAAAACGAAAAAAAATTACCGGAGTAAATTGACAATTGCTTAATCTGTGGTAATATAAGTATTAATATTTTAATAGTAATTCGTATAACCCCAATGATATGGTTTGGGGGTCTCTACCAGAAACCAATAATTTCTGATTACGAAGAAGTCACACGTTGTGTGGTTTCTTTGTGGTCAGATTTTTTTATATTTTTGGACTACAAGGATACCTAGCGACCAGTTCTTGATAGGGAGGAACCAATGAAAAACTTACCAAAGATTGAATTACATTGTCATTTAGATGGGAGTCTGCGACCTAAGACTGTATTGGAATTGGCAAAAGGAGCCAATGTAGCTTTACCAAGTGAGGATGTTGAAGTGCTAAAAAGTAATTTACAAGCACCAGAAGATTGCCCATCATTATCAGAGTACTTAAAACGATTTGATTTACCGGTTGCAGTAATGCAAACTGAGGAAAATTTAAAGCGCGTCGCATTTGAACTAATGGAAGATTGCGCCAAGGAAAATGTTAAATATATAGAAATTCGATTTGCACCACTCTTTCACCAACAACAAGGCTTGACGATTGAACAAATCATTGAAAGCGTTTTGGCTGGAATGAACAAGGCGGCATCACTCTATGATATCAAAGGGAATTTGATTTTGTCATTCTTAAAATTCATGCCGACTGAGACGATTATTCCAGTGCTTGAAGTTGCCAAGAAGTATTTAAAACAAGGTGTCGTTGCAGTGGATTTAGCTGGAAATGAGGATGAAGGATTCGCACACAAATTTATTGAGCCGATGGCTCATGCAAAGGAATTAGGCTTTCATATAACAGTACACGCCGGGGAAACGGGATTCGGACAAAATGTATTGGACTCAATAGAGTTGTTAGGAGCCGAGCGTATTGGTCACGGTGTTAATATACGGGACCATAAAGGCGCTTATGATAAAGTGAAGCAACTAAAAATTCCGTTGGAAATGTGCCCGACAAGCAACGTTCAGACAAAGGCAGTGCAAGGCATAAAGGATCACCCAGTGGCGACATTCGCTGACGACAATGTTGTTGTTACAATCAGTACGGATAATAGAACTGTTTCAAATACGACCATGACCAAGGAAATCGAAATTTGCCAAAGGTCGCTGTCCATAAACGAGTCGCTGTATAAGGATATCTTCAACAATTCCGTCGAAGCGACATTTGCGTCTTCAGAAACGAAAAAATGGCTTCAAAGTTTTTCGAAATAAGCAGTAGCGTTCACAAGACTGTCACATGCCTTTGATATACTGATTCCAATGAATCGATGGAGGGATAATGTGACAAAAGTGAACTATAATAAATTAGGGTATATCATGGCGGTAGGTGTAGTGGCCTTTGGAATGACGGCTTGTACACCTGAGTCTACAATTAGCACAGAGGAAAGCAATGAAATTAACGCTACAGAAGCTGTTGAAACAGTGGAAAAGCAGGTGCTGAGAATCATAGAGGTGAAAACAGAAAAATTCAACGAAGAGACGTCTGCGTATAATATTGAAGTCGAGCTACCGATTTTAAGTGGATTCACAGATGAGGTATTTCAACTTGATGAAAACAAGCAGATGTCTGATTATGCGGCGCAATTCACCAATGCAATCAAAGAGATGGCTTTGGAGATAAAAGAAGAAGGTTTTTTAACGTCTCCTTATTATGCTGGTATCACTTACGATGTATTGTTGAAAAACGATGTCTATTTATCGTTGGCAATTAACTATAGTGAGTATACAGGCGGTGCCCATGGTAACTATTTTTCTGAGTATATTATCTATGATATTGCAGAGAACAAACGTGTTGAATTAAAAGATATCATGATTGATGGATCAGATTATATGACCGTGCTAAATGATGCAGTCGCGGAGGCTATCCAAGCAGCCCGCAACGAATCCGAATACGGTGAGCAATTACATTCATGGTATGAAGGGGTGACAGAGGAACTGCTGTCCTTTTCAATAGAGTCAGAGGGTCTCGGTATTCATTTTCAACCTTACGAAATAGGGCCCTATGCTGAAGGCGCACCAGCATTTATTATTCCTTATGAGCGTCTAGAGGACGTTTTGAATCTAAAAAAATTCTAGTGAGTCCCTTTTAATTATTATATAATCAGTATGAGGTGATTGAAATGACTTATAAGAAGAGCACACTTTTTATTACTGGTACTGCGCGTATTGGCAAAGCCGATCCAATAGCAGCAGCTCACGACATTTTTTTTGTAGGTTTGATCATTGATAAAACCACAAATAAAATTGTTGATTTTACCTGTAATATGGTAAGGGACGTAACAAATGACTTTATTAAATCCATTGTGCTTGAGTATGATATAGTGAATGATTGTGATGCCTTGATTGATGAAGTGAAAGAACGGTTTCATGGACTGGCACAAAAATCGGTTTGCGCTTCTATTAAGGATGCACGCAATAAGTATTTGAACTTAACAGATCAATAAGGTAAAATATAGACAAATGAATAATATGAAACGTTTTGTTTACTTGTGTTCAGATTAGCCTTTGAAATACAGCTTTAAATAAGACCCAGAAGATAACCCTATCTTTCTGTGTCTTTTTTTTCATTTTTGGCTAAATTTATAAGGGGGATGAAAGATGTTTAATGAGAGACTGCCTAAAGAAATCAGAGAAGAAATACAGAACCAGGATATAATCGGTCAGACATCAGGGATGTGTCCAGGATATGCCCAAGGGAATCTTGTCATTTTACCGAAGGCATATGCATTTGATTTTTTGCTTTTTTCAATGAGAAATCCAAAGCCGTGTCCTATTTTGGAAGTGGTGGAGTCTGGCAAGATTTTGAGTCTTACGGCGCCAGGAGAACCTGTGACAAAAGTGTTTCCAAAATACAGGGTTTACGAGGATGGTAAACTGTCAGGTGAGTATACGGATATTGAACACCTGTGGCAGGAAGATTTTGTAACATTTATTCTCGGGTGTAGTTTTACATTTGAGTCAGCTTTGCTGGAGGCAGAAATTGCGATGCGGCATATCGAACAGAATAAAAATGTTGCCATGTATCAGACCTCTATACCATGCAAAGAAGCAGGTTTTTTTAAAGGGAATGTAGTGGTAAGTATGCGACCTATAAAAAGTGAAGAGGTGATGACAGCAGTGGAAATAACATCAAAGTATCCGAAAGTACATGGTGCGCCTATTCATATAGGAAATCCACTGGCCATTGGTATTCACGACATCGAGAAACCTGATTTTGGTGATCCTATTGAAATTAAAGAGGGTGAAATACCTGTGTTTTGGGCCTGTGGTGTAACGCCTCAAAGTGTTGCCATGACTGTGAAACCTCCTGTTATGATTACCCATGCGCCAGGTCATATGTTGATAACGGATATTAAAAATAGTTCTTTAGAAGGGGTGAAATAGTTGTTAAAACAAATAGAAATAAATGCGGATATAGGAGAATGGGAAAACAATCTTGGTAGAATCACCGATGAGGAGATAATGCCCTACATTACATCTGCAAATATAGCATGTGGTTTTCATGCAGGACATTACGATGTCATGGATCAAACGGTTCAACTGGCAATAAAGCATAAGGTGAAGATTGGCGCTCACCCTGGTTATCCGGATAAAGAAGGCTTTGGTCGACTCTCCAAGAATTATTCCGAATCGGAAATCCGTAACCAAATGCTCTATCAGATAGGTGCTTTGCAAGGAATTGCACGTTATAGGGGGGCTACACTTAATCATGTGAAGCCTCATGGTGCCCTTTATAATCAAGGGGCCCAGGATTATAAGATTGCAAGGGCAATTGCTGAAAGCATTGCATCCTTTGGTGAAACCGTATATTTAATTGGTTTGCCCGAGTCAGAATTGACAGTCGCGGCTGATAAAATCGGTGTGCCGTTTATGAGCGAAGTATTTTCAGATAGGCATTATGAAGCCGACGGTACATTGGTCGCAAGAAGTAAAACAAATGCCTTGATAGAATCGATAACTGAAGTGAAGAAACATATAGAATCAATTGTCCAAAAGAGAGAAATTGTAGCTGTCAGTGGAGAAATAGTAGCAATTCAAGCGGATACAATTTGTGTGCATGGGGATGGTAAAGAGAGTGTAGAGATTGCAAAGATGATTTACAACTACTTGAAAAGTGTAGGCAGGTGATTTTATGAAAGAGAAAATTAAGATAGTACCAAATGGGGATAGCGGTATGAGCATCGTCTTCGAAAAAGGTATATCTGAGGACATCAATAGTAGCGTTCATCATTTGGCTAAGGGCATTGCTGAAGCCGATATTACCGGTGTTGTGGATATTGTACCGGCTTACCATACATTGCTCATTTGTTACAATCCACTGGACATATCCTATATGACTCTAAAAGAACAAGTGATGCAGGTCTGTGAACAAGACTATTCAAAATCTGAGAAGAGTAGAATTGTCATTCATATACCCGTTCTCTATGGCGGCGAATGGGGAGAAGACATTGAGACAGTTGCAAGTCATAACGACTTGACAATAGATGAAGTGATCTCTATGCATAGTTCGGTGATGTATAGAGTTTATATGCTTGGATTCAAGCCGGGATTTCCCTATTTAGGTGGTATGTCAGATCAGTTGGCAACACCGAGATTAGCAAGACCTCGATTGAAAATACTTAAGGGGAGTGTTGGAATTGCAGGGCGCCAAACGGGCATATATCCCCAGGACAGTCCTGGTGGATGGCAATTGATCGGTCGAACACCTTTGGAGTTAGTGGATTGGTCCAAGGAAGAATTAACAATTATCGAACCAGGGCAGTACATCAAGTTCGATCCAATTGACAAAGAGGGATTTGAAGCGATAGAAGAGGCTGTGCGATTAGGAACTTACACCCTTGATATAGAATGTTTGGAGGAATGAAATGATCGTTGATATATTAAAAGGTGGCTTTCAGTCCACGATTCAGGACTGTGGTCGAAATGGATATCGGTCACGGGGTGTTACAACGGCAGGTGCCATGGACCAGCAGGCCTATAAGATTGCAAATGTTCTAGTGGACAATGACCTTGATGCTCCTTGTATTGAGATGGCATATGGTGGGGTATCGCTTTTATTTCATGGCACTATGGAAGTCGGTGTAACGGGTGCAGCAAATCCAACCGTAAATGGGAAACCAGTTTCTGCCAACGT
>Ga0070725_10002163_pt1 | contig 10450 bp, 8 predicted proteins | sample tdDd002_FD_69781 | JGI IMG/M metagenome (GOLD analysis project Ga0070725, IMG submission 69781) | Marine sediment microbial communities from the Atlantic coast under amendment with organic carbon and nitrate - tdDd00.2 | ecosystem: Environmental > Aquatic > Marine > Coastal > Sediment | place...
CATTACTTATTAGTCGCGCCAGAGCGTGAAACTGATACTTTTACCCAAGGGGATCAAGTCGTTTTGACTCGCAAAGAGCAAAGCACATGGCTGGCAATCCCGTTTAATCACAATATCTAAAAAGGAAACTTGTATGGAAACTATCACCACAGGTAGTGATACTACCTTTATTCTTATGGCCGCAGGAGCAGCGTTTGTTGCTCTGATCACCATCGGTCTTATTTTTGCGAAACTTTATATGCGCGCCACTAAGGAAATTGCTTTTGTTCGTACCGGTTTAGGTGGGGAGAAAGTGGTTAAAGATGGCGGTGCTATCTGTTTACCAGTTTTACATGAAACTATTCCAGTCAATATGAATACTCTGCGTATCGAAGTAGAGAAAACCCAAAAAGACGCACTGATCACTAAAGACCGAATGCGTGTTGATGTAAAAGCAGACTTTTACTTACGTGTTGCACCAAATGCTGAAGGTATTTCAATGGCAGCTCAAACTTTAGGTTTACGTACCACGCGAGTTGAAGAGCTGAAAAAATTAATGGAATCAAAGTTCGTTGACGTTTTGCGTGCAGTAGCTGCTGAAATGTCGATGACAGAAATGCACGAGCAACGTGCTGATTTTGTGCAAAAAGTTCAACAAAATGTCGCTAACGATCTTGAAAAGAATGGTTTAGAGCTTGAATCTGTTTCATTAACGGGTTTTGACCAAACAGACTTACAATTCTTCAACGAAAATAACGCTTTCGATGCTGAGGGCCGTGCCCGCCTTGCAAAAATCATTGAAGAAAAACGTAAAGAAACTAATGATATTGAACAGGAAAACCGTATTCAAATTGAACGTCGTAACTTAGAAGCTGAGCGTCAGTCGTTAGAAATTAAACGTGATGAAGAAGAAGCAAAATTAGCTCAAGAGCAAGTACTAGAATTCACTCGTGCCGAACAAAAAGCAGAAATTGCAAAAACACGCGAAAACAAAGAAAGAGAAGAGCGCGAAGCTGAAATTCAAAAAGAACAAGCAGTTGAAGCTGCGGAAATTGAAAAATCGAAAGACATTGAAACCCGCGAAATTGCTAAGCGAAAAGCATTAGAGCAAGCGACTATTCAACAACAACGTGATATTGAAGTTGCCGAGCAAGAAAAACAAATTGCTGTTGCACAAAAATCAGAAGAAGAATCTGCTGCTCGTGCGAAAGCTGCTGAAGCCGAAAAAGAGCGTGTAGAAAAAGAAGAAGCCGTCGTTACCGTAAAACATGTTGCTGAAGCAAATCGTCGTAAAGAAATTGAAGTTATCGACGCGAAAAAAGAAGCTGAACGAGAGGCAGTAGGCGTAACCGTTCAGGCAGAAGCTGAAAAACGTGCCGCAGAAGATAAAGCAACCGCTATTCTTACTGAAGCTCGCGCTGATGCCGATGCTAAGAAGCTAAAAGCAGAAGCTGATGAGAAAGTATATGCAGTTGAAGCATCGGGTAAACAAGCGCTTTATGAAGCTGAAAATACCTTACGTGATGAGCAAATTGAACTGCAAAAATCATTAGCTATTTTACAAGCACTACCACAAATTGTTGCCAATGCAGTTAAACCTTTAGAAAGTATTGAAGGCATTAAAATTTTGCAAGGCTATGGTGCTACGCCAAGTGCAACGGGCGAAGCAGGTAATTCAGCAAACAGCCAAGGCTTAGCTGAGCAAGTGACTAATGCTGCGCTAGGTTATCGTGCAAATGCCCCACTAGTTGATGCCATGCTGCAAGAACTTGGTATGGTCGATAAAGAAAACGGCTCACTAAATGACCTTATTACCGGGAATAGCACCATGGTTTCTGACATGACAACTTCAGTTGTTAATGGTACGCAAACAAAGCTAAATGGTGATAACAAGCCACCGGAAAATGCAGCGGAATAAAGTCTTACCTCAAACAAACACCCTGAGTTTAATTAGCTGATGATTAGACTCAGGAAAATATCGTGAAGACTATTTAGATTTTAAACGAGGAAATACAATGAAAAATGGATTTTTGGTCTCTTTAACCGGAGTATTATGTTTTATTTTAGGTTACTTGGCTTATCCTCAGGTAAACAGCATTGAAGAAGACAATAGTCAGCTAGTTCAATCAAGTTATACACAACAGTCTAAATCTCACGTTGAAGAAAACCCTCAGATATCACCTCAGAAAACTGATATTAGGCTAACTAGGCAGCAATATACTGACGATAAGCAAGTCAGGCTAGACGAAATTAGCAGTTTTAAGAATGATGGTACTAATAAAGAGCAAATAACTAATGAAGCATCATTGAGTAGCTCTCTTGATGATACTCAAACATTCGAAGATTATGACCAGCTATTGGAAGACGAACTTAAAGAATGGTCAAGTAATCATAAAACGACAGTGCAAGATTTGATCACTACTCATATGTCACCTGAAGCAGCTGAGAGTATGTTCGGCATGATTGCAAAGGACAATGAATTTTTAACTAAGCCAACTTTTCAGCAAAGTTCAGAGACTGACCAAGTCTGGGCGTTTGAAATGGAGCAACAATTACAATACTTAATTGAGCAACATGAATTAAGCCCACAATTTGAATTATTAAATATCTCTTGTAAGCAGTTAATGTGCGATATCGTAGGAATAGAAAAACAAGCAAGAAGCTGGTTAACCATCTATTTCAGTTTGCTAAGTAGTATTGCCACTATCGATACTTCTAACGAAAACGGCACCAAATCGATTCAATATGTGCAAGACGAAAACTACATAACTTACTGGCAAATAAAGTTTAAAAGTCATTAATAGTTACAACGCATGAAATTTCGAATACAAAAAAGCCAGTTAACATTGTTAACTGGCTTTTCTATTCTCAGAAGTTTTTAAGCGCTTTCTTATACTCGTTTACGGCTTACTAAAAGAGCTAAGCCGCCTAAAAAGATCGCTAACGTTGCTGGCTCTGGTACAGTTGTGATAGCTAAAGAAGCATCTCTAATACGTAATTGGTGACCGCCACCGCCGCCAACTCTATAGGCAAATGACAACGTTGAATCAGCAACATTCATAAAGCCATCAATCAAGAAGCTTTGAGTAGCCCAGCTATGTGGCGCTAAGCCACCTAAATTGATCCATGAGCCATTATCTATACTATAAAAAATTTGGCCTTTCCTATTTCCCCAGCGCTGATCTCTCCAATCAACTACAAGCTCAAAAGACTCCAGCTCTCCAGAGAAATCTTGTGAAAACCATGCGAGCTTGTTGTCAGTGTTAGAAGAGTCTATAACAACGGGGACATTATCATACGTTTCTGTGATTAATGTCGCATTTGATGAATTTACCAAACCTACGAACAGTGAGACTGCTAATACAACTTTAAATACTGCTTTCATTTTATTTACATCACTATTACAACTACTGCTTTATGGCGCGCCAAAATGCAAATAACGCACCAAAAATAAATAATCTATAATTAACAATAGATTAACGCAAAGACAAACATCTTAAACAGACTACATGTAAATATTTTTGACGGTCGAGTGCTAAATCACTGGTGTGCCAAAAAGTCTAAATAAGCCTGATTTTCACTCTCTTCTTGCCATTCATAGCCAAGTGCAGCGAGATGATCGAAAAAGTTGCTTTCATCATTATTCTTCACCTCAAAACCCGCTAGGACTTGACCAAATGCCGCACCATGATTGCGATAATGAAACAAGCTAATATTCCAACGTTCACCTAAAGTATCTAAGAACTTTTCTAATGCACCAGGATATTCAGGGAACTGGAACCTAAAAATACGTTCCTGTTTTACACTTGGACTATGGCCGCCAACCATATAACGTACGTGCAATTTGGCTAGTTCGTTGTCGGTAAAATCCCGCACTTGATAGTTAGCTTGCTCTAATTCATCAAGCAACACTTCACGTTCTGGCTGACCACCAGCGATACGGATACCAACAAATATGTTTGCTTGCTTCTCTCCGGCATATCGGTAATTAAATTCGGTGATTGCCCTACCCGATAACGTTTTACAGAAGTTGCGGAAACTGCCCTTTTCTTCAGGAATAGTGACAGCAAGCACCGCTTCTTTTTGTTCGCCTAATTCACAGCGCTCTGAGACATAACGCAAGCTATGAAAATTCATATTAGCGCCAGAGAGCACCGCAACCAATGACTCATTACCAACACTGGCTTGGCAATATTTGCTAATGCCCGCTAACGATAACGCTCCCGCTGGTTCAGCAATAACACGTGTGTGTTCAAATATATCTTTAATTGCCGCGCAGATCTCATCACTAGTCACCGTGATAACTTGGTCGCAGTAATCTTTAATCAGCTCAAATGAATGTTCACCAATGCGTTTAACAGCAACGCCATCCGCAAATAATCCTACTTGATGAATATCGATAGGTTCACCTGCATCCATCGCCGCTTGTAAACAAGCAGAATCTTCAGCTTCAACGCCAACGACTTTGATTTCTGGCTTGAGCTGCTTTAAGTAAACTGCCATTCCAGCCAATAATCCACCACCACCAACAGGTACAAAAACGACATCAATATGAGGAAGTTGCTGAAGCAATTCTTTTGCAACAGTACCTTGTCCGGCAATTACATCTTGATCATCAAAAGGATGAATAAGAGTTTTCTGCTCTTGCTCTGCTATTTCGAGTGATGCTGCTTGTGCTTCATTGTAGCTCTTGCCGATGAGTCGTACTTCGCCCCCTAATCGACGAACATTGTCGACTTTTATATCAGGCGTAGTAATTGGCATAACAATAGTTGCTTTGATGCCTAATTTACTAGCTGAAAGCGCTAAGCCTTGCGCATGATTACCAGCGCTAGCAGCAACAACGCCATGTAAGCATTGCTGCTCAGTCAGTCGGCTGAGCTTGTTGTAAGCACCGCGAAGTTTAAATGAATGTACTGGCTGCTGATCTTCTCTTTTTAGAAAAATCTGGTTATTAAGCCGCGACGACATTTTATGCAGCGGCGTAAGCTCTGTTTCTTTGGCAACATCATAGACTGGCGCTAATAAAATACGCCTTAAATAATCAAGAGCAAGCTGTTCTTTACTCACTCCGTCACCACGGTTGTTCGCATCTCCCATAGCTATTCCTTGCCATCAAGCAGATCACGATTTCGCACCGCACCTTTATCCGCACTGGTTGCTAACATAGCGTAGTTCTTTAATGCATAGCTGATTGGACGAATACGTTCTTTAGGTTGCCAACTTAAAGGCTGTGCTTCCATTGCAGCTTTACGCTCAGCTAAAATTTCATCGCTTACTTGTAATTCAATAACACGGTTAGGAATATCGATATGAATAATATCGCCCTGCTCAACTAACGCTATGGCTCCACCACTAGCCGCCTCTGGAGAAACATGGCCAATTGATAGTCCTGACGTACCACCAGAGAAACGACCATCTGTGATTAGCGCACATTGAGTTCCTAAACCCATAGATTTAAGGTAAGTGGTCGGGTAAAGCATTTCTTGCATACCTGGGCCACCTTTAGGTCCTTCATAACGAATAACCACAACTTCACCAGCCACTACTTTGCCTGAAAGAATACCATCAACGGCATCTTCTTGGCTTTCAAAAACATGAGCAGGACCAGTAAAAATAAGGTTTTCTTCAGCTACACCAGCAGTTTTAACAATACAGCCATCAAGTGCGATATTGCCTGATAGCACCGCTAAACCACCGTCTTGTGAGAATGCATGTTCTCGAGTGCGAATACAGCCATTAACGCGATCATCATCTAAGCTGTCATAACGGCAATCTTGGCTAAAGGCTTGAGTCGTTCTGATCCCAGCCGGGCCTGCACGATAGAATTCTTTCACAGCTTCATCATCGGTTAACGTAATATCATATTTGGCAAGTAAGTCTGCCAATGTTACACCCAAAACATTCACTACATCCGTTTTCAATAAATCAGCTCGTGCTAATTCACCTAAAATAGAAACAACACCGCCAGCACGATGGACATCTTCCATATGATATTGTTGCGTTGATGGTGCAACTTTACATAAGTGTGGCACTAAGCGAGATAAGCGATCGATATCTTCCATAGTAAAGTCAACATCAGCTTCTTGTGCGGCTGCCAATAAATGAAGAACAGTATTAGTTGAGCCCCCCATCGCAATATCTAAACACATGGCGTTTTCAAAAGCGGCTTTATTAGCGATATTACGAGGCAAAGCTGACTCATCATCTTCTTGATAATAACGCTTGGTTAAATTAACAATCTCTTTACCTGCAGTTAAAAATAACTGCTCACGATCAGCATGAGTTGCCAACATTGAACCATTACCTGGCAAGGCTAAGCCTAACGCTTCTGCTAAACAGTTCATTGAATTGGCAGTGAACATGCCTGAGCAAGAGCCACAAGTTGGGCATGCAGAGCGTTCTATTTGATCGCTTTGTTCATCAGAAACTTCTGGATCTGCACCTTGGATCATGGCATCGACTAAATCGAGCTTAATAATTTGATCAGAAAGCTTAGTTTTACCCGCTTCCATTGGCCCGCCAGAGACAAAAATCACGGGGATATTCAAGCGCATTGCTGCCATCATCATACCCGGAGTAATTTTGTCACAGTTCGAGATACACACCATTGCATCAGCACAATGTGCATTTACCATATATTCAACAGAGTCGGCAATTAGATCGCGCGATGGTAAACTGTAAAGCATGCCGTGGTGTCCCATGGCAATACCATCATCAACAGCAATGGTATTAAACTCTTTAGCAACACCACCTGCTTGTTCAATAGCGCCAGCAACTAATTGCCCCATATCTTTCAAATGAACATGTCCAGGTACAAACTGAGTAAATGAGTTTACGACTGCAATAATCGGCTTGCCAAAATCACTATCGGTCATCCCAGTTGCACGCCAGAGCGCTCTTGCGCCAGCCATGTTACGTCCTTGGGTTGAAGTTGCAGATCTAAGTTTTGGCATTGAAACTCTTCCTATTTACATGTTCATTTGAAAAATAGGTTTAGCCTTAAATCACGGAGATTAAGACTAAACCTTATGTCTTTATTCGACTGGCTCTAACCAGCCCCATTTGTCTTCTGTAGTACCATCAAACAAGCCAAAGAATGCTTCTTGTAGCTGTTTAGTAATAGGACCACGTGTACCTTCACCAACAGGTAAACCATCAACGGTTTTAACTGGCACAATTTCAGTTGCCGTACCTGTCATGAAGAATTCATCAGCAAGATATAGTGATTCACGAGAAATAGGCTCTTCACGAACTTCATAACCTAAATCTTGTGCTAGGGTAATCACTGTATCGCGAGTTAACCCCGGTAAAATAGACGCCGTGCTAAATGGTGTATAAATAACGCCTTTGCGTACTAAGAATAAGTTTTGGCCTGCACCTTCACTCACCATGTTATTTACATCTAAAGCAATACCTTCAGTGTAACCATGGCGGCCTGCTTCCATCGAAATAAGCTGTGAAGATAAGTAGTTACCACCAGCTTTTGCTGCAGTAGGCATAGTGTTTGGTGCTAAGCGGTTCCAGCTTGAAACGCCAACCTCTACACCATCTTCAATTGCATCAGCACCTAAATAAGCTTCCCAGCTAAATGCAGCAACCATTAGATCAGCCTGTGCGTCTACAGGTGGACGAAGACCCATACCAATATCGCCTAAAAACGCTAAAGGTCTTAGGTATGCTGATTTTAAATTATTTTTTACTACTGAATCTTTACATGCTTGTGATACTTGTTCATTGCTGTAAGGAATATCCATGCGATACACTTTTGCTGAATCAAATAGTCTATCTACATGCTCTTGAAGCCTGAAAATGCAGGTTCCTTTATGAGTATCGTAAGCGCGGATACCTTCAAAAACTGAAGAACCGTAATGCAAAGCGTGGCTCATAACGTGAACGGTTGCATTCTTCCAAGGAACCAATTCACCATTAAACCAAATGAGTTCTGCACTTACTTTTGCCATATTGTAATCACCTTATTTATTGTCTCGCCATGTATTATGCGCGACATTGCGCCATAGCGGAATCTTGAATCTCTATTTCATTGATGTCGAATAACTTACCCAGTTGCAACTTGAGAAAGTTGATGGGTTGCTCAGAGGCAACACTTAGCTCAATATCATAAGATTTGCCGTCTGAGTTGGGAAGCATTGTCATGCTATTGACCTCAAAGCCTCGATAGCGGCTAACCTGTAACACACGCTCTAACACGGTAGGTTGTTGCGCTGCTGAAATTTTCAAGCTGTGTTGTTGCATAAATATTCTCTCCCAAGAAACTTTAATATGGCAAAAGGGTTAAAACTAAGTAGATTGCTCAAGCATCTCATTATTTGCTTTTTCAGGTGGAACTAGCGGCCAAACATTCTCTTTTGCATCAATTTTGACTTGCAGTAGATATGGCCCTTGGTGGGCTAACATTTCATCTAGTGCTTTTGATACTTCTTGCTTATCAGTGATCAGTTTGCTTTTTATATCAAACGCATTGGCTAGCATGACAAAATCTGGATTATCCGATAAATCAGTTTCTGACAAACGGCCATTAAAGAATAAATCTTGCCACTGCCTAACCATGCCTAACTTGGCATTATCAATAAGCACGATTTTTACAGGTAATTGAAAACGTTTAATTGTTGATAACTCTTGTACGTTCATCATAAAAGAGCCATCACCAGATACAGCGACAACGCAATCATTCGGGCGACTCACCTGTGCACCTATCGCGGCAGGTAAACCAAAGCCCATCGTGCCTAAGCCGCCACTAGTCAGAAAATTAGCCGGATCATCAAAGCTCATATGTTGTGCTGACCACATTTGATGCTGGCCAACATCAGTAGTAACAACGGAGTTTTTGGGTAACTTGTCACTTAATTGGTTCAACAAAGCTGGTGCATATATGCCTTTGCTTGGCGCATTATAATTCCATGCAAAATCATCATGCATTTGATGACATTTTTTGCGCCATGGTTCTATAGAAAGTGGCATAGTTAGCGCGGGTAAATTTATTTTTAAGTCACCCATGATTGCCGCATCAACTAAGCGCCTTTTATCAACTTCTGCGCTGTCGATATCAAAATGTATCACCTTGGCATTCGGTGCAAATTCTGCAAGTTTTCCTGTTACTCGATCATCAAATCTTGCACCAATGGCGATAAGAAGATCACATTCTTGCACGGCTAAATTCGCAGCTTTCGTGCCATGCATTCCAAGCATACCTAAGTAATGGCTATCATCGGCATCACAAGCTCCAAGGCCTTTTAACGTTGCAACACTCGGTATTCCTGTAGTAGACAAAAAGGCTCTAAGTTCTGCAACCGCACCAGCCATTCCGACGCCTCCACCTACATAGGCAATAGGCATTTTAGCTTGGTTTAATAAAGCCAATGCTTTACCAACATTAGCTGGCACTTTACTTACTTTTTTAGTGGTTTTACCGACAACTTCTAATGCGGGGCTTATCATTGCTAACTGTATATCTTTAGGGATATCAACTAGAACAGGGCCTTGTCGGCCACTTGCTGCAAGCTCAAACGCCTGATGAAGTATTGATGCTAACTCATCAACATTTCTAACTTGAAAACAATGTTTGGTACAGGCTAATGACAACCCAACAATATCAACTTCTTGAAAAGCATCCGTTCCCATTGCCTTAGTTGATACTTGGCCAGTAATTGCAACTACAGGAATAGAATCAGCCATCGCATCAGCTAAGCCAGTGATCAAATTAGTAGCTCCTGGGCCAGAAGTTGCAAAGCATACACCGATGCGGCCTGAGGCTCTCGCATAACCGATTGCTGAGAAAGCGGCACCTTGTTCATGACGACATAAAAAGTGTGAAATATCAGTATCACAAAGTGCATCATAGATCGGCATGATTGCGCCACCTGGATAACCAAAAACATGTTGAACATCATGCTGTTTGAGTACTTCAAACATCAATGCTGAGCCTGTTATTGATTTATTCGTTGTCATTATTCAGTCCTATAAAACAAAAAACCCCGCGCCTTTCGGTGCGGGGTTTGTATTTTGTTAGTTTCTTTAAGTTTTTAACGCAATACACATCCCCGCGATGATTTAATAATCACCTCGACTAGAATGTTAATAATCACTGTTGCGTTAAAGTTTTGCATTTTTATCTAATAATTTTGAAATATTATTTATTTTGTTTTCTTCTTTAATTAATAACATGCTCACTTATTACTTAGCAAGCAATTTAACGAATTAATTTTGAACGTAAGGAAATCTCTACACTAATACACCTAATTTGCTCTGTTAGTTTTCTACTCTCAAATAACTAAAATCAATATTAGTGAATTTTTACCATAGCAACATCAGTATGAAATGGGTTACTTTATACTCATCAGACCATAGCATAGCTTTCAGGGATCATCATGCAGAACAATATCAGTCCACTTAATGAACCATTACAAATAAAACAACAATTGGTATCAGCATTAGAACTGCAGAGAAAAGA
>Ga0070725_10002172_pt1 | contig 10425 bp, 5 predicted proteins | sample tdDd002_FD_69781 | JGI IMG/M metagenome (GOLD analysis project Ga0070725, IMG submission 69781) | Marine sediment microbial communities from the Atlantic coast under amendment with organic carbon and nitrate - tdDd00.2 | ecosystem: Environmental > Aquatic > Marine > Coastal > Sediment | place...
CCGTCAACCGAGAACGACTGGATGCTCAGCGGGCCTTCGATACTGCTGCTGCCCTCGAGCAAGGTCCCGGTGGTGACGCCACTGTCCTCACCTATGGTGATCGCCTCATCGCCATCGACGAAAGGATCGGCATCGGGGGAGACAATAATGCTAAGCGTTGATGTATCCGAGCTGGAGCCATCGGTCAGGTGATAGCTAATAACCGGCACCGAGCCATTATAGTTAGCCGCTGGGGTGAAGGTGTAGTTACCCTGGCTATCAAGGCTGAATGTACCAACATTACTGATAGTAATATCACTGCCATCGGCCTGATAAACCGTGCTATCCCCTTCTAAGGTAAAGCTGGTTACAGTGATCTGGCCGTCGACACTGGCGCCGTCGATCACATTCCCGCCCACTTGTGGGCTGTCTTCGGCAATGGTGCGCACTTCATTATTATCGGTAAAGTCATCACTGACCGGTGTCACTATGAGGCTGAGTGTGGAGCTGTCACCGCTCGAACCATCAGTCAGATCATAGGTTATCACAGGGACTGAACCGTTATAGTTGGCCGTCGGAGTAAAGGTGTAATTACCATGACTATCGAGGCTAAAGGTACCAACATTACTGATATCGATATCGCTGCCATCGGCCTGGTAGGTCGTGTTATCACCGGCAACAGTGAAGCTGGTCACCGTAATCTCACCGTCGACGCTGGTACCGTCGATCACATTGCCGCCCACTTGCGGGCTGTCTTCGGCCAGAGTACGAATTTCATTGTTATCGGTAAAATCATCATTGACTGGCGTGACTGATATCGTCAATGTCGAACTATCACCACTGGACCCATCGGTCAGGTTATAGGTGATAACAGGCACCGAGCCATTATAGTTGGCAGCCGGAGTGAAAGTGTAGTTACCCTGGCTATCCAGGCTGAATGTACCAACATTACTAATACTGATATCACTGCCATCGGCCTGATAGGTCGTGTTATCACCGGCAATGGTGAAGTTGGTTACTGTAATTTCGCCATCTACGCTGGTGCCGTCGATCACATTGCCGCCTACTTGTGGGCTGTCTTCGGCTATGGTGCGAATTTCATTGTTATCGGTAAAGTCATCATTCACCGGCGTCACTATGATGTTCAAATCAGCAGTTGAGCCGGTATTTACCGTATAGGTAATGACCGGTACCGTGCCGTTCCAGTCATCATTTGGCGTAAAGACATAGCTGCCATCGGAGTTAATGACTAAGCTGCCATCCTCCAATGTCACGCTGGTGCCGGCGCTGTATGTGTTGCCTTCGGCTTCGAAGCTCACCACACTCAGTTCATTGTCAATATCGGCGTCATTATCCAGCACATTGCCCGTCGCAACCGTGTCTTCGGGGATGGTATTACTGTCGTCGGCAAGGACACTGGCGTCATCGACCGGTGTCACGACTATGGTCAAAGTAGCACTCGAACCTGTGCTTACCGTATAGGTGATAACCGGCACCGTGCCATTCCAGTTTTCATCTGGGGTGAAGGTGTAGCTACCATCGGAGTTAATGACTAAGCTGCCATTCTCCAATGTCACGCTGGTGCCAGTGCTGTATGTGCTGCCTTCGACTTCGAAGCTCACCACACTCAGCTCATTGTCTATATCGGCGTCATTATCCAGCACATTGCCGGTCGCGACCGTGTCTTCGGGGATTGTGTTACTGTCGTCAGCCAGGACACTGGCGTCATCGACTGGCGTCACGACTATGGTCAAAGTAGCACTCGAACCCGTGTTCACCGTATAGGTTACAGTCGGTACCGTGCCATTCCAGTTTTCATTTGGGGTGAAGGTGTAGCTACCATCGGAGTTAATGACTAAGCTGCCATCATCCAGTGTCACGCTGGTGCCGGCGCTGTAGCTGTTGCCGTCAACTTCGAAGCTCACCACACTCAAATCATTATCAATGTCAGAATCGTTATCCAGCACATTGCCGGTCGCGACTGTGTCTTCGGCTATGGTATTGCTGTCATCAGCCAGAATGCTGGCATCATCGACCGGAGTCACGACTATGTTCAAGGTGGCGCTTGAGCCCGTGTTCACCGTATAGGTCACAGTCGGCACCGTGCCACTCCAGTTTTCATTTGGGGTGAAGGTGTAGCTGCCATCGGAGTTAATGACTAAACTGCCATCATCCAATGTCACGCTCGTACCGGCGCTGTATGTGCTGCCGTCCACCTCAAAACCAACGACACTGAGGGTGCTATCTACATCGGTGTCATTGTCTAATACATTTCCCGTCGCAACACTGTCTTCTGCAATTGTGTTACTGTCATTTTCCAGAGTAGAGGGTTCATCGACGTCACTGCCATCAATTCCCTTGGTCGTATCACCGCCCTCTTGATTGCTTCCGGCCGTCGAATAACCAGCTTCGGCAATGGTTTCATCCCCGGTTCGTCCCACAGAGATAAAGTCACTCCCGCCCTCATTATTGACTCCAGAGCCCGCTGCGGTCTCTGGTAACTGGGTTGTCAGGTCTTGTGCGTCAGATATTAAATCTTGTAGTTGTGAGATCTCAGCATTAACAGACAGAACATCACTGACTTCATTATCATCGACAATCTGCTCGATTTCGCCTTGATAGAAAACCGTGCCATCTTCATACGCTATATTGAGCTCAGCACTATCTTCAATAAAGAGAATTGATCCAGCCTGTACTTGCTTACCTTGGGTGACATTTTCCAATACATCGTTAACTTCAACCTTGATTTCACCACTAGCAAGTAAAACTTCTCCAGACTGCGTAATTACTACTTTTTTCAATTCAATTCTCCAGAAAGACAAACACCAAGGCCGAAACATACACAACAAGCCAGTAACACAACTCATGTGACCAGCAAAAAAACGGGCCGGTATGTTACATTTCCAGCTGAATTAAGTCAATTATTGAGCAGTTGAAATCACTCTTCGATCGCCATAATGCCGATATATACACCTAGTGAAGCAGAAGTAGTGGCACAAGTGTCCAATTTAAGTATTTGTCCATATAAAATTATTGAAATTACTCAATATGGAAAGCTATGCGTTATTAGTGAATGAACACCGCATCATTGCTGCTCCATACGCTGGTAAATCGTCACTACCCTCACTCGTAGAAATGCTGACACAAAGGTCACTCAATGGTGTCTATGGTGAACCAAAATGAACCTGATACGGACAAGGGACAGAGGGAGGCATCTGAAGCCGAGGTTTCAACCTGAGTGCACTCGAACACAGCTACACTAAGTTGACATCCTAAAACTGACTCGCATGGGTCAGCCTTAGGGCATATTGATAATGACTGAGAGCAGAGAATTGTATATTGAGGCTAATGATAGCGATGATTCATAACCAATCACCTCTCTATGACAATTAGCGGTGAAACTGGTGATAGGGATCTTGACCCTAACACCAGCGGCATATGAAGAGAGTTACAAGGGATAGCTTATAAACTGACGCTCAATGGCTTATCGCCTGCCCAGTAAATGGTTTGAACCTTGCCCTCAGCCGGTGTAATTATCACTTCAAACTCAGTCTCTTTTCGCTCGACACAGACACTGAAGTCATCACCGAATGCGCGAATATGGTTGAGGCACATCTCATTCCAACCAGTTGGCAGATAAGGCGCTAAGTTAAAACGCTTGAACCCCGTCGGCTCGATACCAAATACCCCTTCGATAACAACACGTGCATAGAGTGCACTCTCGGCCGATAGATGTCTCTGGCTCCCTTCCGGCCAAGCCTCTACCGCATAGGGAACATGCTCACCCAGAAGGCGCTTACGCGAATAGTATTTAAAATAGCGCATCGCGGTATCTGTCTCAGCTGCGCTGAATATCCCTCTGAATGCGTAGAGGGTCGCTCTATCCCAAAATGTCTCGTTACCCGCCTCACTGTAGATACCATCTGAGCTCCAAAGTAGAGGCGATAGTAAGGCATCTAAGGTCCCCTGCTTACGATCGAGTATCCCCATGGTCAATGGCAGCGCGATCCAGGCCCTTAACTTGTCGTTTCCTTCATAGTAGCGATAGGTGTCGTAACCCTGAACCTTAGCGCCGAAATAACGCTCGATCGAGCGGTGTAATTCCTTGGCCTGCTGTTGATATCTCAGTGCAACCGCTTCCCGTCCCAGCTCCCGGTTAAGGTGAGACGAGGAAATAAGCGCACCATAGGTCAACATATTTGTACTCAAATTAAACTCACCAGCCGCGAAACGCCCCTCAAGCTCATCGCTATCGGATGCGATAACGCCATGCTTGGACATCTTGTAGAAGCTAAAGTCGAGACACCAATCGATTAAGGGCAGTAACCGCTTAGCCTGCTCCCTTTCACCGTAGGCCAGTGCAAATCGGCTCGCACCGTAGGCGATCATGGCGCAATCTCCCCTGTCACCTGCGCCATTCCAGATGTCATCCCCCTCGGCAATAATTGAGGATGGAATGGGATTAAAGTCATCATTCATAAAACGAGCGAAATGTCGGAAACTGTTAATGGCCGATTCATTACCGGTTTTATTGCCAAGAAAAGGAAAGAAAGGATTGATATATTCGGCCTGATCGTTGGCCCAAATGGCGGCATAATAACGTCCTCCACCCGGCGCATGCATCAAACCACCTTTGGTACGAAAGATACTCTCGGCCGAACGTAGCTTGGCAAAGTCAAACATCTTATTTAATACCGGGTCTGGGGTTTCCAGCTGCAGAACATTTTTCAAGCTGCTGATATAGCTTTGTCGAGCTGCCAGTTCATCAGTAGGGTTATAGCTTGCTTTCTGATCTTGTTTCGTCGCCTTAAACTCAACGAAGCTGGTCAGCGACTTCCCGGCGGAAAGCGTAAACTCTCCGGTTATATCGTTGCTGGCGGTAATACTATAGACACCGTACACCCCCGCATCTTCCTGAGTGTCGACTCTGTAGTCTAATGCAGATATATTTAAACGAATCGGTTCACTGCCCATGTTTGTAATAGTGAATCGCTCAACTACGATGGGTGCTGTCGGGCTCGGAGCGAGTGTACGCGACAAGCTCACCGTCTCGTCTATCTGGCTCTCAATGGTTAGCACACCATCAAATTGAATATCTCTCACTCGTTCCTGACTGGTGGCCTTACCGTTAACCGTTATCACAGGCGAAACTGAAAGCGGAAAATCATGGATTAAACTGGCGTGGGTATCGTTGGGAATAGTGCGAAGCATTGGCCAAACAATTTTGCGTTTAAGTGACAGGTTTCCCTTCTCGTCATTGCCATAATAGATAATGGCTGAGACCTTTTCACCACTGAACTCCAGATGATCTTCATGTTGATCTTTCACCTGCCACGCGATACCGACATCGGACAGTGTCCAGCGATCGGTTAACGTTTTCGCCAGGCCGTCGACAAAAGCTACTTGCTTAACCGCAGTTTCAGCCTTCGCTGTTTGGGGAGTGAATGGAATTAAAGGGATAAACAGACACGATGCAAGCAAGAGTGGTAGGCGCATAGGATTTTCTCTGGTTGTAGCTACAAGGTTTAATTCACGATGATAGTCATTCAAGCATGATTTACTCAATCTAACGTACTGATAAATTACTAACTATTCCTGAAAAATAACCCGCTAAAACACATTTCAAATCTCATAACTAACGCTCATCGTAGGCGCTTTAATCTTTACGGCTACAAGACGCACCGCCTAAACTCTAATGGCGACATATTATATTCACGCTGGAAAATATCATAAAATCGGCTAACTGAACCAAACCCAGCCTCTAATGCGATAGTTAATACCGGGCTCTCGGTATCAACTAACAGTGCCTGAGCGTGTTGTAAGCGCAGCTGATTAATATATTGTTTAATTGACACTCTCATGACACGATTAAATAACTTCATCGCATAGTTTTTATGTAATCCCGTCGAGTTAGCAACATCGGCAATAGTGATCTTCTGATCATAATGGTCAGCAATATAACGCAACATGGTTTGTATATGGGTCAAACCGCTTAAGGTCGGTGTGTTTTTGTCATTACAGGCCTTATTTGTTAACTCATAGGTGCTGTAATTCTCCAGCGACATACGCCGGATCCGCCCACGGATTTCATTGATAACCTGTACCGTCATCATGTGATTATTTATCGACAGATCCTGTTCCCAAATTTGGGTGATCTGCTCATCACACGCATACAAGCTATCAGAAACTAATACCTCACCATGCAAGAGTTGACTGACAAACTCGTTGGGTAGCTTCCAGGTTAAGAATGCCTGCAAAGGTACATAAACGTTAACCAAGTCGCCCTCACCGCGTGTCGCGGTCATCTGATGGGGAAAGGAGGCCCAAAACAGTAACATACGTCCCTCTGGAACACTTATTTTTCTCCCGTTAAATAGATAATCGGCTGAGCATTTAAATAGATAGTTTATCTCTATATGCCCATGCCAATGGCTATGGGGCATCACCTTAGGTTGCAGTCTTCTGAAGCCAAACTTATGTTCCATCCCCTGGGTTTCAAGAGGACTGCTATCACTGAAGGCAATTTTTTGAACCCAATCCAACATAGCCGTAAACCACCTAAAAGTTAAAAGTTAAGTCAAAGCTAGATTATCTATTCGATCTTAAGAAACCAAGGGATAAAAATTCACATTAAAAAGAGAATGCTTAGCAAACCTACAATTATTTGCCTCTATCATGAAGGCCTGTGCTAATGTAACTGTATGTAGTCATTGTATTAAGTAGCAAAATAACATGAGTCACCTATTCGCCCACCTCGCTCGCATGAAATTAATTCAACGCTGGCCGCTAATGTACAATGTAAGAAGTGAGAATGTTCAGGAACATTCCTTACAAGTGGCTATGGTTGCACATGCACTGGCTATAATAAGCAATCAAAAATTTGGAACGCAACTCAGTCCGGACAGAGCCGCTACCGTCGCTATCTTTCACGACGCCAGTGAAATTTTGACCGGTGATCTCCCAACTCCGGTAAAATACTTCAACAAAGAGATAGAGGCCGAGTATAAAAAAATAGAGGCCATCGCTGAACACAGACTGTTAGAGATGGTGCCCGAGGAGTTTAAGAGTGATTATCAGCCGCTGTTATCCAGTGAATATGCCGATAGTGAATATAAACAGCTGGTAAAATCTGCCGATACCCTCTGTGCATTCCTTAAGTGTTTAGAAGAACATAGAGCCGGGAATAATGAGTTTAATACTGCCAGAAAGCGACTCGAACAGTCGTTAGAACAGGACCCGAATCCAGCAGTTAAATATTTCATCGACTGCTTCATTCCCAGTTTTAAACTCAATCTGGATGACATTAACAGGCTACTTTAACTCGCGAAAATAAGGTTACCGATGACAGAGTCCCTATGGCACGAAAGGCGTCTGACGGAAGAGAAGAAAAGACGCAACGATCATCGCAGTCCCTATCAAAGGGATCGTGCACGGATCCTTCACTCTGCGGCGTTCAGACGTTTGCAGGCTAAGACACAAGTGCTGGGTGTAGGCATGAACGACTTCTATCGCACCCGCCTCACTCACTCTTTAGAAGTGTCTCAAATTGGAACTGGCATTCGCGCTCAGCTAAAGCAAAAACGACCGGAGTTTGATCACCTGTTTGATTCAATGAGTTTAATTGAATCTATTTGCCTCGCCCACGATATCGGTCACCCGCCATTTGGTCATGGCGGAGAAGTGGCACTCAACTATATGATGCGCGATCACGGCGGCTTCGAAGGTAATGGGCAAACATTCAGAATTCTCACCGGCCTGGAACCCTACACCGAATATTATGGTATGAACCTGTGCAGGCGTACCCTGTTAGGGATCTTAAAATACCCGGCTCCTTACTCATCGTTATACCGCGCTTCCGGTAACAAGCCGGTTAACAACATCAGACAACTTAAACCTTCACAGTGGACACCGGTGAAGGGGGTTTTCGATGATGATAATGAGATTTTAGATTGGGTGCTCGAGCCGTTAAACAGATCGGACCGTGAAAGGTTTTTATCCCACCGCGATCTTGGCGCCGATAAGCACCTGCGCACTCAATTTAAATCTTTAGATTGCTCTGTGATGGAGCTTGCCGATGACATCGCTTATGCCGTACATGATCTCGAAGATGCGATTGTTATGGGCATTGTCACCCCCTCTCAATGGCAACAGGATGTGGCATCGAAACTCACGACGAGTCATGATGCATGGATTAAAGAGGAATTTACCAACATAGGGCTGAATCTGTTCTCTCATCAACACCACCTGAGAAAGGATGCTATCGGCACTTTGGTTAATGGATTTGTTACCGCCATAGATGTCGTTGAAGACAAAGCTTTTTCCGAACCACTTTTACGCTTCAATGCGGGACTCGATGACAACTTCTCACAAGCCTTAGAAGTATTGAAGCAATTTGTCTATAAATATGTCATTAGAAAGCCTGAGATCCAAATGCTGGAATACAAGGGACAGCAGATTGTAATGGAGCTATTTGAGGCATTTGAGTCAGATCCGGAGCGATTACTGCCAACCCATACTCAGGAGCGCTGGCGAGAGAGTCACAGCAAAGGACAAAATAGCCATCGTGTTATCGCCGATTACATCTCAGGCATGACAGATGAATTTGCCGCCAGACTGCATCAGCACCTCTTCAGTCCTAAGGCTGGCTCTATGATAGAACTCAATGGAGAGCTGTAGACTTTTGAGCCAATGTTCACGCAGTGACGATACAAGCTTAAGTCTCTAGAACTCTCTATAGAGAGCCGTTACTCCAAAGGTGCTTGTGTATCGGGCCTGGCAAGAATAACCTCCGATGGGAATAACATCTGCTGGATATATTCCCGCGTCTCTACTTTAAAGCCCGATGCTATGAGCTCATCGGTTAACTTGACTCCTCTACAACCGCCCATCAATGTTGGCGATAGACGGTATATCAAGTCATACACTCGACTGAGCGCAGCCTCTCCTTGAGTCATGTTCACTAAAATCAATCGGCCATCATCTTTTAATACCCTTTTAAATTCCTTTAGAATATCGGGCATATCTTTAAAGGCGATCAGGTCGAACATGTAGTTATTTATGAGAGTATCGACACTATGGCTCTCAACATTGAGTTTAAAAGCGCTGCCTGTTTCAAGAGTGTAATTCGTATTTTCAACTTTCTTAAGTCTGGCCTTTGCCTTCTCAAGCATCCCAGTCGAGATATCGACACCGATATTTGTTCCATTGAGGTTTTGTTTTACAAGCTTTGAAAAGGTTAAGCCCGTCCCGACAGCGACCTCCAGTATCGCACTACCATCACTGACATTAGCCAATTCGAGGGCCCTGTTTCTGGCATTCGTTTCTGCCAGTGCGCCCCAGATATCATAAACGGGTGCAAGTTTGTCATATACCGCGATTATCTTATGTTGAGGCACACAGGCATCTTGGACCTGAGATGTACGGCGAGGAAACATGAAAGACGCCTCCCATAGTTTCTGGTAACGATTAAAGAGATAACTTAAGTATCAACCTAAGCTGTAAATCTGCAAGCATTCTGTATCGAGTCATTCTATTTATTGCAGGCTCATTTTATCTGGCAAAGCTCATAGATAACATCGATCGATGAAACGATTCCTTTGATGGCATCGACATCCACTGTGATCACTCACGTTTACATAAAGGTAGCGATCATTTTATCCATACTTACCTTGCCTGTATTGAATGAGAGCTGTTGATGCTGGAGTTCACTAACCGACAAATTAATAATGCGTCTTTAAAGAAAAGTTATGGATAAATTTGTGCCAGTTCAGACTATCGACTTATAATTGACACTCCAGCCTACTGAAGAAAATGCTCATAAAAAAACGCACATAAAAGTGCGTTTAAAGATACGGTCCCCAACAAGGTAACTAACCAAGCAAACTAGGAAAAAGGCCCTTGAACCCCGCAGCTATCACTTCGATTCCGATAGAAAGCATCAAGAGTCCCATCAAACGGGTGATCACGTTAATTCCCGTCTTTCCTAACACCTTATAGATCACGGGAGCCATTCTAAAGAGTACAAAACTCGTTAACCCAAACAAGACCACAGTCAAAGACATGCCGATAAGGTTAATGAATGAGTCATGCTCCGCAGCCGACACTATCACCGAGCTGATCGCACCAGGGCCAGCCATTAACGGCAGCGCTAAAGGAACCACTGCGACAGATTCCATTCCCGACGATTCACGGTCTTCCTCTTTATTGCGTTTCACTTCACCTAACTTCCCCTGAAGCATGGACATAGCGATGATGGCTATCAGAGAACCACCCGCAATACGAAATGCAGAAAGTGAAATACTAAACATATTTAAAATATGTTGTCCCGCCACAATCGTCACCAATAGTATGACGACCACAGCAAAATTTGCCACTTTACCGGTATGGTTACGTTCTGCTTCCGTCTGGTGACTGGTTAAGCTGACAAAAACCGGTAACAAGCCAACA
>Ga0070725_10002175_pt1 | contig 10417 bp, 3 predicted proteins | sample tdDd002_FD_69781 | JGI IMG/M metagenome (GOLD analysis project Ga0070725, IMG submission 69781) | Marine sediment microbial communities from the Atlantic coast under amendment with organic carbon and nitrate - tdDd00.2 | ecosystem: Environmental > Aquatic > Marine > Coastal > Sediment | place...
CCACAAGATTCAGATCAAGTGGCTTACTACCGTGAAGATAAATCAGGTCAAGTGTTGCAAGAAGGGATAAACGAGCTAGGTGCAATGTCATCTTGGGTCGCTGCGGCAACCAGTTACTCTGTTAACGATACGCCAATGATCCCGTTCTACATCTACTACTCAATGTTTGGTTTCCAACGTATCGGAGACATGGCTTGGGCTGCAGGTGATATGCGTGCGCGTGGCTTCATGGTGGGTGGAACATCGGGTCGTACTACCCTGAACGGCGAAGGTCTGCAGCATCAGGATGGTCACAGTCATGTATTGGCTAATACTATTCCAAACTGTGTCTCTTATGATCCCACATACGGTTATGAGATTGCAGTCGTAGTTCAGGATGGTATTCGTCGCATGTATGGTGAGCAGCAAGAAGATATCTTCTACTACTTAACTACAATGAACGAAAACTACGAACAGCCAGCGATGCCGGAAGGCGCGGAAGAGGGTATCGTCAAAGGTATCTACAAGCTGGAAACCGTTGAAGGTTCGGGTAAAGGTAAGGTTCAGTTGATGGGTTGTGGCACCATTCTTGAGCAAGTGCGTAAAGCGGCTCAGGCTTTGGCTAAAGACTTCGGCATCTCAGCAGACGTATTCAGTGTGACCAGTTTCAACGAGCTAACTCGTGATGGTCAGGCTGCAGAGCGTTATAACATGCTGCATCCAACGGAAACTCCTCAAGAGGCTTACATCAGCCAGGTTATCTCCAGCGAGTCTCCTGCCATTGTTGCTACCGATTATATGAAGATATACGGTGAACAGCTTCGTGCGTACGTACCTACAGATTACAAAGTATTAGGTACCGACGGTTTTGGTCGCAGTGATAGCCGTGAAAACTTACGTCACCACTTTGAGGTTGATGCGAAATTTATCGTGATAGCATCACTTAAGTCACTTGTTGATCGTAATGAACTGCCTGTTGATGTGCTCACAAAAGCCATTAGCGAGTACGGTATCGATGTTGACAAGATCAACCCACAGTACGCGTAAGAGGGAAATAAAATGTCTGAATTAAAAGAAGTTTTAGTCCCCGATATCGGTGGTGACGAAGTTCAGGTTATTGAGATTTGTGTTGCGGTTGGTGATCAACTTGCAGCCGAAGAGTCAATTATTACCGTAGAAAGTGACAAGGCGACTATGGATATTCCTGCGCCTTTTGCTGGCACGTTAACCGAGCTTAAAATAGCCGTTGGTGACACAGTCTCCGAAGGCACATTGATTGCTATGGTGTCTGCACAAGATGTAACGACTGAAGTTGCTCCTGTAGCGGCTACACCTGAGCCTGCTCCTGCCGTGTCAGTGGCACCCGCTGAAGCTGCTCCTGTTCCAGCTCCAGCTCCAGCTTCTACTGGTGGTACGCAAGTTATTGAAGTTAAGGTGCCGGATATTGGTGATGCAGCCGATGTTGATATCATTGAAGTGCTGGTAGCCGTTGGCGACAGTATAGATGTCGATACCGGTTTGATTACCCTGGAAACGGATAAAGCCACCATGGAGGTGCCTGCACCTTCAGCTGGTGTAGTAAAAGAGTTGAAAGTTGCCGTTGGTGATAAAGTCTCTGAAGGTTCGCTTGTACTTATGTTGGAAGTTGTTGCTCAAGCGCCGACTCAAACAGCAGCTCCGGTTGAAGCGCCGGTTGAAGCCCCTGTAGCTCAACCCGCTCAGGCGGCAGCGGCGACTAAGCCTCCGGTTCCGCATCACCCAAGTGCAGGCAGCAAGCCTAACACCGGAGCGGTACACGCTTCACCAGCGGTTCGCCGAATGGCTCGTGAGTTTGGCGCAGATTTGACCTTAGTTACAGGGTCGGGCCGTAAAGGTCGTATTCTTAAGGAAGACGTTCAGGCTTACATTAAGTATGAACTCTCTCGTCCTAAGGCAACTGCAGCTACAGCGGTTGCTGGTGGTGCGGGTGGACTCAATGTGATTGCGGCACCTAAAGTCGATTTTGCTAAGTTTGGTGAAGTCGAAGAAGTGCCACTAACACGCATTCAGAAGATCTCTGGTCCTAACCTGCATCGTAACTGGGTCACTATTCCGCATGTGACGCAATTCGACGAAGCCGATATCACAGAGATGGAAGCATTCCGTAAGCAGCAAAATGAACTTGCCGCTAAGCGTAAGACAGGTATTAAGATCACGCCACTTGTCTTTATGATGAAAGCGGTTGCCAAAACGCTGCAGGCTTTCCCTGTATTTAATGCCAGCCTAAGTGCTGATGGTGAGTCTTTAATTAAGAAGAAGTACTACCATATTGGTGTCGCCGTAGATACGCCGAACGGGCTAGTGGTTCCGGTTGTTCGTGATGTTGATAAGAAAGGTATTCACGAGCTGACTCAAGAGCTGACAGAGATCTCGATTAAAGCGCGTGATGGTAAGCTTAAGTCTGCCGATATGCAGGGCAGCTGTTTCACTATCTCGAGTCTGGGCGGTATCGGCGGTACGGCATTTACGCCGATTGTTAATTACCCGGATGTGGCTATTTTAGGTGTATCTAAATCAGAGATTAAACCAAAGTGGAATGGTAAAGATTTCGAGCCTAAGCTAATGTTGCCGCTGTCTCTGTCTTATGATCACAGGGTGATCGACGGTGCGATGGCTGCGCGCTTTAGCGTGACACTGTCAAGTATGCTGTCCGACATACGCACGCTTATTTTGTAATGATGAAGGCTACTCATGTTGAGTAGCCTTTTGTTTATTGCAATTGAGGGTTAAAATGCGGCCACCTTACAGAATAAAAATTCGATAGCTGGCGTCATTTACCGTGAAGCGACTCACTCGCCAACGGAATGAAATAAAAAGAATAGAGGAAAACATGAGTAACGAAATCAAAACTCAGGTATTGGTAGTAGGCGCAGGTCCTGCAGGTTATTCAGCGGCATTTCGTGCGGCTGACTTAGGTCTGGAAACTATTATCGTTGAGCGTTTCAGCACGCTTGGTGGTGTATGTTTGAATGTAGGCTGTATTCCATCGAAAGCGCTGCTTCACGTATCTAAAGTGATCGAAGAGGCGAAAGCGGTTGCGAGTCACGGTGTTGTTTTTGGTGAGCCGCAAATTGATCTTGATAAGCTTCGTGGCTTTAAAGAAACAGTGATTAGCCAGCTAACCACAGGTTTGGGCGGAATGTCCAAGATGCGTAAGGTTGATGTTGTTAATGGCTTCGGTAAGTTTACCAGCCCTAATACCATTGAAGTTACAGGTGAAGATGGCGTTAAGGTTATTCGCTTCGAACAGGCTATTATTGCAGCAGGTTCACGCCCTATTCAGTTGCCATTTATTCCACATGAAGACCCACGAATCTGGGATTCTACCGATGCGCTAGAGCTTAAAGAAGTCCCTGGCAAGCTGCTTGTTATGGGCGGTGGTATTATCGGCCTTGAGATGGGTACTGTGTATTCGTCACTGGGTAGTGAGATTGACGTGGTTGAGATGTTTGACCAGGTTATTCCTGCCGCCGACAAAGACATCGTTCGTGTTTACACCAAGAAGGTTAAGAAGAAATTTAACCTTATCCTGCAGACTAAAGTTACCGCTGTTGAAGCTAAAGAAGATGGTATCTATGTGTCTATGGAAGGTAAGAAAGCGCCTGCGGAGCCTGTACGTTACGATGCCGTGCTTGTGGCAATTGGCCGTACGCCAAATGGCAAGCTGATCGATGCAGAAAAAGCGGGCGTTAATATCGATGAACGTGGTTTCATCAATGTCGATAAGCAGATGCGCACTAATGTGCCAAACATCTATGCTATCGGTGATATCGTTGGCCAGCCAATGCTTGCACATAAAGGTGTACATGAAGGTCATGTTGCTGCTGAAGTTATCTCTGGTCTTAAGCATTTCTTCGATCCTAAGGTTATCCCATCAATTGCCTATACCGATCCTGAAGTCGCGTGGGTAGGTTTAACGGAGAAAGAAGCGAAAGAGCAAGGTGTTGCTTATGAAACCGCTACTTTCCCATGGGCCGCAAGTGGCCGTGCTATCGCATCAGACTGTAGCGATGGTATGACTAAGCTTATCTTCGATAAAGAGACTCATCGTGTGATCGGTGGTGCTATCGTCGGCGTTAATGGTGGCGAACTATTGGGTGAAATCGGCCTTGCAATCGAGATGGGTTGTGATGCTGAAGACTTAGCATTAACGATTCATGCTCACCCAACCTTGCATGAATCTGTAGGTTTGGCCGCTGAAATCTATGAAGGTTCTATAACTGACTTGCCTAATCCAAAAGCAAAAAAGAAAAAGTAACCTTTCACTAAAGTGATAAAGCGCTCTTTTTGAGCGCTTTTTTTTTAATTGCGTTATAAATTTGTAAATAATCAGGTGAATTAGGCTCGATGAACTGCTACATTCGAAGTAAGCCTATGAGATGTTTATTGAATGCAAATCGCTTACGTAAAAAAAATACTCTTTCTATTGTTATTGTTCCTTTCTTGCCTAACCCCTGTCATGGCAGGCGATTTGGTGTCTCGTGTTTTTAATGAGCGAGAAGGCCTGACAAACTCCCAAATTAATGACATCAGCTTCGATGAGTATGGCTTCGTATGGCTGGCCACCGATGAAGGCCTGTATCGGTTAAGTAATTCTAAAGTCAGACGAATCGACAAAGTCGAATTTGACCTACGCCTCTCCGATGAATATATCAATATTGTTGAACCCCTGAGTAAAAAACATCTGCTTGTCAGTAACTATTCTGATAATTATCTCTATGACATCTTGGACAATCGGTTTATCAAATTTGGCAGTGATGAGCTTTTTCCCGGTTTTAAGGGGGAAAGCATTATCACTCAGGTTAAGCGGGCGGATGGCAGCTTCATTTTTCTCACCAGAGAAGGGGAGCTACTTCAATTTTCTTACCAGCAATCTTCGTTAGAAAGGATCATTTTCTTACCTAATAATGCCGATGTTTTATGGCATAACCTGGTTGCGCTCGACGATGGCCGTATCATGGTCGGCACCGAATATGAATTGCAACTGCGAGACAGCAAAGGACAACGGATAGCGGTTTTACCCTGGGAAGAGAAAAATGGCTTAATGAAGTGGCTGTTTAAAGACTCAAAGGGAAGGGTTTGGTTAAGCTCGACTAATGGATTATATCGGGTCGACGTTGATAACTTACAGATAAACCCGGTGCAAGAGCTACCTTATTATACGACCAAGATTGCTGAGGATAATAATGGCAACCTTTGGATCTCCAGCCATGTGGGATTAATCAAGTGGCACCCCGGAGCGACTGACCATAAGCTATTTAAGGAGCAGTTAAAGCAGAGTGCCGATATCGATTATATCAACGATATTTCAGTGGATCATACAGGAATTATCTGGGTTGGCGGGTCGGGAGATGGTCTTGCAGTTTTAGCAGATGATCCTACTTTTCTTATCGACAAGTTCACAATGTCTGAGCCCTATAACATCAGCAATGAGATGGTGTGGGGAGTGTTTGCTGAGGGTGAATACCTTTGGCTTGGTACCGATAACGGTCTTATCGTTATCGATAAAAACACAAAGCAATCTAAGACCTTAGTTCCTGATGGTATCGAGTTAAACGACAGTATCTATAAGATCGATCCTTTAGATAGTAACCACCTGTTACTTTCAACGACCAACGGTCTGTTTGTTGTAGATAAGCGTAATTTTACTTCTCAACGTTTTGCCCAGTGGGCTCAGGGAGATTATTCCTTAGAACACAAAGTGGTATATACAAGTTATAACGATCCTTTGATAGAGGGGCGTTGGTGGTTTCTTACCATGACCGGCCTATATTTTTGGGAGCCGGGAATGCTTAATCCGCAAGAGATGCTGATCGAAGGGGAAGAGAGCAGATCCAGTATGCGAGACCTGCGGGCGTTATTTCGCGACGAATCGGACAGATTATGGGTCGGTGGAGGAAGCTTTTTTGGTTATCTGGATAGTGATGGGCAGTTTCATTCAAAAATAAGTATCTTCAGTGATGAAGATACTGATGTCGAAGTCAATTACATTGAACAGATAGAGCCTGGTGTATTTTGGCTTGGTACATCGCCTAAAGGACTAATCGAATATATTCCGGCAACGGGTAAGGTTAAATCACTAGATCAAGAGTGGTCTATAGATTGCCCTTCTGTTTTTTTCATTCACCAAGATGACGACTATCGGGTCGTCGGTTGCCCGTATTCGATAATCAGACAGGATATCCAAAGTAAAGATATTTTGGTTATCGATGAAAACGATGGTCTTGTTGGTGATGAACTTAATGACGGTGCCTATTTTTATGCTCCCGATTACGGACTCTACCTAGGTACACCAGATGGGGCCATGTCATTGAATATCGACGCTTTGAGTAATCGTATCCAAAGGGACAAGGTTTTTCTGGAAGCGGTTTCGGTGTTTTATGACGATGATACTCAAATCGATCTTATTCCACAGGCCGACAAGGTGATTTTACCTGGTGCGAGACTGATTAGTTTCCAGGTCACCAACCTAGATTATCTCGATGATACACCTATGACATTGCAATATAGGTTACGCCGTGAAGGAGACAGCAGTGAGACTCACTACCTATTGTTGGAAGGGCAGTCTCAACTGAATATCACCGGTTTATCATCCGGGAAATATCACTTGGATATTTTAAGTCAAGAGAATGGGGTCTGGTCAAAGGATCCTCATACTTTTGAATTTAGGGTTAAGCAATTCTGGTGGCAGACTCAATGGTTTAATGGCCTGATATTATTTACTATTCTCTGTATTGGCATCGGAGTGATTGTTTACCGGCAGCGGCAAGTGAAAGCCTTTAAGCTTGTTAACAGTGCCTTGGTTGAAAGTGAGGACCGACTCCGTCAATCACTCAAGGGAAGCGATTCAGAGCTTTGGGAGTGGCGACACGACACACAGATGTTTAGTCTGGAGAATCGAGGTGCGAAACGAAAAGAAGATCGGAAAAATAAGTTATTAACGTTGAATGACTTTCCGGTTCATCGTGATGAAAAAGACAAGGTGCTGGCCTCCTGGAATAATATGATCGAAGGTTATAGTGATCGATTCGATGTTGAGTATCGCTACCGACGGGAAGATAAGACCTGGGGCTGGACCAGGGTAAGAGGCAGACCGGTAGAGCTGGATCCTGCATCGGGGAAAATTTTACGGGTAGCGGGAATATATTCAGATATTACGGTGCAACGTCAACTTGAAGATGATGTTAAATTATTAGCTCAAGCATTCGGTAACACCTCTGAAGGTGTGTTGATTTTGGATGCGAGTGAGCGGATAAAGGTCTCCAATAAGGCGGCTCAGACCATCATAGGTTCTGATGCGAGAGTGTTGACTCATAAGTATTTCTCCGACCTTATGGTCGCTAAAGAGGGACGCTCTGATGAAATTGCTCACCTTCTGGATCAAGGCGTGTCATGGACGGGTGAGCGTGAGTTTGTATGTACCAATGGTACTATCTGTCCTGTATGGCTTAATGTCTCAACGATGCTCGGTGGTAAGGGGGATATCACCCATTATGTCGCCGTATTCTCCGATATCACTGAGCGAAAGCGAACAGAGGCTGACCTGCGTCGTCTGGCTAATTATGATGTACTAACGGGACTCCCTAATCGCTCTCTTTTTTCTACCCGTTTAGCTCAATCTATTCATCGTGCCGAACATAGTGGTGAAAAGTTGGCGCTGATCTTCCTCGATCTGGATCGGTTTAAGCATGTTAATGATTCATACGGGCATAGTATGGGGGATGCGCTGCTGGTTGAAGCCGCAAGTAGGTTGCAATCGTGTATCTCAGAGGAACAGACCCTATGCCGCTTTGGTGGTGATGAATTTGTGCTTCTAATCAGAGACGCCGACAATATTGATAAGATAAATCATATTTGCGCTGAGTTATTGCTGCAAATAGAGGCGCCATTCGAGCTATTCGGTCGAGAGTTTTTTATTTCGACGAGTATTGGTGTCAGCTTATGGCCAGATGATACGAGGAAGCCAGAGGTCTTAATTAAAAATGCCGATCAGGCTATGTATCATGCTAAGGAGGAGGGCAGAGGCAATTTCCAATATTTCTCTTCGGAGCGCAATGCGGAAGCCTTATACCACCTTCGTCTGGAAGGAGAGCTGCGTAAAGCGATCGAACGCGATGAATTTGAGCTTCATTACCAACCTCAGGTCGATATCCTCAGGGGAGATAAATTAATTGGCATGGAGGCTCTGCTGCGCTGGAGGCATCATAAAGATGGGCTAGTTCGAACAGATGTCTTTATTAAGGTGGCCGAGTCCTGTGGATTAATTATCGATATCGATCGCTGGGTGCTACGTCAGGCTTGTGTACAGGGGGCGCTTTGGGCCAACTTATATAAAGAAAAGTTTAAGTTATCAGTGAATATCTCTGCCGTTCATTTTCGTCAGCCTGATTTTATCGATGGTGTAAGGACTATCCTGGAAGAGACCAAGATCCCCCCATCAGCATTAGGTTTTGAGATCACTGAGGGGGTCTTGATGAAGGAGTTACATATTGCTAAAGATCATTTAAGGGACCTAAGAGAGCTTGGAATCGATGTGGCTATTGATGATTTCGGTACCGGTTACTCATCGCTTGCTTACTTGCGTCACTTCGATGTCGATACATTAAAGATCGATCGCTCTTTCCTCATCGATATCGCGACCAATGAGACCGATCAGGCTATCGCGAGTAGTATCATTGAGCTAGCCAGAAACTTAAAATTGAATGTGGTGGCAGAAGGTGTGGAAACTAAAGATCAACTCGAGCAAGTATTTAGCAGAGGTTGTTATGTTATTCAGGGTTATTACTTCTCTAAACCGTTAACGCTAAACGATATGGAGTCTTATATGGGGCTACAAAAGTCTGAATGACAAAGTAATCTCATATTCGTCACTTAATACCACCCATAAGCTCTCTATGTGTGTTTTAACTATGTTATGTTTTTTTTGTTAGAATATGCCTGCCTTGTATCAACTAATAATTAAGAACCAATATCCTATGATACGTAACCTCATTTTTTTCCTCGTGATCAGCTTTATCGCTGCTCCTGCCATGGCAGAAGTCAGACCCAAAATTGGTTTGGTACTCAGTGGTGGTGGCGCGAAAGGGGCGGCCCATATTGGTGTATTGAAGGTACTCGAGGAGAACAAGATTCCAGTTGATTATATAGCTGGAACCAGTATCGGGGCCTATGTCGCTGGCATGTATGCCCTTGGGTACAGTGCAACTGAGATTGAAAAGCTGATGATGACCGAGTCATGGTCCGAGGGATACTCTGATACGATTCCCAGAGAATCTTTGAGCTACCGCAACAAGCAGCAGAGAGACAGGTTCAATATACCTGTGAATATGGGCTACAGCGACGATGAGGTGAAAATGCCAAATGGTCTTTTGCGCGGGCAAACTATGTCGACTCTTCTCCAGCGCTCTACCGGGCTAGTTCATCAGTTTGGACACTTCAATGAGCTCGCAATTCCTTACCGCGCCGTGGCAACGGATCTTGTAACCAGTAAGGCTGTTATTATCAATAATGGCAGTGTTGTCAAGGCCATGCAGGCCTCGGCTACGGTGCCGGGTGCACTCCAACCGGTTGAATATGAAGGTAAGCTACTCGTTGATGGCGGCATTGCCAACAATATGCCTATCGATGTGGTTATGGGAATGGGAGCCGACATCATTATTGCCGTAGATATCGGGTCATCTTTGGTTAAGAAAGAGGAGTTGAATAGTACGGTTGCAGTGCTGAACCAGCTATCGACGATGCTGACAAATGCCAGTTCAGAGAGACAGAAGCTCCTCCTTGGTGATGGTGATATTCTCATTCGCCCTGATGTTGGGGAGATGAGTACGACAGATTTTTCAATCATGCCTCAGGCTTATGCTTTAGGTGAATCGGCTGCACTCGAGCATATTGATTTACTGAAACAGTTGAGTGTCACCGATTCTCAATATGCAGGTTATCTACAAGGCAAAAAACGCAGAAGTAAAACCTGGATAAATGAAGTCGACCATCCCATCGTCGATGTCGTATTTAATAATGAATCAAAAGTGAGTGAGTCTCTGTTAAGGGAGGCTTTGGGGATTAACTCTGGTGAGATAGTTACCACCGAGCAGCTCGAGAAAGGTATTGCCAATGTATATTCTTTGGACAAGTTTGAGCTGGTTAATGCTGAATTTTCAGATACAGATGAAGGTCGCGTACTGACTTTAAACACTAAGGCCAAGTCATGGGGGCCTAATTATTTTCAACTTGGTTTCAGTTGGGAAGATGACTTCACTCTGGACTCTGTCGTGTCTTTGGATCTGGCTTATACATTGACCGATATTACGGACAAAGGTGGTGAGTGGCGTAATGAATTAAGACTCGGTTTTGAAAAATTAATTTCGTCTGAGTTTTATCTGCCACTGGATTATGATCAAAG
>Ga0070725_10002179_pt1 | contig 10403 bp, 11 predicted proteins | sample tdDd002_FD_69781 | JGI IMG/M metagenome (GOLD analysis project Ga0070725, IMG submission 69781) | Marine sediment microbial communities from the Atlantic coast under amendment with organic carbon and nitrate - tdDd00.2 | ecosystem: Environmental > Aquatic > Marine > Coastal > Sediment | place...
TGTGGATAACCTGTTAGTAATGTGGGTAAGTTCTGATTAGCCTTATAAAAACTGTTAATAGCAGTGGAAATATGAATAAATTTTAATAATGTTAGTATTGAAATGAATAATGAAAGCAAGATTAAATGTGAATGTTCGCAAAAGAACCACAAAACCTGTTAAAAACATGTGGATAATTAAGATTAAGTGACATTTAGACCACAGCCTTGCTGTGGATAGAAGAACTTTGTAAACTGAAGATGAGGTGATGGAGATGAATCAAAATATACGCCAATTGATTAGTATTGGTTTATTATGCATAAGTATGTCGATAGGAAGTTTTGCCACGGCAGAAATATCAGATGAAAGTATTACAAGAAATTTAACCGCTCAAGTATATGAGGGACAAGTTAGGATTAATACATTAAGTTTTGAAAATACTCAGGTGAAAGAACCTATTCTATTGTATCAAGGAAGTTACTATTTACCGATGACACCTGATGTCATGAGTAACTTAGGAATAAAAAGCGGTGTTTCGGCGTCTGGCAACATAGGTTTTGAACTGTCGGTACCAACAATAGATGGAACCTTGCAACTATTGCCGACTACCGATCCTTCAGAAAGTCGCGTCGACGTGTTGATCTATCAAAAAGAAATGATGATTGACGATGTTGTCATTCATCCAGAGGATGCTTTTCATCCAGTTCTTGTATATAACAACACATTTTATATACCACTTAATGGCAGCATTATTGAAGAGGGCTTTGAGTTAGAGCTCGGTTTTAACAGGGATCGAGTATTAATGATCAAACGAAACTTGGACAAGATGATTCGGGGAACGGTTGATGTGATTCCAGAGTCCAAGAGAGTCCAATATATTAATGGACTGGAAGAGCGCCTTATGGCATTAAAACCAGAAATTGTCGCATCAGGTACCAGACATGACTTTGATGATCAAGTATTGTATTTCTTAGAAAATGAAACTGAAGAACTGACTTATGTGGAATTTCATGCCGGTGACTGGCTTGTATCGTCAACACCTGCTGAAGGACCGGGATCGATTGTTTATTTCTATGCGGAAGATGCTTATCGATACGTTGGTGAGTATGTAGATGGACGTTTTGAAGGCATTGGACGATTAAGGGATTCAAATGGCAATGTTCAGGCAATAAAACCGTTTGAACAGGTACCAGTTGACGTGCCGTATAGTCAGCGGTTAATAACCTATAATGAACATTCACCGGTGTTGATGGTTCTTGTTGAATTTACTGATGAGCGGATTATTGGAACGGATGCTCAGTGGTATGACAAATTGTTTGGCGAGGATCTGAATAGTCTGAGAAGCTATTATAAAGAAATAACGAATAATCAGTTGCAACTGATTCCCGCTATTGAATCCTACGGAGATGTCAATGATGGTATTGTGAAAGTGAAGCTTGATCAACTGCATCCTAATACAGGGGATGTCATTGGAAAAACAGAGGAACTAAGTCGATTGATTGCAGATCAGATTGAGACTCATGTGAACATGAAGTTATATGATCGCAATGATAATGGTGTTATTGATCGTAACGAATTGACGGTTATAGGTGTTTTAGCTGGGTATGAATCTTCTAAAGCAACCCCAAGTGATTATCCACAGTTAAGGTCACATCATTTATTTTCGGACATCAGCTTGTCTGTAATTGACGAAATAGGTGTGATGAACATGATTTACATCAGCGAATTGGAATATTACTCGAACCAAACAGAATTGTCGACGAATGCGGTCTTTGCTCATGAATTAGGACATCAGTTAGGGCTACCGGATTTGTATGATGTTGATGGTTCCTCAAAAGGCCTTGGACCATTTTCATTGATGGCAGAAGGAACCAATAATTACGTTTATAAAAAACGTCCTGGAGAAGTGATCGCTTATATGGATCCATGGAGTTTAATACAAATTGATGCGGTGACGCCAGAGATCGTAACAGAGCCTGGAACCTACGAAATTAGGAGTAGAGAATCAGGTGATTACAATGTTATAAGAATAGATACCAACAATCCGAATGAGTATTTTTTATTAGAAAACAGGACATTGACGGATAGGGATTTGTCATTGAAAGCATCGGTGAAACAAAGCGGCGGTATTCTTATCTATCATGTGGACACTGAAGTGATTGATGCAGGATACCAAGAGAATGTCATCAATGCCGACGAGTTAAGAAAAGGTATTGATATAGAAGAGGCCAGTGAAAAAACGTCGACCTCAGCTCTTGATAATAGCGACTATTCTCAACGATTCACCCCATTCTTTACTGCTAAGGGAAATGCGATTTTCAATGATTCCATTGTGCCGAGAAGTCGCAGTAACGATGGAAGCAACAGTGGCATAACGGTAGAAGTCATATCGGATGGTCCGATTTCGAAAGTGATGATAACTTTGGAGTAATCTGTTAATAAACTATGAACTATATTGACTTTGAAGAAAAACCTGTTATCATAAAGCTATACCCCCTCGGGATGGGGTTGTGGTGATAATGGAGGAATGTTATGATTAATTTAACACCTGAGGCTTTAGAAGAGCTTAAAAATTTATTGAGTAACCGACGCGAGAATGATTATGGTGTTCGCGTGTTTGTTAAAGCAGTTGGTTGAGGTGGTCCAGTTTTTGGTGTTTCTTTGGATAAGAAACGAGAAGAAGATATGGAATCAGTTGAAAAGGAAATCCCATTTTATATCGACAAAGGTCTTGTAGATTACTTTAAAGGATTTCACATAGATTTTGTGAGTGGATGGATTTCTAAGAGATTCGTAATTGTCCCTACAGATGGACAAAGTTCTGGTTGTTAAAAAAGGAGAAAAATTATGGATAAGAAAATTGTTGTATTTACAAGCGACACATGTGGCTATTGCCATATGGTAAAGGATTACCTAAATGAAATAAATGTAGCTTTTGAAGAGAGAAATGTTTCATCAGATAAGGCTGCGCGTAAAGAATTAATGAGCAAAGGATTTATGGGTGTGCCGATCATTTATGTTGATGATGAAATCATTCAAGGATTTGATAAAAATAAATTAGACGAGTTATTGAAATAATTAAACGTTAAATTAACGACGAACGTGTAGCGATGCTATACGTTCGTTGTTTTTTTTGACCATTTTATTGCTTGGCATGTATTCTGAAAAATCCATGCAAATGTATGGATCGACTTGTTTGACTTATGATTGGGCGGATAACTATGTAATATGAGTACAATAAAAAAATCACAAACTCCGTTGACAAATTAACAAAGTTATATTATGATGTGATTAACCCCCTAGTAGGGGGTGGGGTAATATAAGGAGGAAGAGTGATGAAGAAAAAAGTATTGATCGTTGGTGGCGTTGCTGGTGGTGCGAGTACAGCTGCAAGACTTAGAAGAATGGATGAAACTGCAGAAATTATTATGTTTGAAAAGGGTGAATACATCTCTTTTGCAAATTGTGGTTTGCCTTATTATATAGGCGAAACAATAGAAGAACGTAGTGCGCTATTGGTACAAACACCAGAAGCGATGCATGCGCGTTTTGGTATTGATGTTCGTGTTAAAACAGAAGTTTTAACTATTGATAAAGAAGCGAAAACTGTTGAAGTGATTAATCATGAAACAAATGAAAAATATGTTGAATCATATGATGTACTAGTTCTTTCGCCGGGCTCAACACCACTAAAGCCACCAATTCCAGGAATCGATGCGCCAAATATCTTCACACTTTGGAATATACCGGATACAGATGCAATCAAAGCGTATGTAGACAATGAAAAACCAAAGCGAGCAGCAGTAATCGGCGGAGGATTCATTGGACTTGAAATGGCTGAAAATCTTCATGACCGAGGTATTGAAGTGTCAGTTGTAGAAATGGCTGATCAAGTAATGGCACCAATAGATTATGAAATGGCTCAAAACGTGCACAAACATATGAAGGATCTTGACGTCAACCTATATCTAGGAGATGGTGTTAAATCGTTTGAATATAATCATGGTGTAACTACGGTTACATTACAAAGTGGTAAAACTGTTGAAGTCGACATGGTGATGTTGTCTATCGGTGTTAAACCACAATCAAATTTAGCAAAAGACGCAGGACTGGAATTAAACAGTCGTGGTGGTATCGTCGTTGATGAATACTTAAAGACATCGGACCCTAACATTTATGGTATTGGGGATGCCGTTGAAATTATTGATTTTAACAGCAAGGAAAAGACAATGGTACCTCTTGCTGGACCGGCAAACAAGCAAGGTAGAATCTGTGCTGACAATATTTGTGGATTAGCGCAAACCTATAAAGGTACACAAGGCACATCTATTGCAAAAGTATTCGAATTGACAGTAGCTTCGACAGGTGTTAACGAAAAGACTTTAAAAAGAAATGGTAAAGTGAATGGCAAAGATTATCATACAGTAATCACACATTCAAAATCTCATGCAGGGTACTATCCAGGTGCTATTCCAATGACAATCAAGATAATCTTTGGAATGGACGGTAAGGTACTTGGTGCTCAAATTGTTGGATACGATGGTGTTGATAAAAGAATTGATGTCATTGCAACAGCACTTCGATTTGGTGCAACTGTTTATGATTTAGCTGAGCTTGAACTTGCGTATGCACCACCTTATTCATCAGCAAAGGATCCTGTCAATATGGCTGGTTTTGTTGGCGAAAACATGTTGAAAGGTAGAATGAAAGCATTCCACTGGGATGAATTTGATCAAATAGATAAAAAGAATACCATCATCTTAGATGTTAGAGAAGAGATTGAGAGAGAATTAGGATTTATTGAAGGCTCAGTAAACATTCCATTAGATGATTTGAGAGACCGTTTAGGTGAATTAGACAAGTCAAAGAAAATAGTTATCTACTGTGCAATTGGCCTTAGAGGGTATGTTGGCGCAAGAATATTAATGCAACATGGTTTTGAGAATGTTTACAACTTCAGTGGCGGTTATTCAACATATTCATGCATCTACTGTCAGGATTCAGGTGACAAGTGTGGTGGCTCGACTTGTGGTGTTGACATGGACTTTTCTGAAAGTGGCGATATAGAAACACACGAAGTGGAGGAAACAGGCGAAGTGATTAAAGTGAATGCATGTGGCTTACAATGCCCGGGACCGATTATGCAAGTATATAATGCGCTGGAAGTTATGAACAATGGTGATGTGTTAGAGATAAAAGCAACGGATCCAGGATTTAAAAGCGATATTAAAGTATGGACAGAAAAAACAGGTAACACACTCCTAGATGTTTCTAAGGAAAATAAAGAAATAACTGCTCGTATAATGAAAGGCAGAAAAGGTGGTGTACCTCAACAGACCGGTGCAATTGCAAATGGTGTCGATCTGACGAAACAGCAGACGATGGTCGTTTTTAGTGGTGACCTGGATAAAGCGATTGCCTCATTGATCATAGCTAATGGTGCTGCGTCAATGGGTAAAAAAGTAACGATGTTCTATACATTCTGGGGTCTTAATATCTTAAGAAAACATGAGTCCGTGTCTGTGAAAAAAGACTTCTTAGGAAGAATGTTTAGTGGTATGATGCCAAGAGGTACTAAGAAACTTGGCCTTTCGAAGATGAATATGTTAGGCATGGGTCCTAAAATGATTCGTCTAGTAATGAAGAAGCACAATGTAGATTCATTGGAGACATTATTACAAACAGCTTTAGACAATGGTGTAGAAATGGTTGCATGTAATATGAGTATGGATCTAATGGGTATCACGGAAGATGAATTGATTGATGGCATTGATCTTGGTGGTGTAGCGACATATTTAGGTGAAGCGCAAGACTCAAATGTTAACTTATTTATTTAACAAATTAGAATAATCCATTATAATAGTAGGTAAGGAGGCTTGAAAATGGAAAATGAACAAGCGAGAAAGAACATTATCAATCGATTAAAAACGATTAAGGGTCATATAGCTGGCGTTGAGCGAATGATTGAAGAAGGTAAATGTTGTAATGACTTACTACTACAGATAGCAGCGATAAAAGCCTCAGTTCATAAGGTTGGACTGGTTATAATGGAAGAATCTGCGATGAACTGCTTGATTCCTGATGAATCAACTGGTGAAGTGGACAAAGAAGAGATGGAAAAAATCATTAAAACATTAATACAATTTTCAAAATAACGATTTAAGAGACCGTAAAAAATACGGTCTCTTCTTTAATATAAGTGATTAAAAGATGCCAATTGGGATATGTATAAATTGTGTTGACAAAGGACTGGGAGTACGGTAATATAAAATTGTAATCATTACAATTTTAGAATTGTAAGTAAAGCAGAAAATTAGAGATAAGCAAAGAGATATTTTTTACCCCTAAAAAATATTAAAATCAAAAACGTATAATAGGAGGAGATTAAGATGAAAAAATATATTTGTACAGCATGTAGTTGGGTTTATGACCCTGAAGTAGGTGATCCAGATAGCGGCATTGCTCCAGGTACACAATTCGCTGATATCCCAGAAGATTGGGAATGTCCAATTTGCGGCGTAACTAAAGATATGTTCGAAGAGTACGAAGGCTAGATAGTGCTAGGGAAAATCACAAATATCGGTGAATTTCTAAAAAGCAATGAGATTAAACCATCCTATCAGCGGATGCGCATTTATGAGTATTTACTTAAAACTGTGGAACATCCAACGGTAGACATGATTTATAAAGAGTTAATTGATGATATACCTACTTTGTCCAAGACAACAGTATACAACACATTAAATCTATTTGTTGAACATGAGATTGTATCTCGCATTACAATTGAAGAGAATGAAACACGTTATGATGCAGATACAGGTGTACATGGACATTTCAAATGTGAGAAATGTGAAAAAGTGTTGGATTTTATAACTGACCTAAGTGTATTGGAAGTAAATGATTTGAAAAACTTCCAGATCAATCAGCAACATTTATATTTTAGGGGAATATGCTCTGAGTGTTTGAAAAAAACTGAATAGAGATGCCATGGGCATCTCTATATTTTTTAGGTTTATAAACCTAAATATATCTAAGGAGGATTTTTTTATGGCAAAGGTAGCTCAAGTTTACAAATGTGAAGCATGTGGCAACGTAGTAATGGTGTATCATGAAGGTGGCGGCGACTTAGAATGTTGTGGTAGCCCAATGGTACATATGGAAGAAAAAACAGCTGACTTTAAAAATGAGAAGCATGTACCAGTTGTAGAAAAAATCGAGGGTGGCTATAAAGTATACGTTGGATCGACTGAACATCCAATGACAGATGAACATTACATAGAGTGGATTGAACTATTTGATGGAGAAACTCTATTCACAAAGTTCCTAAAGCCTGGTGATAAGCCGGAAGCATTCTTTAAAACAGATAGAGAAGCAGTGTCTGCGAGAGAATATTGCAACGTTCACGGACATTGGACAAATAATTTATAATAGCATTTGAGGAGAATAACATGATCAATCAAAAATTAGAAAAAGCAATTAACGAGCAAATCAATGCGGAATTATACTCTGCATACCTTTACTTATCAATGGGGGCATACTTCGAGGAACAAGGATTATCTGGTTTCGCTAACTGGATGCGTGTTCAGTTTGAAGAAGAGCAATTCCACGGATTGAAATTCTTTGATTACCTAGCAGAAAGAGGCGGACGTGTTTTATTAGGCGCTATCGAAATGCCAGAGACAGAATGGGAAAGCCCTGTAGCAGTATTTGAAGAAGTTCTTAAGCATGAACGTCATGTAACAAGCCTTATCAACAATCTGATCGACATTGCAATTGAGGAAAGAGACCATGCATCTAAGAGTTTCTTAAACTGGTTCATCGATGAGCAAGTTGAAGAAGAAGCTGCTGCAGAAGATTTATTAAATCAATTAAAGCTTGTTGAAGGTGATGGAAGAGGCATTCTTATGTTAGACAGAGAAATGGCTTCTAGAACATTTACGCCGCCAACGGCATAAATAAATAAACGGCACCGATCACTGAAGTTGGTTGCCTTCTTTACGCAAGGAAACCACTTGCGCAACAAAAAAATAAATGCTGTTACCACGACTGATTGTTGTGGTAACAGCATTTTTTATTGCCGGCGCGCCCTACCGGACGTGCTTAAGAGGGCATCCGACCTCGATGGTCGGTGCCACTTATTTGCAATATAGTTATATTATGATTCACGCACTTCGTCAACGCCTTTGTTGGCAAGGGCATCCGCTTCATTATTCCTGTTGACTAGATGGGTGTAAAATTCCTTTGTCACAACACCAAATTGTTTGTTGAACTTCTCATGCCATTTGTGGAAATCTTTTGTACCAACGGTTAAATGGCCCTTCACACGATAAAAATCGATGTCTTTAAAGCTCTCAACCAAATCGATTAGCTCCACCCACAATTCCTTGTTTTCAACAGGTTTCTTTGAGGAGTTGATCCATCCGTTCATGCGCCATTTTTGGTACCACTGCTGGTTGAAGCAGTTGACAACGTAAGCACTGTCTGAGAATATATTGATTTTTAGGTCTGTTGATTTTAACGCTTTCAGACCTTCGATAACAGCCATAAGCTCCATAACGTTGTTGGTAGTGTTCCGTCGGCCACCATGAAGTGTTTTGACATTTTCGCCATACTCAAGAACTGTTCCCCAGCCTCCAATGTTTGTACTGCTTTGGTTATTCGCACATGCGCCATCTGTATATAAATTAACTGTCTTCATAATATATCCCTTCTATTCGTAATTAAGTGTATTATCAATAATTTTATCATGTTTTTCCCAGTTGGGCTATGGATTGACATTTCTTATTCAATAGTTATAATTAAAATAGCATATGCCATATATAGACTAACTATATGAAGTCAAGAAGAAATAAGAACAAATTTTAATAAAACAAACTAGATTTTATTGCACAACAAAAACAGGTAGCTAATAGTATGAATTTTAAGCTATCTGTGGGACAAAGTTTAAGTTGTTGGACAATAAGTGAAAAATGACACGAATAAGTTTTTTTGCAACATGAGACTGAGCAACATAGTGATGCTTACCCTCAGCTTTTTTCTTTTGATAATAAAGCTTAAATGTAGTATCTCTCATGGCTATTAATCTAGCAGCTTCAAGTAAAGCCCATCTGAGATATTTAGACCCTCTTTTGACCATTCTGGAGTTAGATGCAGTGAAATTACCAGATTGATGCGTAGAAGGTTCAAGACCAGCAAAAGCTTGAAGTTGAGCAGGTGTATCAAATCTTGAAATATCGCCAATTTCAGAAAGAATCATAGAGCCAAGAGTATTAGAAACACCTGGAATAGAAGTGATAGGACTTTGTACCTCATTCATGAGCGATTCAATTTCTAAGTCAAGGCTATTGATTTCATCTTGAAGAGATCTGATAAGTCTTAAAGTCTGCTTTAATTCGAAAGATATGGCTCTCGAATCAGAGCCGATAGAATTTCTGGCTGTATCTCTTATTAAAATGGCTTTATCTTTAGAGTATTTGCCTTTAGAAGCCTTATGAAGAAGATTTGTTAAAGTTGTTAGGTGAGCATTGGCGATTTCAGCTTTAGATGAAAATTGATCAAGTAAAGCATAAGTAGATTTCTGATGAATGCTATAAACAACAGAAGGAAGCTCAGGAAACATGATTGTTATTAAACGAGTAAGGGAAATTTTAAGCTTAGAAGATTGAGATTTTAATCGAAAACGATGTCTGGATAATGACTTTAAATCCTGTAGATGATAAGATATATCTAAATAGGAGTTGTAGTCATTTGAGTGTAACATTAGGGCTATAAATTGAGCATCAATTTTATCCGTTTTATTCTTTCTAAGCGTGTGAGCTTTACGAAAAAGATTAGTTTGTAGCGGGTTAAAGAGAACTATGTGGTGATAGTGATCTTTCAAGAAGTTGAGTAGATTTATACTGTAATGTCCAGTGGCTTCAAGTCCTATTTTTATATGTTCAGAAGCAACTTTAGGAATAGAATTAAGTAGCTGAGTAAAGCCAGCTAAATCATTAGAAATAGTGAAAACATCTTCAATGATTTCACCATCAGAGTTGACGATATAACAATCGTGTTTGTGTTTAGCAACATCAATACCTACATAGATCATGTGACACATCCTTTCTAAAAACGTTGTGATTTCCACAGAAACTATGTCATGTATCCTTGCTATATATAAAACATCTAGTGTTATCTAACTTATAAACAAAAGAACATAGCACTGTGGGTGGAGCCTATATTAAACAGTCAAGCTGTAGGAGGACAAACCACTCCACAACACTATGTTAATTATAAAATATTAAACTGAATTGTTGTAGCTTGACTACATGTTCATTATACAAGGAGGACATATGAAAAAAATTATAGTACTGTTAACACTAATGTTTTTCACCATCATAATGAGTGGTTGTATACTCCAGGAAGGAAGTTTAACGACCTCTTCT